>Ga0138256_10007932_pt1 | contig 11189 bp, 10 predicted proteins | sample KNB2016incub_MG_FD_105486 | JGI IMG/M metagenome (GOLD analysis project Ga0138256, IMG submission 105486) | Active sludge microbial communities from wastewater in Klosterneuburg, Austria - KNB2014incub_MG | ecosystem: Engineered > WWTP > Activated sludge > Unclassified | place: Austria...
CCGCGGGTGGCGGCGCGCTTCACCTGCTCTTCGAAGATCTCGACGGCACCTTGCCCCGACGACACGAGCACGCCGACGCGAGTCTTGTCCACGCCCTCGAGCCGCGCCTGCCGGGCGGCCTGAAGCGACGCTGCCAGCCCCAGCTGCACGACGCGCCCGGTGTAGTCGATCTCGCGGGACTCGAGCACGCTCTTCGGGTCGAAGCCGCGCACGCTGGCCGCGATGTCGGTGCGCAGCTTCTCGGTCGAGAACTCGGTGATGAAACCAACGCCCGAGCGCCCGGCGCAGAGGCCTTCCCAATAGGCGGCCACGTCCAGCCCCAGGGGGCTCAGAAGGCCGAGGCCGGTGATGGCGATGCGAGGCATGGCGGGCCCGGATAGCGCATCGACGCCATTGCGTCACCCGGGACCGCACCCTGGGGCGGAGATCGCTTGACAGGACCCGCGCGTCAGCAACGATCGCGTCCGGCCGAGGACCCAACCCTCATGACTGAAAGCGAATGGTGCCGGTCCCTGGGGATCACCCCACCGAAGCTCGACTCGGTTGCCGGCCGCCGCGAGGCGACCACTTTCGCGCTGCTGCTCGTGGCGCTGCTCGAGCGGGGCGAGCCCATGACCCTCGCTGACGTCGCCGCGCGCTTCGAAAGTGCAGGCATCGCCAGCCGCTCACGCGCGCTGCTCTCGCTGCAGCGTTGCAGGCCGGGTCGCCCGCCGATTTACCGCGAGGGTGACCTCTACCACGTGGACCCCTACGACCACGAGCTGGACATCTGGGCGTTCCGGCTCGGGCTACGCCCGCCGGAGGTTGCACCGCCCCCACCGACGCCCACCGAACCGGCGCCGCTCCCCGGCCCCGACGTGGCGCTCACCGCCTTGGAGCTGGACGAAGCGTGGAAGGGCGCGCGCCTCCACGGCTGGTCGGCGCAGCGCCTCGCGGTCGCGGTGCTCGACGAAAGCGGCGGGTCGCTCACGCCGGCCGAGGTCGTGGCCGCCGTCACCACGCGCACGGAGTTGCACGGGCTCACCTTGGGCTCGGCCAAGTTCAAGCGCCAGGGCAGCGCCATCGACGTGCTCCCGGACGGGCGGTGGGCGATCGCCGCCGGCGCCGGCGCGACGTTGAAGCAGACGCGGGCCAGCGTCCGCGACCGCGTGGTCCTCGCGCGGCGCCATGCGGCCTTGCGAGCTGACCCGGCGGTGCTCGCTCAGCGGCGCGCAGAGTGGGAGAAGAAGCGGGCGGCGCACGCCGCCCAGCTCGCCAGCATGTCGCGCGCGCTGCTGGTCGCCTTCCCGCGGACGCGGCCCCGGGTGGCCGTGCTCCTCGACGTGGGGGAGCACGAGATCACCACCTTCGTCGGCGACGAGCTCGCCACGTTGCGGTCTCGGCTTGCCGCGTACGACGTCCTCGGCGCCGTCGACGTGCGCGGGCTCTTGCGCGCGCTCGGCGTCGATCGGGGCGAGCGTCGCCTTGCCGAGCTCGGGCCGCGGGAAAAGACGCTGCGCCTCGACCTGCACGGCCGCACGCTGAAGGTCACGACGACGCTGCTGGTGCACAGCTCGTGCGGCGTCGACACCACGTTCGGCGACGAGAGGAATCTGGCCGAATACCTGGCCAAGGGCGAGATCACCCAGCTCTGCCGCCAGCTCGAGTCCGACGTGCAGGCGCTGTACTCGCTCTACCAGTACGGGCGCCTGCACGGCGCCTTGCGTCTGCGCTGGGGCTCGCTCGACGAGCCCTACCCGGCGCCTTGGGCCTACGTCGGTGAACCCAGGCTCCACACCCTGAAGAGGTCCGCGCTCGCGATGAACGTGCCGCTCGAGGTCGTGGTCGGCAACGCCCCGGGGTGGCGCGAGCCGTGGTCGCGCATGCGCCTCGCGCATGTCGAGCAGGACGCCAGCGGCTGGCGAACGTGGCTCGTCGACGAAGACGGCCTCGTGATCGACGAGGTGGAGGTGCAACGCGCCCGGCTCGCGGTGGCAATCCACTGAGGCATTGCCGCGGCGAGGGTGGGATCGTGGCACCTGAAGGCTGGGCCACGGTCGCCAGGCCTCGTGGTCGCCTCGTTTGATCGCCTGGCGACCGTGGCGTACCATCCACAAATCATGGCGGTCGAGTCCGGGCACTCACGCCCCACGTTTCTGTGGGACGTCGACATTACGGAAGCCGAGCTGCGCTCGCACCTCGCGGCCGAAGACCCCGATATCCGCGCACAGTGGCAGGGGCGAGTCCTGCGCGAGGCGCGCTTCAACGAGGTCTGGCACCACATCACGCTCGACGAGGTCGTCCGCGATTGGGCGCGCATCCGGCGACATCTCGGCCGCTCCCGTGCGTTCTGGGAATTCCTGCTGGACGGATGGCGCGCTCATGGCTTCCTCGCCGCGAAGTAGCCTGACCGCCTTGCAGGCGGCGCTGCTCAGTGGGTTCTTCGCTCGAGAGCAGCGCTTCTTCTTGACCGGCGGTGGAGCACTGGCCGGGTACTACTTCGGGCATCGAACCACGGAGGACATCGACCTGTTCACGCCGCCGGGCCCGGAGCTCGAGGAGGCCACGCGCGCGATGCGGGAGGCGGCGTCGGAAGCCGGCGCAACCCTGGAACCGCAGCGTACCTTCCCGGAGTTCCGCCGCCTGCTTGCGCGCCGGGGCGACGAGACGTGCATCGTCGATCTGGTCATCGATCGCGCGCCGGTCATCGACGAAGACAAGCCGGTTCGCGATGGCGTGCGCATCGACTCCCTCCGGGAGATCGCGGCGAACAAACTGTGTGCCGTCATCGGTCGCGCTGAGATCAAGGACCTCGTCGATCTCGAGGTGCTCCTGAGGCACGGCATCGACCTGCGGGGGGCGGTGCTCGATGCTGAAACCAAGGACGCCGGAGCCGATCCGGCGACGATTGCGTGGGTGGTGTCGCAGATCAAGATCGGACCCGGCGCCTTGCTACCGGGAAGCACCGATCCCGCTGCGCTCGAGCGTTTCCGCGCGGAGCTGGTCGATCGACTCCAGGCGCTGGCGTTCGAACGCACGGGGCGGACGCAAGACTGACCCGCGCGACGTCTGGCGAGCTGCCCCAAGCGTGCGAACACGACCGGGAGCGCCGCGCGGGCGGCAGGCCGGCGCTTCTCCCGTGCTTTTCTGTGGTGGAAAGGCCAACCCCGGGGTATGGCGCCCCGAAATGGCCGATTCGGACCCTGGGCCGGCGCTGCTCGAGAGCGCGGAGCCCAACTGCCCGCCCGAGGGCACTCTGCTCGGCGCGCTCGACGCCGCGGTGCGGAGCGGCGCGCCGTTCTTGACCCTGCACCAGGGCCGTCAGCGCACCGAGCTGTCGTACGCGCGGGCGCGCGAGGGGGCCTGGCGGGTGGCGGCGGCGCTGAAGAATCAGGGCATCGAGCGGGGCGCCCGGGTGGCGCTGCTCTTGCCCACCTCGGCGCTGTTCGTCGAGGCGCTGCTGGGCTCGATGATGGCCGGCGCGATCCCGGTGCCGCTGGCGTCGCCCATGACCTTCGGCGGCGTCGAGCGCTATCTGAAGAACCTGAGCGTCATCTTGCAAGACGCCGGCGCAAGCTGGCTGATCACCTACCCCCGCATCAAAGAGGCGGTGGCCAGCGACGACACGCTGAAGGCTCAGCTGGGCCACGTGATCACCGAGGCCGATCTGGACGGCATCGCGCCCATCGACCCGCGCAGCGCGTCGGTGTCGGGCTCGGACATCGCCTTCTTGCAGTACACCTCGGGCACCACCGGCCGCCCCAAGGGCGTGATGATCTCGCACCGTGCGCTGGTGTCGAACACCTATTCGATCGCGCGTGGCATGCAGCAGACCAGCGACGACGTGGGCGTGAGCTGGCTGCCCCTGTTCCACGACATGGGGCTGATCGGCGCGCTGCTGCGCTCGATCTGCCACCCCGGGCCGCTGCACGTGATGCCCCCCGAGCGCTTCATCGTGAAGCCCATGGGCTGGCTGAAGCTGATGAGCGAGGTCGGGGCCACGCTCTCGCCGGCGCCGAACTTTGCCTACGACCTGTGCACCGCGCGCATCGCCGAGATCGAGGACCTGCGGCTGGACCGCTGGCGCGTGGCGCTGAACGGCTCGGAGCCGGTGCACGCGCCCACGCTGGCGCGTTTTCAGGAGAAATTCGGGCCCGCGGGCTTCGATGCCAGCGCCATGATGCCGGTCTACGGCATGGCCGAGGCGACCCTGGCGGTCACCTTCACGCCGGTGGGGCGCGGTGCTTCCACGCTGGCGGTGGACCGTCGCGCGCTGGAAGAGCAGAGCCGCGTGCAGCGCGCCAACGGCGGGGCGGCGCGCATGGCCGTGTCGGTGGGCACGCCGCTGGCGGGCACTCGCGTGTCGATCGTGGACGACGCGGGCAGGCCGGTGCAGGCCGGCGTGGTGGGCGAGGTGCGGGTGGCTGGGCCCTCGGTGATGGACGGGTACTTCCGCAACGAGGCGGCGAGCGCCGCGGTGCTGAAGGACGGTTGGCTGATGACCGGCGACCTGGGCTTCATCGCCGACGGTCAGCTGTTCATCGCCGGTCGCGCCAAAGAGATGGTGATCAAGGCCGGCCGCAACCTCTACCCTTACGACGTGGAGCGGGTGGTGGGCGAGCTGTCGGGCGTGCGCCTGGGCGGCGTGGCCGCCTTCGGTCGCGAGAACGAGAGCACCGGCACCGACGACCTGGTGGTGGTGGCCGAGACCAGCGAGACCGATCCGACCGGTCGCGAGGCGCTGACCCGCGCCATCCGCGGCGAGGTGCTGGCGGTGCTGGGGGTGGGCGTGGACGACGTTCGGCTCTGGCCCGTGGGCAGCGTGCCCCGGACCTCGAGCGGCAAGATCCGCCGGAAAGAGTGCGCGCGGCTGGTCACGGAGGCAGGCTAGCTTGAAGCGCGCGCTGGTGATCGGCGGCACCGGGTTCATCGGGGTGAACCTGATCGACGCGCTCCTCTCCGAGGGCGTCAGCGTGCGCGTGACCACCCGGCCGTCGAGCGCCACGTTGCTGCTCCGCAAGCGCGCCGTGGAGCGCGTGCCGGCGTCGCTGGAAGAGCCCGAGGCGCTTTGCCGCGCGATGGACGGCTGCGACACCGTGTTCGTGGCGGGTGGCTACTACCCGCGCTACTCGCTGAGCCTGGAAGCGGCGCTGGCCGAGGGCGTGCCCGGCGTGAAGAACGCGTGCGACGCGGCCCTTGCGGTGGGCGTCGAGCGCTTCGTCTACACCTCGACCATCGCGACGCTGGGGCCGGCGCCGGCGGGGCGCCCGGCCGACGAGCGCGACGTGCTGCCCGAGATGCCCGCGGACAGCGTGTACCGCGGCGTGAAGTGGGCGATGGAGCAAGAGGTGGAGGCGGCCCGCGCGCGCGGGCTGCCGGTGGTGAGCCTCTTGCCCGGCGGCTGCATCGGCCCGAACGACCTGCGGGTGGGCAGCGGCGCGTTCATCGTGGGCGTGGTCAAGGGCCTGCTGCCGTGGCTGGTGAACGGCACGGTGAACATCGTGGACGTGGTGGACGTAGCCCGCGCCCACGTGCGCGCGGCGGCAGCCGAGCCCGGCGCTCGCTTCTGCCTGGGCGGCCACGACATCGAGATCAAGCGCCTGCTCGAGCGCGTGGCCAGCCGCTATGGCGGGCGCGTCCCGAGCGTGGAGCTGGACGCGCGCGCCGCCCGCGAGCGCGCCGAGGCCGACGAGCGCGCCGCCGCGCCGAAGCGCGAGCGCGTGCCGGTTCCGAGGGAAATGGTCGATCTGATCACCTCGGGGCAGCCCGTTTCGAACCTGCGGGCCGAGCGCGAGCTCGGCATCACCTTCACGCCTCTGGACGAGGCCCTGGATCGCGCCCATGACTGGTTCGCGAAGCTGAAGCTCGTCCCACCACGACAGCCCCGGAGTACCCATGAGCACGTCTGAAGCACCGACCCGCGACCGCGTCATCGCGATGGTCGCCAAGATTTTGAAGCTCGACGCGAGCAAGATCAACGGCAGCGACCGGCTGCGCGAGGACCTGGGCATGGACTCGCTGGCGAGCCTCGAGCTGCTCTCGTGCATCAGCGACGAGCTGGACGTGGACATCGAGCTCGACGAAGCCATGGAGCTCACGACCATCGACGACGCGTGCGCCTTCGTGGACCGCGTCACCGCGGAGCAGCGTGGCGCAGGCGCTGCCTCCTGAGCCGGTCGCGGTCGGGCTCGAGAACGCGGCCGCGCTGAGCGCGGGCCTGTCGCACGCCCACGCCACACCCGCCGAGGCCGAGGCGCTGCCGCTGGTGCGGGCCGAGAGCACGCGGCTGGTCGCCAGCCTGGCCGACGCCGCAGCGATCGATCGCGACGGAGCCATTCCGACCCCGCTGCGCACGGCGGTGGCCGAGGCCGGGCTGTTCGGCCTCACCGTGCCGGAAGAGCACGGCGGCGCGGGCTTCTCGCTCAAGGCCGCCTGCGCGGTGATCGCCGATCTGGCGGCCATCGAGCGTTCGACCGCCATCATGATCGGGCTGCACTCGGGCCTGGGCGTGCGCCCGCTGGTCGAGCTGGGCAGCGCCGAGCTCAGGGCCCGCATGCTGCCCGAGATCGTCGCCGGCACGCGCATCGCGTCGTTTGCCGCCACCGAGGCGGAGGCGGGCTCCGATCTGACCGGCATCCGCACCACCGGCACGCCCACCGACGACGGCCTGCGCCTGGACGGCGAGAAGGTCTACGTGACCAACGGCGGATTCGCGGGCTGCTACACCGTGCTGGCCCGCACGCCGGGCCTGGGTGGCCAGCGCGCCCACTCGCTGGTGTTCGTGCCGCGCGAGACGCGCGGCGTGACCATCGGCCCCGAAGAAGACAAGCTCGGGATCCGTGGCTCGTCCACCGTCACCGTGACCTTCGAGGGCGCCGTGGTGCCGCGCGGCATGATCCTGGGCGAGGCCGGGCGTGGCATCGATCAGGCGCACGCGGCGCTGTCGTGGGGCCGCACCCTGATGGCCGCCGGCTGCGTGGGCACGGCCCGGGCCGCGCTCGATCTGGCGCTTTCCCACGTGACGTCGCGGCGGCAGTTCGGAAAACCAATCGGCGACTTCACCGCCTCGCGCGCCCACGTGGCGCGGATGGCGGCCCGGCTCTACGCCAGCGAGACTCTGGTGCGCTGGGTGGGCCACGCTCTGGCATCGGGTCAGCCCATCGACGAGCTGTCTTTGGCCGCCAAGGTGCTGTGCAGCGAGGCAAGCTTCGAGATCTGCGATCGCGCCCTTCAGCTGCACGGGGCGCTGGGCTTCATCGAGCCCACCGGCGTCGCGCGCTTGCTGCGCGATTGTCGCATCACCCGCATCTTCGAAGGCGCGAACGACGTGCTCTTGGTGCGCGGCGGCGCAGCCGTGCTGGGGCGCAAGCCCGCGCCCACGCCGGCGCGGCTGCCGTTGCCCGGCCCCCTCGAGCGCGAGGCCAAGGCTTGGGAGGCGCTGCGCGCGCGCTTCTCGGACGCCACCCAGAGCGTGCGCACCGAGCACGGCGTGGGCGTGGTGCGGCACCAGCTGGTGCTGCAGGCGGTGGCCCGCGCCAACCTGGCGCTGCTGGCCGCGCTGGGCTGCCTGCTTCGGGCCCAGGCCCGCCCCGACGAGCTGGGGCTGGCTCGACACGCTGCCGAAGACCTGATGTTCGAGGCCGAGCAGCACCTGAACGAGCTGGGCCGCGCGGTGCGCGACGAGGCGCGGGTGCACGCCGTCAGCGATCAGCTATACGCGCCGCTGTCGCGCGCGTCGAAGGAAGAACCGTCATGAAGCTGCGCTTCGTCTACCCGAAGTTTTCTCGCCACGCCGAGCACCACCCCGAGCTCCGCGAGTCCGTGCCCTGCAACGAGTACTTCGGGCCGCCCTCGCTGGGCATCGCCTGCCTGGCAGCCGTCACGCCCAGCGAGTGGGACTTCGACTTCCGGGACGACCGGGTGGAAGACGTGGGCCTGGACGACGACGTGGATCTGGTCGCCCTCTCGTTCTTCACGGCGGCGGCCAGCCGCGGGCTGGAGCTGGCCGACGCGTTCCGCGCGCGCGGCAAGAAGGTGGTGGTCGGTGGCATCTTCCCGACCATGATGCCCGACGTGGCCGCCGAGCACGCCGACGCGGTGGTGGTGGGCGAGGGCGAGGGCGTCTGGAACGACGTCTTGGTGGACGCCAAGCAGGGCAGCCTGAAGCCACGCTACAGCGGCTCGGCGGTCGACCCCTCGACCTTGCCGCTGCCGCGCGTCGATCTCTACATCGAGAAAGAGAACGACACGTATCGCCCCGACGACTACCCGGTGCAGATCGCCCGGGGCTGCCCGCTCGGGTGCTTCGCCTGCGTGCTGCCCACCAGCATGGGCCCCAAGATCCGCCACTTTGGCACCGAGCACACCCTGGGGCAGATCGAGCAACTGAAGGCCAAGGGCAAGCTGGGCTCGCTGACCGAGGACACCAGCCTGTTCTTCGGCTCGGGCGCTCAGCGGCGCTTCGGCTGGTTGCTCGACGCACTGGCCGAGCGCTCGGGGCCGGCCCCGATCAGCTATCTGGGGACCAGCATGCCGATGATCCGCGCCACCAGCGGCGAGTTCCTCGACCGCATGCGCGCCGCCGGCATCAACATGTTCTACCTGGTGGGCGGCTTCGACCCGTTCACCATGAAGGCCTTCACCGGCAAAGATCCCGACGCCCTCGAGAAGGCCCACGAGTCGGTGAAGAAGGCGCTGGACCACGGCATCGAGCCCTACACCTCGTTCCTGGTCGGGAACGACGACGACGACGAGGGCACGTTCGATCGCATGCTCGAGTTCTCGGACAAGGCCGGCATTCGCAAGGCCGAGTTCGCCATCATGACGCCCTACCCCGGCACCGCCGTCTGGCACCGGCTGAACGCGGAAGACCGGATCATCGAGCGCACCTGGTCGCGCTACAACGACGCCAACGTGGTCTTCCGCCCGAAGCAGATGAGCCCCGAGTGGCTGCTCGCCGGGTACCTCTACTTGTGGAAAGAGTTCTACCGCTCGCGCCAGAACCTGGCCGAGCTGGGGCGCGGCGAGCGGACGATTCAGTTCTGATCTGCAGGCAGACGCCCGCCGACCTCGCACGGAGTCAGCTTCGAGGTTGGGATGGGGTGCTGATTCGCGGCTTTCTGCCGCGCTGGACAGCGGGCGAAGAGTCTAGAACTTGGCGCGAAGGTGCAGGCCGTAATGGCCGTCGACCCGGGCGCGCACCACGATCGGGGTGCTCGCCTCGCCGCCGAGGCTGTTGGTGGTGGGGATGACGCGGACCGAGACGTCTTCGCTGGCCTGGATGTCCTTGGCGAGCGTGATGCCGCCCAGCAGCGCCTTGTAACCGCAACCGTTCTGATTGCAGTCGGTGCGCGCGCGCTTCACCTTCTTGTTGCGCGGCGGCCCCTGATCGCGCTCGGCCCCGACCTGGGCCAGCACGCTGGCGGGCACGCGCAGGCTCTTGGGCAGCTCGGTGGACGCGGCGCCGAAGGCGGGCTGGGCCTCTTCCGCCAGAGCGGGTGAGCTCACGGCGAGAACCAGGAGACCGACGGCGAGGCGAAAACTTGCCACTTCTAGAAATCAGGATGCCCGGACGCAAACCACTGGGCAAGCTTCTCGAACAAACGCGCGATCAAGTAAGTGTGCTCCGCGCCGACCCAAGAGCACCCGCGCGCAGAGGCGTGCCCGATGTGGGTGAGCCGCCCGCCGGCCACGCTGCGCCGCGGCATGGCGCAGCTGCGCCGACGAAGCCCGGCCGGAAACCGGGCCATTTCTGGGTCAGCTCCGCGAGAGCACGTCGTCGACCAGCGCGTCGGGCAGCCGCCCGAGCCTGCCCAGCTCGCGCATGTGCAAGATCGGAACCCCGCCCAGCTCGGCCATGGTCTTGCCCCCGATCAAGTCGGCATAGTGCTTGGGCTCGTAGGCTGCGAGCTCGAGCCGTGGCTCGGCGCCGACCCGACCGAGCACGCTCATCAGCGCGTCCAGGCTGTTCATCTTCATGTACGGGCAGGTCGCGCAGCCGCCCTCGACACTGCAGCCCTCGCCCCCGGACACGCCCGGAACCACCGCCAGATCCGCCTCGCCGGTCTGGGCGATGGCCTCGGCGGCCACCGGGAAGATGATCTCCACATCGACGGCGGGCCCGCCTTGGGCTTCGACCTCGCGCAGCGTCTGGCGCACGCGGCGCACGATGCTGGTGATCATGCCGGCCTCGGTGCCCAGCACGAACCTGAGGCGCCCGGGCACGCCGGCCTGCACCGCTCGGTCGAGCTGCTTGCCGATGAAGCTCAAGATGTCCGAGGTCGAGCCGACCACCCCCCGGCCGCTCTGCTGGGCCGCCAGGGCCACGCGAAACATCTCGCCCGGCACCTCGAGGTGCGCCGTGACGAACGCATCGGCGTACTCCTTCTGCACGCGCTGGGCCACGGCTGCGCCGAACAGGTGGTGCACGATGCAGCTGCCCTGCTCGAAGAAGTGGAAGCGCGGCAAGAGTGCCGCGAGGGTCGCGCGATCGTGCGCCGGGTGCAGCGCGCGGACGGTCTGGTCGGGTAGCTCGGCGAGCGAGGCGAAGAGCTGGGCCAGGTTCCGCCCCATGTAAGTGTCCGGGCCGAACCAGACGTGCACGCCGGGGATCTGCGCAAAGGCCTGGAGCACGGTCTTGACCACGTTCGACGACGTGCAGGTGATGGTCGGCACCAGCGACTGCGCGTACGCCTTCGTGCGCAGGCTGGTGTTGATGTACACCACGTGCAGTGACTTCGGCGTCTGCTGGGCTCGGGTCAGGTATGCGCCATAGGCTGGCGCCTCGGCGTTGTCGGCCAGCGAGCAACCGATGGCCCTCTCGGCCACGCGGTACACCGGCACGTGGGCGAAGCCGCTGGCGTCGAGCATGGCGCGCACGTTCTCGCTCATGAAGTCGACGCCCAGCACCACGATGGTCTTGGCGCCGGCCTTGGCCATCTCGACCGCGCGGTCGGCCATCACCAGCGAGTCCGAGATGTGAATGAATGGCCAGTCGGTGGCCGCCAGCACCCCCTGCAGCTCGGGGTCCATGTAGAAGTGCGCGACGATGCCCGCGTTCTTCTCGCCGAGCAGGCGGGCCAGCGCGACCACCTCGGCGGGGTCGGGATCCAGGTAAGACGCCTGCGCCTCGGCGAAGCTGCCCTGCGCGCTGATGCTGCCAGCGCGGATCAAGAGCGACGGGAACGGCTCGGTCATGGCTGGCTCAATCC
>Ga0138256_10007934_pt1 | contig 11185 bp, 4 predicted proteins | sample KNB2016incub_MG_FD_105486 | JGI IMG/M metagenome (GOLD analysis project Ga0138256, IMG submission 105486) | Active sludge microbial communities from wastewater in Klosterneuburg, Austria - KNB2014incub_MG | ecosystem: Engineered > WWTP > Activated sludge > Unclassified | place: Austria...
CTTCATTATTCAGAAGAACTATTTGTTTATCATCATTGCATGAAATTATATTATAGGCGTATGTAGCCCTGCTGTACCTTTTGCAGTTTATGCAAAAGTATTTTTGTACAGTTTTATAAAAGCTTTTCTTAGTACAAGTATGATTGCAGTGCTTGCAAAACATGAGTAACAAATGGCCCATGAAAGGTTTAGCAACCCAATACAGGCTTCGGTTTGAGCAAATCTCTAAGAAAGTAATGGTATTTGCAATACCACGAAAGTGGTAAAATAAGAGTGCTGACTATTTAAAATCAGCACTTTGTAAATTTTTATTTTATATAGGTGACGATTGGCTCATTACCAAGACCGAGACCTTATTGCGTATCAATTCGGAAAACTAGAATTTAATCTTTTTCTTTCTAATTCATTTTTCAAGGTAGATGAAATAATTCCGTCATACTTTTTAATAAAATCAAGAAATAGGGTTTCATGATCTTTAAAGTAAGAGTTCCAAAAATCTCGACTTATACTATTTGCGAAGCTAATGGCATTGTGTTTTGGAAACATATTCTTCGTAATTAAACTAACTCCAATAGCCTCTATATGCCCATTTTCTGGAATTAAGCGTTTATCTTTATCTACTTTATAAAAATTAAAAACATAGTAAATAGTATCCTTAGTATTTGTGTATACTTCACCTATTGAAACATCACATTCTAAAACACTAATAGCTGTATAATTTTGAGTACTATTGGATACTTTTTTATCATAATTAAGAACATACGCAAACCATTTTGCATCAATTTTAATTGAATCTTTAGGTTCTATCATTATCGTTTGACTTATAGATTTACAATTACTAATTGAGAAAAAAATAAAAACACAAACTGAGAATGATATTTTTGCCATATTTTATCGGTTAAAAGTTACAATTACTCCGGTATTTGTGTAAAAATATATCGTTGACTTGTCTACTACAATATCAAAATATTTACTATTAACTCCATTTTGCATTGATCCTGCAACATCTCCTGTTCTTCCTTGTGCATCTGTAGAGCCTACACCCAAAGATTTTTCGCCTATTGCAGCGAAACCCCGAAGCCATTTTCCAGTTCCGCTATCAAAGTATTCAATATCTCTACCAGAATTAGGGTGAATATGAATTTTCGCAACCCATAAAGCTATCGACGTAAACTTAACATTAAATGGGTCAGCACTTACAATTTTACTGGATTTATCAATAGTAAGATAATAACCAGATTGTACTAAACCAGCGCCATACTCATCAAATAGTGGACCTAATTTATCGTCTGGCCTAAATCCACTTGCTTCAGTTGAAATATTATTTGAATTGATATCATAAAAATCAAATAATTCACCTATATCATAATTAACACCCATATTTCTTAAAGCATCAGCAAGTAAAAAGTTATCAACAGCACCAAATTCGAGTGCCATCATATTTGAAATGCTATTCTGTATGGCATAAAACTCGTTATGACTCATATTCAGAAAACTAACCGTATTACTTCCTGTACCATCGTCGGATATTCTAGATAAAAAGTCGCCATTATAATTATAAAAAGATGTACTACCTGTACTTCCACCACCACTTTCCAAACCAATCATACCTGTAATACTTAGCACCATTAATTCAGACGCAGTGTACATATTTGCAAATTCCCCACCCTTCATGGCTTTTTGCAACCCACTTATAAATGACACTGCATCTTCTCCCGTTAAATGAATATCTCCATCTGTCTCATTAGTCGCTTTCGATTTCATCCCATCCGGATCAATAAACCGTATAGGGTTATTGTAAGCATAATTGTAAGGTGTCCATCTTCTTGCTATTTCCGCCAGCGGGTCTATTACATGCCACCTTCCTATTTGTGTATCATATTGTCTTGCACCATAGTCGTACCAATCTAATCCTCTGTCACCAAATTCTTTACTTTGCTGTTCCTTGCCGTTATAGCGATACTTATTTTCCATGCCAAACGATGCAGCCTGGTTGCTGATACCATGCATCGTTAATCCAAATGGATAATAATGCGTTTCATCCAGGATCGGCCCTCGTATATGGCTTACCTGTAAATTATCAAAGAACACATCTATATTCGGTGTTTCATTACTTACGTACACATACAAATAACCACTCTTTGTTATCGCTTCACTCGTTCTTGTATGCGTAGTGTATGTATCACTTGCACCTACCTGCTCAATACCACTGCTGGCACTTACATAGTTAAACTGTTCATCAAACAATATCCAGTTTATAAACGCTTTGGGTCTGGCACTATTGTATGACTGGTTATTTAAAAAATCCGTTGCGCCGCCACTAAGTACATTGGTGGTTGTGAGTTCTGTGGGTGTGGCATGTCCGCCTGGAGCATTGCCCACACTATTGCTAAGGGCTGTTAATAAGTCTGTCAGTGGGCTGTTAGGTGAGGCAGGTGTATTCGTATCCTTCCACCAACTGTTCACCGTTAAATTAAATTTATCTCCTGCCATTACTTTTAAAATAATAGCCGGGCCTATTTTATTTCCACCGCCATTTACTTTCGCAACTTTTGCATTGCCACTGGGTGTATCGTCAGGGTAACCGGTAGGCAAATCTACCCTCGTCGCAGATAAGTTACTATAAAATAATACTTCGGTTTCAGATGTTGCTGTTTCCATGGTAGCAGCAGGGTACATATCTGTTTTCTGCTCCTCTGTCAGTGTCATCCGCACATTACCTAAATGATCACGGATAAAATAGTCATAGGCATAATCCGTAATAGTGGTTGGGTTGTTAACATCAGTGTACAAAGGCCTGACCCTACCTTCTTCATGTCCAAAAAACTGTAGTTTGTCTTCGTAATCATTAGGACCAGGCCCTCCCATATAGCTTTGAGTTTCTTTTGTTTCATACACAAATCCGTTTATATACATTGTTGTAATCGTTGAACCAGAGCCGGGGCCAGCAGATTCAGAAACAATTTTTTTAAGTTTATTACCAGCAGCATCATACACATATACAATATAACTTGTAGCGTAGGGGTTTGCGTCATTTATAATTGTAACAGAAGTTGGCAGGTTCAGATGATTGTAAACAATGCTTCCGATTTTTTTATTTGCATCAGCATTTAAGCTCCCATTTACATCGTAGCTGTAATCAGTAGAAGTTTTGGTATTGTCATCGTATTTAAAATCGCCCAGTTTACTGTTAAAATCATTAGCAGCATCTGTTACTGCCTCTAGTATATTACTGTTGGTAAAGTAGCTGTAGCTCAACTGGTCAATCGTTGGTGAAGCGTTTATCTTTAATCCTTTTTGGTTCATGGAAAGAATATTACCATTGGCATCATAGGTCATATTGCTCAGGCTAAAATCAACATTGGCTGTTTTATTATAACTGCTGCCGGTATATTGATTAAAGTCAGCTGCCAATAAACGGTTGGCTGCATCGTAGGTAAAGTCATATTTACGTTTCTGTGCATCACCACGGCTCTTCCAGGTAAGACCGGCAATATTCCCATTGTAATAACCTTTCGCATACTCCTGTCCTGAGATAATATTGGCTGTATCTTCGTACGCCACTTCAAAACCAAACCAGTTGGTCGTACTTACATCTTTTACAAAATCACGGTTCATTCCTGTAAGCCAGCCACGGATATTATAATCAAAGTTAAGCGTCTCCATTCCTGCATTACTGTTAAAAGCTGGGGCCAGTTTTTTACTGGTCACCTGTCCCAATTCATTATAGATGTAAGAAGCAATAGTATGATCGCCTCCGCCATCAGTGTTTTTCACGAGGCTGGTCACCCTGCCTGCATGATCATAATTGTACTTGGTAAGTAGGGTATGTGTCTGTGCATTGGTGCCAGATTTCTCGTGATAGACATGGGAACGCAGCACACTTCCTGAAAAACTATATTGTGTGGTAAATACATCTGTACCACTTGTCTGGTTTGTTCCCTTCGCCTGCACCGCCCTTCCGTACTGATCATAGAGTGTAAGTGTATAGAGATAATCAGTTGTGCCCAGTATCCTGGTTTTACTTCCGGTGGCTGCACCACGAATGCGTTCACTAACAGCGATCTGTTGTGCATACTCAGGAAAACTGTTATAGCTTGTATAAAAATTGGTGCTGTTGATATTAGTGGTTACTAATGAACTGTTAAGCGGTGTCCCGGATGTCCAGCTATAATCATCATAATAAGTTTCTGAAAGGATACTATAGGTACCACTTAATGTTGGATAGTCGCTGCTGGCAGCAGCATTAGTAATGATGGTACTCGCTGATGAAGCAGAAGTAATCAAGCCTGATTTTACAGGCCGGTTTTGTTCATCATACTTAACATATGTCCACTCATTCGTCTGGCGCAGATTAGCATCCTGTGTCATCACCACTCTTCCAAAGAGGTCATAAGCAATATAGCTTTTATCCTTGCCGGGAATAAACTTCATCATCATCCGTCCTTTATTATCATAATAATACGCATAACAAAGTCCGGTATGTATGGTTGGATTGCCTGATAAGTCCCAGCTTACACCAATCAATGCTTCTACTGCTTTGGGAGGAATCACCATGCGCAGGTTATTCATCTCATCATAAATATAGTAGGTGCATAGCCACCCTGAATGACCTGTTGCAGGCGTATCCCATACCTGCACTTTGGATAATACAATTCTTCCCAGCTCGTCTTTATAAATAACTTTTTTCTTCCCGTCTTCATCAGTCACTTCTTCTACCAATAATGACCGCTCCTGATAATAAGCAGATGTAGACGGCACATCATCTTCACTGCTGATGTCAATCGTCCAAAACCGCACACTGTCTGCATTGCTATTAGAACGCTGTACAATCACCTTTCCCTTACCAGCACCTGTCCAGTTGTTGCCCTGTGCTGTTACTTTTAATACACGTTGAAAGGGACTGGCATCATATTGTGTTTTAGAATAAAAAAAGTCTTCGTCCGGAAAAAGTGTTTTATAAAATAATGAGTCCTTAAGCAACATGCTGTCTTTATATCTACCATCATTGGTGTTGGCCGTTAATTGAATGTACGGCATATATTGAGCAGCCACCCTTCCATATTTATCATATGCAACAGGTGCAACTAGGTCTTTTTTGGAAGGAGATGATTGTTTTACCACACTCTGTATAGGCCTTCCCATATAATCCATATAGCTGGTTGTAATCGCTACGTTCTCAGGTAATGCCGAAAGCACAACTTCCGAAGAATCACTGGTTGGTTTTAAGGGAACCAATACTCTTTGATATTGTTTGGATGCCTTCGGATTAAATGTCAGCGTCACCTGCAATGTAGTATCATCTTCGATAGGTAAAATCTGCGATGAGGCAGAAAAATAAGCTACCGAACTTAATAAGACGGTGTATAAAATTCTTTTTATCATGAATATCAGTTGCAGTTGGTTTAACGAATAGACAATGCACTGGTCAGTTCCTCACTCGTGGGTTGTACCGCCGGTGAAAAAATACCGATCAGGTTACCCGTTTCATTGATCAAATACTTTTGAAAATCTCCTTTTATAGGTTCATTGGTCACTTCATTTTCCTCTGCACTGGTAAGCCAGTTAAACAACGTTTGATTAACTGGGCCAGCAACAGGATTTTTTGATGCTAGTAAAAACGTCACCCCATAATTAGTCTGACAGAATTGTTTGATAGCAGCATCACTCAATGGTTCGTGGCCAAAACTATTGGACGGAAATCCAATCACAACTACACTATCACCATATTGCTGATGCAATTGCTGCAGACCAGACAACTGATTAACTCTTGCACTTCCGCTTGCAATATTGACAAGTAAGATTTTTTTCCCCTCAAACTGGCTCATAGAAACAGTATTGTTGTCTATGTCCTGAAACTGAAGGGAATAAAACGAACTGGTTGTGAAAACAGTGAATAATAAATTGAACAAAAGCATACAAAAAATTTTAATTATTTAGAGTTCTATCAAGCAACTGAATTGACAAGAGGACGTATTTATTTCCTCGTAATAATAAGTGCTCTGACTTCCATCACTAAAACAATAGTGATAGGTGCAAACCCACCTCCATTGATAGAGTCCTCCTACTAACACTTTCTTATAAACAGAAGAAGTGACCGCCCAGGTGCCCATTTCACAGGTACCATTTACCACCTTATACTGTGGATCGCTGGAAACATTCGGGCAACTACAATCCAGGTATCCCACATCCTCTGTACGGATATATCCTGCTGAATCACTGTAAATATTCATATCCTTATAAATCGTATCAACATGTCCGGGAAGTGTAGCGCATTGCCTTCCGATTCCAACCCATAATGGCGTTCTGCTTATTGCCATCGTGGTATCGCTATAATCAAATCGCTTTACAATATTCCGGTCTTTGTCCCTTAGCAATTTTACACGGTTGAGATTATCATACTCCGTATAGATCACCCCGTTATTGGCATCCATTGTGGTAATCACACCTATTAGGGGTTCGTAAGCACTGGTCTGCATGTTTGACTGTGTTGGGTGCAGCCTTACTTCATCTATTAACCCGCTTCCGCTGATAGTAACAGACGTTATACCGGTAAGTTTTTTCGAATACAGGTACCACCCGTTTTGTGTGGCAATAGCTGTACCTGCAGAACTTCCGTTAATGGTCGCTGATGCACCAGAATACAGCCAGTACGTTACTAAATATTCTTTACCCGAACTTAAACCGGATTTGCTTACAGTCCCGTTAGTAAGATTATAACTTTTCTTACCACTCATGTTTTGAGAAAGATCACGGCTACTGCTGCCAACTGTCCAGTTGCCAGTACCCTCTGATTCAAAGCTGGTGTAAGCTATATCAGTTTGTGAAGCATTGCTGACTGCAGCAATCGTATACTGTTGTTTGTAATCTATGAGTGAAGAACTACTTTGTCCTGTGACCAGATTTTTAGCTTCTGTTAGGTTGCCCTTACTATTGTAGCTTACAAAATTACTTTGTGGTTTAAAATAAGTGGTGTTCCTGTTTAACACAGATGTATTGAATGTGCCGATGGTAGATTGCAATACAGGCTTATTGGATTCAAATACATAAATAGTATCTGGTTTAATGTCGCCATTCGCTATTTGTTTAAAAGAGGTAACGGCACCATCCAGCATCCGGGGGTTGGCATCCCCGGTAATCCAGGTCTCTGTTCCAACCAATTGTGAGATGATAGCACTGTCTCTCAAAATACCTATACCACCTCCGGTAGTGTAGTTATATGTGTAATAGAACCGTTGTTCTTTTTCTAACCCCCTATTGCGGTCATAGCTGGTAATTATTTTCGTCACATTATAGTTGGTGTCATACACTAATTGCTGGTAAGAAGTCTGGTACGAACCATTTGTATGATAAAGGGTATTAGTTGTCGCAGATAAATAAATACGTCCGCCGGAAGGATAGTAATCATCAGCTATGAATATCCTTGTCTTATTGGTTTGCGAAGGTGCATTCACAGTTCCGGCATAAAAAGTAGTCTCACCATGCCCCATTTTTATAGACTTAAAATTTTTGTTCTTATACTCAATCGTATCAAGCGTATAACTGTTTACTGTTTTCTTAACGATATTTCCTGCGCTATCATACACTATCACCCTTTTTGGTAATCCCAATGCCCAGCTTCTTATTTCAAAAGGTGTATAGGGAAAGGATTGATTGAACGTATTTGTATTAACATCTTTTAAATCTGTAAATTCATTCACTGCTTTTCCCAAATTACCTGAATAAGATTTTTGCATTACTTCTACACGGCTATAACCAATTTGAGCATAACCTGCAGTGCCGAGAGGCTCACTTAAAACGGCAGTGTAATCCACCGTTGTACTCAGATGCGGATAGTTTTCCCGGAATGGATAATCATAGCGGGGGATCTCGCCAAGATATCCGGAACTTCTGCCATCTTCTAAAACATAACTGTATTCTTCATAGCTACCGATGACATCTGGAGTTTCATTGGTACGAAATATATTTTTTATCCTTAATCCTCCTGAATATTTTTTGGTAACTGTACTATCAAGGTTCTTATTTTCCCATTCCACACTCACAGGAAAACTACCACCCGTACCCGTTCCACCCGATAGATTGGTTTCCAGCATATATGTACCATTAGGTACATTAAATGTCCATCGCCGCAATCCAGAATAAAATAATTCATTTAACGAGATGCTTCCCGTTGCATATGTTGTCACCCCATTGGTGCTCTTGATGGCCAGGTTTAGCAACCCGCTGCCGCTGATTGGTGATGAACCGGTTCTTGCAATTGATTTGTCCAGGAAAAAAGCCAGTTGATGTGTATTGCTCAATACCTGGTTCAGTATTAATGTTGTTTGTGTTGTATACTGAAGATTGACAGAAAAACTGTTTTGTTCTTTGGTATAGGGATAATGCTCATTTAGTTCATAGCCATAACCTATCGACCCGCCTGTAGGCAATTGAAGACTTTTTAAAGTTCCATACAATGAATTATAAGTGGAATGCCGGTCAGCTCCCCAGGTATAACTATTTATTTGCGGGATGGAAGAATCTCCATTATCAATACCATTATAATAACCCCAATGGTCACGTTGATTCAGCATAAAACTTCCTGTAGTGCTTAAAAGCGGTAATGGGCTATCATAAGTAAATAAATAACCTGATTGTTTTTCTTTTGCTGTATAGGGAGTAATGGATTTAAGCTGAACTCGTATTGGTTTCAATGAGGCAGGTATACCCCATGTCCAGGTGACAACTGCGGAATCAAGGTATTCAAACAAATAGCCAAACCTGAATGTAGTGTCACTAATCTTAATTTTTGAAAGAGCATAATCATGCTCGTTATATTTTATGTCTTTGCTGTATAAGAAATCGATCCTCGTTTGATCTGGAAATTCAATTGAAGATGGAACTCTTGCATTACTTATCCCGGAGCCAGTCCCGTTATAAGGATTTTTTCTTGTCTGCGTTGAATTATTTACGAATGTGATCTGAGGGGGAGAAAACGAATATTCTCCACTAGGCTGAGTTTGATAGTTGAACCTGATAGTGTCGGTATTAAAAGCAGAAATCATACGAGTAAGCGTCCAACCCACTCCATGAGCCACATTGTAGTTATCTGAAGGCGGAACTATTCCTGGAGAACTAACCGAAAAATAAGTAATATCCTCTTCTTCAAAATCATACTTCACACCATCTTCGGTTATCACCCGGAAAGACATTAGTGTCCTGGCATTAGTAATTGGATAGCTGGTGAATGTTGGAATAATTTTGATCTTTGAAGCAGGTATAATGATAATTTCTCCTGTCTTACTGAACACAAATTTTCCTGAATGCCCGGGAAAGTTAAACTGAAAAATATCTTGCTGTGTATCTAAGCTATCATAATAATATTTGGTTGAATTGCTTCTCCAGTCTGCCTGTATAGTATCTGAATACATATAGCCGTATGTGGCAAAATCATCTGGCTTTCCCCGAACAGTTCTGGTGATCATTCCTCCGGTGTTTAAGAACCAACCTAATCCGACAAAAGATGGCGACTCTCCGAGCTGTATCCCGCCACCGGCATAGTTAATACTGACACCAAGGGACAAACCACTATTACTTTTATAATTGAATATGGGCACAGAAATATTAGGCAACCCTGTATATAAGTTAACAGGATTACTCATCATTTTATCCGACTGAGCAGCCGAAGAAGGCAATTGTGCAGAATTTGCATAGTTAGGTGTTTCTCCCACCTGTGCTGTCAATGAAAAATTCAGCAAAATAGATACAGCTAATAAGAAATAAAATCTCTTCATACGTTTAAAAATTATATCCCATACGAAACAAAACCGCCTGTGTCCTTGGAACCTGCTGATAACTCAGCATATCCCACAAGAGTTGCAGTTTTGTTTTTTTGAAAAATTTTGATTTTATATTTAATACCTTACTTAAACCAATAAGCCCAGAGTGTTGCCATGCATTCATATCTTTCAAAACATCAATATTATTGAATGCAGTTTTATAATTCATTTCGTACCCACCTGTAATCCAGAATGAACCTTTTACCTTCCAGTCAACAAAACTTCTTAATCCAACCCCCTCCGAACTAAGCTTTATTTTATTCCACCCTCTTCCCCAACCCATCTTATAAGTGGCTCCAATACCAATAATACTTTTATCGTTTAATTTATACCCTAACGATAATCCAAGGTCACTGGTGGTTGGAAAAAAATAACTGGCTTTTTGTGATTGTATGTTTGTGCCATACTCCAATCGCTTTAGAAAACTTTTTGTTTTTTGATCGTTGGGCTTAAATCCTTCCGGCATTTCTGCATCACTGCTACCCATACCTGATTTAAAGACCTTATTCTTTAACTGATTTAATTGTGATTGTGCCGATTGAAGATTCTGATTAAACTGTTCTCTGGCACCAAGTCCACCTGCTGCTATCTGTTGCTGTATCATTCCATTAACCTGGGCTCTTGTTTGTAATCCTGCAAGGTTAGCGGCAGTAGCAGGGTCATTGGGATCACCTGGTAATCTAAACAGTGACGCCAACATACTGTTCTTCCGCATAAAGTCTTTGAACAGTTTTGTTTTGGACAGTAATTCAAGTGCTTTCTTTTCTATTTTCTTCGGGTCGTTCAGTATCGCTTTATATTCATTAACCTGTTGCGCATAATAATAAATCTGCTTATTAATTTTTTTAAAATCTTTTGCGAATCCAAATTTGCTGAGTTGCTCCTTCAAATATTGCTTTCTCTCTTTAAGGAACTTTTTGATGTCTTCTGCTTTCTGTAGTTGTCCTTCCAATCCTTTCACCTTACTAATAGCCTCCTGCAACTTTTCTTTTCCGTCTTTTACGTTTTGCAGCAACTGCGGATTACTTTCTAAAAAGCTAAGAGAAGTAGATAAGCTATCCAGCCGGGGAATATATTGTTTCAGTTTTGTGCTCTGTAATTTTTGAGATAGTTCCTTATACTTATTATCTGCATTGGCAAATACATTATTCGCAGCTAATGAATCGATCTTCATCAGCTTCTTTTTCATCTTTGCTTCCTGCTTTTGTAATTCGGCTAATGCCTTTTCGGATTTCTTATCTAGGTTTTGCTCTAAGGAATTTGCTTTACTGGCAACCTTAGCAATATAGTTTGTAGAGATCAAAGTAGAACTTGTATCAGTCTGCGCAAGCAGGTAATTACCGCAAATAAAAATCAGAAATAAAAGC
>Ga0138256_10007935_pt1 | contig 11184 bp, 9 predicted proteins | sample KNB2016incub_MG_FD_105486 | JGI IMG/M metagenome (GOLD analysis project Ga0138256, IMG submission 105486) | Active sludge microbial communities from wastewater in Klosterneuburg, Austria - KNB2014incub_MG | ecosystem: Engineered > WWTP > Activated sludge > Unclassified | place: Austria...
CGCTCACGCAGCAAAGCAAGGCCGCCCACAGCAAGCACCGCGCCAAGCCCGATCAACAGGATCAGCGTACTTGTGCCTTCAGCTGTGGCCTGTTCGGGGGTGGTTAGCGCTGGTTGGGAAGTGGGCCGGGCGGTAGGCCGGGTTTCTACGGCGGCTGGAGTTGCAGATGCAGCTTCTATTTCGGCGGTGGATTCTTCAGTGGCTGTTTCAACACCAGGAACCGCCGCTTCTACAGCTGCTTCGGTTTCAGCTGCCGGAGCTGTTGTTGGTTCCGGGGCTTCCACAGTTTCAACCGGCACAAGTGGCGTTAATGTAGCCTGAGCGGCACTTCCGGCCAGCGCAGTGGCCGTCGCCGCAAAAGGCGATTCAGTAGACATACCTCCGGACAGCGCCGTAGCGGTCAGCGCAAAGTTTGACGGATCGGGAGTCGAATCTTGCGCGGCGATAAGCGCCACGGGGAATATGAGTGTCAGACAGACAATAAAACAAAGCCACAAGCGGGACGATTGATTCCGCATGAGCAAAATGCCCCCTTCAATTTCAGGTCAAAGCAGACTGTATTGTAGCGAAATCAGGCGGCGGTGACGAGTCAGGATTATCTGAATAAGGGCGCTATAGCACAAACACATCCCGTTTGCGTGCCACAAATAAAAACGGGCGGCCAAATAGGCCGCCCGTTTCAAGAGTTGTCCTACGCGGCAGGCTATTGATCCTGTGTTTTCAGGTACGCGATCATATCTGCTAGCTGCTGGAACGTCGTGCGCTCGCCAAAGTTCGTAGGCATGACACCAGCGAGGTAGCCCGGAACCGTGAATGCGCCGGGATGGGTGATGCTTTCTGCGAGATACTGTTCGCCCGTGTAACCGGCAAACTGCGGCTCTAGCAGGCGTTCATTGATCACACGCGTCCATGTGCCCTCGATGGGCGGCGCAACCGCGGCGCTTATGTGACAGCCGGCGCAACCAAAGACCACGCCGTTATAAAGCTGATCGCCAACCTGAGGATCGCCGGTCACTTCTGCTAGCCCGATCATGATCTCGTCAATTGACGTATCTAGGCCCACCGGTGGGTCCTGCTGGCCACCCGTCGGTACAGTTGCCGGGTTAATCGGGTAGATTGCGAACTGACGCACCGCGTTCAAGTCCTCAATTGTCCAATCGTCACCTCGATCCCAGTTGAGGATGAAATTGGTAATATCCTCCAACTGGTCAGGACGCAGCGAACCACCGTTGGCCTGCGCCCACGCGGGCATCGGCTGCGGCCAATAACTTTCGCTGACCGGGCGGCCTGAGGCCATCGTGCTGTAGACGAAATTATGCAGCGTTGAACCCCAACCCAGATCCACCAGACGGTTTGGCGCTGCGGGGTCGTAACCCACATTCACAGCGGACTGCATTTGCGCCACCAAAGCATCACTCTGGGACTGCAAATCGGCAAGTTGTGTGTCAATTTCAGCGACGCGGGTAGTATTGCCCTGCGCTTCGGCGGCAGTGCGCTCAGTACTGAGAGTGTTAACCTGCGCATTGATCTCGGCGAGGAAATCGTGCCCGAACAAGCTCGGGTTATCCAAAGCGGGGGCTACGCCTAGAGCGCCGCGCCCGTCAACGCCGTGACAGCTAGAGCAGCTGCTCCCATAAAGCTCTGCCCCGCGCTCAATTGAGCGTGCCAGATACTGTGCTTCAAATGCGGCCATGCGCGCATTTTCGTTAATCCAGATCCAGCCCACCAGCACCATGATTGCCAGAAAACTGACGGTGCCAACGAGAATACGATGATCAATGCGCTCGAAAATGAGTCTATTTAATTTCACGGACTACGCCCCCGGTGCTGGGAAGTACTGAGAATCAGCATGGATGTACATATAATCGCCGTTGATACGCTGAATGCGTTCGCCATTTTCGTCTAGAACAAAGACCGGATTGCCGTTTTCATCCAGAACCGGCACGCCAGCTTCGATTTCAACTTCGTCCCAGATAATCACCACATCAACACGTTTCAAGCCTGCTTGCGGCTGCGTCACAATAACCGCAGACCACGCATTCGGCATTTCCGCCGGATGCTGCGTAATATCATGCGCCAGCACAGAAATACCGTCGTAAAGCTCTGTCGCATCAGCAGGAATTGGCACGAAGTTAAAGCTGGTGATCGGCAGATGCTGGGTTATTGATAGATAACTAAGCAGCGTTGCCCCCAGATCACTTTCCGCCAATTCCGAGTTAAGGCTGTCTAGTGCCGTGCCAATATCACCACCGAACTCATTAGTTTCAAATTGGGCAGTTGTGAACTGACCGACAACCAGCTGGTCATAGGGAATCGGGCGCAGCGTACCCATATGGTTATGCGCCGGTTCCATCAGCATTTCGTGCAAAATTTCCGAGTCCGCTGAGGTCTTCACGCCAAATTCGGGCAAGCCCATATAGCTGAAGAACACCAACAACGAAAGCAGGACAAAAGCCACGCTGAGAGCGAAACGGCGGTGAGCGAAACGGCGGCTCTTGGTCACATCGATATAGGGTATGACCAGCAGGAAAACGATCACGATGGTCGGGAAAATGATGCCCCACAGCACCTTATCGCCCAGTTTCAACGCACCTTGAATCCACAAGAAGTACCAGGGCGCGGTTGTGCCTAACGGCGTCACCTGATTATCGGCATGTGCTTCCAGCGGCGCGTGGAAGAACCAGGTGACCAGCACAACCAGTATCAGCGTCGTGACACCGATCCACATAATTTCGCTGGTGAGAATATCGGGGATGAAATATACACGCTTGTCCAGCGGAACGCGCTTAGCGGTATCTTCGCCAATATTTTCAGCAGCGGGCGGCAGCGAATGCCCGTGAATGATCACTTTGTAATAGTGAACGCCGGTGAAGATAAACAGAACAGCCGGTACAGCCAGAACGTGCAGCAAATAGAAACGCAGCAAACCGTTCGCGCCAATATCTGGCCCGCCGCGCAGCAGCAGGTTCAGATTCGTGCCAACAACGGGTGGCGGCGAGGCTTCGATCATCGAAGCGCCGATGGTGACGGCCCACAAGGCCAGTTGGTCCCACGGCAGAAGGTAGCCGCTGAAGCTGAGGAACATGGTACAGATCAGCAAAATCACGCCCGTGAACCATGTGAACTGGCGTGGTTTCTTGTAGCTGCCTGTAAAGAAAGTTCTCAGCATATGCAGGAATACGATCAGCACCATCGCTTCCGCACCAAGACGATGCAAGTCGCGTACAAACTGACCAAACGGCACGTTGCTCATAATATTGAGCATGTTGGCATACGCGACTTCCGGAGAAGGCGTATACCAGATCATCAGAAAAATGCCGGTGAGTGTTTCAAAGAAGACGAAATAGGTTGAAAGCCAGCCTAACCGGAAGGTAGGATAAAGGCCTGTGACCGATCGGTTGAAGTAACTGGGCCGCATATGCAACCAGAAACCATCAGCATGCGGCTGAAGGCGCGGGTTTGGTTTACGTGAAGCAGGTTCGCCGCGCAGCGCTTCACGAATGTCCTGAACATTCATGCCAACAGTGATGCGCTCAACGACTTCGTTGACGCCTTCAAGCGCAGCGCGCTTCAGCCCTTTTTCCTTGACATCATCAAGGAAAGACGGGAATGGGAGGACAGACATATAAACTCCTCTTTAACCCACAGCGAACCCATATGTTAGGTGCGGGCAACCAATAAAATTAGCTCTCCGGCGGCAGGCCATGCCCCGGCATGAGAATTTTCCTACCCGTATCAATATTTACTGAAACAACCCGCCTGTCACCAATAGCAACGGCGCCGCCATCGGCTGATGTTGCCGCAGTGGTCCCATCTGCGAAAGTGACGACCACCGGGAAACGGTCAAGGCTGCGCGGTGCTGGGCCTTCAATGTACTTGCCAGACATCTCGAATTTCGAGCCGTGGCACGGGCATTCAAAGCGAGTGTTTTGATCCGACCATTTCGGCAGGCAGCCAAGATGGGTGCAAACGCCGTAAAGGACAGCGAGCTTATCTTCAAAATGCGTAACCCAGAAGCGGCCACTGGGTTCATTGAAGGGGGCAGTATTGTTCGCCGGAATTTTATCAGGCGGGAAGCTGAATATACCGCCAAAGGTGCCTTCTTTGAATCGGGGAAGCGCAAACCAGATGAACGCCACGCCAGCTTGCCCTAACAGCATCACCATTGATGCGCCCCAAATATAATACAGAAATTCGCGGCGACTGGGTGCTGCTACCTGAACTTTCGGTTCAGCTTTGGTCTGAACCGCGGCTTTTGTCTGTTCAGCAGCGATTGATGCCATCTTTCGTGACCCTCCTAAAGCTTACTCAGGGTTAAACCCCGCGTATACCAGTAGTTTATTGTTGTCATGGAAGTCTTGCAACCTAAATTGTATAGAGTTTACGCAGGTTAATCATAACTTTCAACATGGTCTCAGGCTTGGGGGTGACCAGCATAAATTTTTGTTCTACTGTGGTTGCACACTTTTCTTGTTAAGAATATCACAATCACGGAAGGCTTGTCAAAAAAACCGGACAGCTATTTTGGGCAAAATGCGGTGTTGATTATGACCCATGATTGCAAGGATAATACGCCAAATGGCTACACAGCACTTCTCCTATGGGAATCTACGATGGTACGATATTACCGACCCGACAATTCGTGATATTGCCGGGCTGCGCGATGCTTTCCCACAGCTTTCTGAGCTTAATCTTGAGGACGCGCTCAGCAATATTGAGCGCCCCAAACTGGATCAGGAAGACAACTATCTATTTATTGTGCTCATGTTTCCACTGTTCGATCCAAAAACCCATCTTACACGCAGCAGCGAAGTTGACTTTTTCGTTGGCAAAGATTTTGTTATCACGGTACATGACGGCGTGTTAAAGCCGCTGCTTCGCACGGCGCAAAATTGTTCTGAAGAATCAGAGCTTCGCCAGAATTTGATGGGCAGTTCGGCAGCACATTTTTTCTACGTACTGCTTGATCGAATGGTTGACTATATGTTTCCCATCCTGTACAAAGTTGAAAGCCAGACTCACAGTATCGAAGAACGAATCTTTGATTCCAAAAGCGAAAAAGAACTCATTCGTGAAATTGCGCTGGTTCGCCGTGACTCCATCGCCTTAAGGCGCATCATTCATCACATGCTGCCGATCCTTTCCCAGATTGATCATCGCATTTCTAATTACGTTGAGGGAGAGCTTGAAGATTACTTTGGCGATCTGGTAGATCACGCACAAAAAGCTAAAGATATGATTGATGAAGAATTCGAGGTGATCAGCGCGCTTTCAGATACGGCCGACCGGCTGCTGACCCACCGTTTGAACTCGGTCATCCGCATTCTCACGGTCATTTCGGTGATTATGCTGCCGCTCACGCTGGTCTCTGGCGTATTCGGAATGAACATTGCATTGCCGATAGCCGGGCACGAATATGCTTTTGCGATTATTGTATTATTGATGCTTACCATCACCATCACCATGCTCATCGCCTTTCGACTTCGACACTGGATATGACCAAACAAGCTCACCCTGCACTTCCCAAACCTATTCTGGCGAGAACCAGCGCCCAACTTCGAGAGGTCATGGCGCAGCTGCGCAGTGAACTTGAACACGCGCCCTTGCTCGCTGTGGATACCGAAGCCAACAGTATGTATGCCTATCGCGAGCAGGTATGTTTGATTCAGCTTTCAACCCGCCTCACCGATTACATCATTGATCCCATTGCTGGCTTTGACGTTGCACCGCTGGGCGAGTTATTCGCCGATCAAAATATCGAAAAAGTATTTCATGCGGCGGAATATGATCTCATTTGCATGAAACGCGATTTTCACTTCACGTTCACAAACCTCTTTGACACTATGATCGCCGCCCGTGTAGTTGGTATGAAAAATTTCGGACTCGGGTCGCTGCTCGAAGAACTGATGCAGATAGAAGTAGATAAAAGCCACCAGCGTGACGATTGGGGGCAGCGCCCCCTGCCCAAAGACAGCCTGCTTTATGCCCAGCATGATACTCACTATCTTCCGGCGCTGCGTGATTATTTCGCGGAACGGCTAACCGAGATGAGCCGATGGGAAGATGCGCGGGAAACGTTTGAGGATTTGTCTCATATCAACGGGGTGGTACGCACATTTGACCCTGAGAGCTACTGGAAACTGGCGGTTCCTAATCATTTGACCCGCCGCCAGACCGCCATTTTGCGCGAGTTATTTTTGCTGCGCGAACAAATTGCTAAAGACCGCAACACGCCGCCGTTCAAGGTGATGCAGGATAAGCCGCTGATTGCGCTGGCACAGGCGGCGCCAGAATCGCTCGCTGAAATGGAGCGCGTCAACGGCGTCTCTTATTCCGCAACCCGCCGCTATGGGCTGGCGATGCTAGAGGCGATTGAAAATGGTAAAGCTGCCCGTGTCCCCTCCCCTCCCCGCCCTGAGCCACCCACTGATCCGGTTCAGGTGGAATGTTACACGGCGCTTCGTGAATGGCGAAAAACGCGCGCCGCCGATCGCGGCGTCGAATCAGATGTGATCGTTTCCCGTGAAACCCTGTGGACGATTGCTGAACGTAGGCCAAAAACATTGGATGAGATGGGTTCTATCCGTGGATTAGGCGAATGGCGGTTGGCACAATACGGTGAAGAGATTCTTATGGTAACAAAGCGGTTCAAGGGTTAAGTTGCGCCAGAGAGCCACGTGCGTATAATTTGGAAAAAGTTAGCAGGAACCTTTAAATGAACTCATCTTCCAACCGCTCACCCCAAGATAAATCGGCACCCCGGAATACACGAAACACAACAGTACAGCAGCCCTCTCCGCAAACCGCCGATGGATTATCAATACTGGAGCTTCAACATACCATTGGTAATCAAGCACTACAGCGATTGATCAATAAACAACCAGTACAGGTTCGTCAGCGCGTGCCTCCTAGCAGCGTACAACGTGTTCAGCGATCGGGCGGCGGGCTTGCAGAGACAGCGCCGCTTGAAACATTCGCTCAGGCGGCAGTAGCCTACTGCCGGGATACTGGCAACGCTGATAAGCTGTTGACTGATTTTACTGTTCACATGATGGGCAAAATAAATGAGGCCTTGAAAGCGATCCCCTCGGAGGAATGCCCGCACAGCTTCGTCAGTACGGGAACCATGGGTTCCTTCAGCGGTGGCACGTTCTCCATGCTCGTTAATACCAGTGATTTCACCAAGCGTCCGGGAATTACCAAAGCGAGTCAATTGAATCAAGGCGAGATTGCCGAGATCATAGATACCATTTATCACGAAGCAAGACATGCCGAACAATATTATCGTGTAGCCCGCGTATTGGCAGGCAAGGGAAAGAGCGCCGCTGAAATTGCTCAGGTCGTTGGGATTCCAAACACTATCGCTGCAAAAGCATTCGCAAATCCACTGAATGCTGATTCGTCAAACGCAGCGATCATCAGCGAGGCCGAACTATGGCAGCCATTTATCGGTAGAGGCGAATATTCAACCGGTTATAAAAGCACAGTTGCCAATTTACGTGACGCGATTGCGCCTGCGCGGCAAAAACTCGCGGCAGACGACCGTGAAGGGTTCAAGACAGAATTTGCAAAGGTTACGACTATAGTGACCACAAAACTTGAGCCTTTGATTTTAACGGTGGAAGGCAAGCCAACGAAAACTAGTGCCGATAATATCGTTCTAACCGATGCAAAAGCTATCAAAGACAAGTACGATGTATTGAAACCTCTCGCTGATAATGATACAACGCTCATTTCTGCTTTAGTGAGCGCCGCAACTGCATTGCACACTGCGCGCTATCAAGCTTACCGCAATTACCCGCACGAAATGGATGCGTGGGCGCGTGGTGGAGAAGCGGGCGCGAAATATAAAGAGCTAGACAACGCCGCGGCCAGCACGCCACCACCCACCACCGAGCCATCGTCATCATCAACACCTCCAAGCTCGATTTCGCCAAGCAGTGAGACGACACCCGTCAGTGAAACAACTTCACCCACCACGGAACCATCATCGTCGTCAACATCTCCAAGCTCAACATCTTCAACTAGTACCTCCCAGCCAACGAAAGAAGAAGAACAAACTTCAAGGAAGAAACCATGGTACAAGAGACTCTTGAACAAATTGAAATTCTGGTAGCTGATGCGGCGACAACAGTAGAGTCGCTCATTGCGCAACTGGGGAAGATTCAGCAGGATTTTGGTAGTAACGTTTGGATAACACCCCGTGATGCTGCCTTCAGTCAAATTAACATTACACGGGGCGTGGATCAGAAGTCACTACACGATATTAGCTTCTCGCTGCAAACCCCGCTGCCTTTAGCGAAATTTCTTGAGCGTTATCCATCGGCGTCAGAATTGGTCGGGGAAGACGATGCGCCTATACAATGGGTTAGTACCGCAGATTTTAGCGATAAGCCTTATCTTGTGAGAGTGCTCGCTGACACAAGGCTGGATGAAGTCAGCCGTATCACTTTGATGCGCGATATTCGTTTATAAAAAAGGGGTGAAATCATGATGGTTTCACCCCTGCCATACTGCTCTAATCCTGCTTCGTAATTACCGAACTTCCTCAAAGTACAGGTCGCCGTCAAAGCGCGGGCCGTACAGCTTAAGCTGAGCCAGAATACCCGTAATCGCCAGCACCCCGATAATAATCATCCGGATAATTTCTGTAAACCAACCTGTCGGGTCTTGCAGAAAAGACAGGAATGGCAAAATGGTCACGATTCCGAAAACCACTGCTGAAGCGCCTGCCAGCGCCATGATCACCACAACCATCAAGTCCTTCAGCAGCAGCGCTAACACCAGACCGATGATCAAACCTACGACCGCGAAGGCGATGACGACGAGGCCATCAGGGCGCGCGTTGATGGCAAGCGCCAGCCCTGTGCCACCCGCAGCGCCAAACACAGCCCCGGCCAGCACAATGCTAATGCTCCACAGGAAGTACGCAAGCAAGCCCACCACTAGCGAGAAGGCAACGCCCAGCAGAACTGCAAGGAACCATTGGGATTCCCACGTATCAATGATTAACGCATAGCCAATTTCATAGCCAAGGATGAAACCGCCGATCACCAGCGCAATCCGCCAGACGCCATAGCCTGAGTAGCAGCAGATGAGACCGATGATGATGGCCGCGAGTCCCAGAATAAGATTTTGGATCATGGATGATTTCTCCCTTTATAGGTCAAGCAGATACTGCAACACAATAAAATAACGAGATGATGCTTTGCAGCTAGGCTAAAATTGTAAATACGAACATTCATGCTGGCAACAAATCGGTTCACTGGGACTGACGGCGCAGCAAACTGTACACATCTACACAGATTCCAACCCTTATCTTGACCAACGGTTGCGCTTCCCTGATACACTTTAGGGCGATAGCAAGCTGAAAAGCGTCAACGGCGGTATAAACCTAACTTTTAGGCGAAAGATTATATTCTCATGGATTATCGAAAATTGCAGGATGCGCGGCGGCGCTGGCGCGAAAATGTCCTCAACCGGATGACAGCAAAAGTCCCTGAGCGAAAAATGTTGTTCACTACCTCGTCTGGCATTCCGCTGGAAGCATCATTCACGCCGGCAGACGCGCCCTCCAGTCAGATTGAAGGCTATGAGCAAGCGCTAGGATTCCCCGGCGAATATCCATTCACCCGCGGAATCCAACCAGCGATGTACCGCAGTCGCTTCTGGACGATGCGCCAGTATGCTGGCTACGCTTCTGCTGAGGAATCAAACGCACGCTACCGTTACCTGCTGGAACAGGGGCAAAGCGGGTTATCTGTTGCTTTCGACCTGCCTACACAAATCGGCTATGACGCAGATGATCCGATGTCTATGGGCGAAGTGGGCAAAGTGGGCGTCAGCATCAGCAGCATCCGCGATATGGAGCAGTTATTCGCCGGTATTCCGCTGGATAAAGTATCCACCAGCATGACCATTAACGCCCCCGCCGCGGTGCTGTTGGCGATGTATATTGTGGTCGGCAAGCGACAGGGCGTGGCTGAAAATTTGCTGCGCGGCACCATCCAAAATGACATCCTCAAAGAATATATCGCGCGCGGCACCTATATCTTCCCGCCCAAGCCTTCCATGCGCCTGATCACCGATATTTTCGCCTACTGCAAGGCGCAAGTGCCGAGTTGGAATACCATCAGCATCAGCGGCTATCACATCCGCGAAGCAGGCAGCACCGCCGCGCAGGAAGTGGCCTTCACGCTGGTGAATGGCATCGCCTATGTACAGGCCGCGCTTGAGGTTGGCCTTGATATTGATGACTTTGCCCCGCAGCTTTCGTTTTTCTTCAATGCCCATAATCAGTTTCTTGAAGAAATTGCCAAATTCCGCGCCGCGCGGCGGTTATGGGCGCAAATTATGCGGGATCGCTTCGGCGCGAAAAACCCGGACAGCTGGAAACTGCGCTTTCACACCCAGACCGGCGGCAGCACCTTGACCGCCCAGCAGCCGATGAACAATATTGTGCGCGTCTCGCTGCAAGCGATGGCTGCGGTGATGGGCGGCACCCAATCGCTGCATACCAACAGCATGGATGAGGCGCTGGCGCTGCCCACCGAAAGCGCGGTACAGGTGGCGCTGCGCACCCAGCAGATCATCGCTTATGAAACCAGCGTGGTAGACACCGTTGATCCACTGGCCGGCAGCTATGCCATTGAGTACCTCACCGATGAAATCACCAGACTGGCCGCTAAAAAGATTGCCAGCATTGATGATCTCGGCGGGGCATTGGCAGCCATTGATGCCGGGTATATTCAGGCGGAAATTCAGCAGGCGGCCTATGACTACCAGCGCGCGGTAGAAAGCGGCGCTCAGGTGATTGTAGGCATGAATAAATTCGTTACGCAGGAACCGCAGCCTGAAGATTTACTGCGCGTAAATCCGGCCATTGAAGTCACTCAGCGCCAGCGACTGGCAGAACTGCGGGCAACCCGCGATAACGCCCGTGTCACTGAACTGCGCGCCGCGCTTCAGGCCGCAGCCTCAGGAAGCGATAACCTGATGCCGCTGATCATTGAGTGTGTGGATAATGAGGTGACGTTAGGCGAAATTTGTCACACGCTGCGGGCAGTATTCGGTGAATACCAGCAGCATGTAATGATTTAATTCAACAACACAACACGCTGCTTAATCGCCCGCTTCAGCCGCAGCTGCCAGTGGAATGTCATAACTGAAGGTGGTTCCCTTCCC
>Ga0138256_10007936_pt1 | contig 11184 bp, 10 predicted proteins | sample KNB2016incub_MG_FD_105486 | JGI IMG/M metagenome (GOLD analysis project Ga0138256, IMG submission 105486) | Active sludge microbial communities from wastewater in Klosterneuburg, Austria - KNB2014incub_MG | ecosystem: Engineered > WWTP > Activated sludge > Unclassified | place: Austria...
CCGATCGCCTGGGTCGAACATGCGTTGGAGCTGATCGCGACGATCGAGTTGGTAGCGGTACAACAAGATCTATCCGTCGTGCTCGAAGGCTACACGCCCCCCCAGGATGTACGGTTGGCGCACTTCAGCGTCACGCCGGACCCGGGCGTCATCGAAATCAATATACAACCGGCTGCGAACTGGGACGCTCTGAAGGAGATCACGTTCGGCGTATACGACGCTGCGCGACTCGCGCGACTCGCGGCAGAGAAATTCCTGCTCGATGGGCGCCGCGTGGGCACCGGCGGGGGCAATCATATCGTCATGGGAGCATCCAGACCGGCGGACAGTCCGTTCCTGCGCCGCCCCGATCTGCTGCGTAGCATGGTCGCGTTCTGGCAAAGCCATCCGTCGCTGTCGTACCTGTTCGCCGGCATGTACATCGGTCCAACAAGTCAGGCGCCGCGCATCGACGAAGCACGTCACGACTCGCTGTACGAGTTGGAACTCGCGTTCCAGCAAATTCCTAACAAGGCGGAAGCGGCACCCTGGTTGATAGATCGGCTGTTTCGTAACCTGCTCGTGGATTTGACCGGCAACACCCATCGCGCCGAATTCTGCATCGACAAGCTGTACAGCCCCGATTCCGATCGTGGTCGTCTCGGCTTGCTTGAAATGCGCGGCTTCGAGATGAGCCCCCATCCGCAAATGAATCTGGTGCAGGCACTGCTGCTACGCGCTTTCATCGCACGCTTCTGGCGCGAGCCTTACGTGGGGCGGCTCGTTCGCTGGGGCACTCGCCTGCACGATCAGTTCATGCTGCCGCATTTCATCGAGGAAGACTTCCGCGACGCACTGCGCACGCTGCAAGGCGGCGGTTACGAGTTCAAAGACGAGTGGTTCGCACCTTTTTTTGCTTTTCGCTTTCCGGAATGTGGCCGCGCGCAGATCGGCGACGTGACGATTTCCGTGCGCTCGGCGCTCGAACCTTGGCCGGTGATGGGCGAAGAACCCGCTGGCGGCGGCGTGAGTCGCTCCGTCGATGTCACGGTTGAGCGCGTGCAGGTCACGGGTACGGGTCTGGTTGAAGGTCGGCACATCATCGCTTGCAACGGTCGTCGCTTGCCATTGACACCCACGCGCGACGTCGGCGTGCAAGTCGCAGGTGTGCGCTTCAAGGCCTGGACGCATTCCGGCAGCCTTAATCCGCGGTTGCCGATCAACGCCCCGTTGACCATTGACGTAATCGACACCGCCCAGCAGCGTTCGATTGGCGGCTGCGTTTATCACGTCGTGCACCCCGGCGGCCGCAACTTCGAGAAGTTTCCGGTCAATGCTAACGAGGCTGAGGGCCGGGTTCTGGCACGCTTCGACACGATCGGCTACACGCCCGGCAAGATCGGCGTCCCGGCCGTGGAACACAATCCTGACTATCCACATACGCTTGATTTGCGGCGCAAGGCTTGATGCTGGACCTACAGTCGCTGATCGACGAGGTTTGGACCGAACTGCACAGCCGCGAGAACTGCGGTTCGGTCGCGACTTACATTCCCGAGCTCGCGAAGATCAATCCTAGGAAATTGGGCATCGCGATCTCAACGGCCGAGGGCGAGTTGTTCGCCGCTGGCGACTCCGATGAGCCATTTTCGATCCAGAGCATCTCCAAGGTCTTTGTGTTGACGCTGGCACTGGGCCGGTTGGGTGATGCGTTGTGGCAGCGGGTCGGGCGCGAGCCGTCAGGCACCGCTTTCAACTCGATCGTGCAGCTTGAGCACGAACGCGGCATCCCACGCAATCCATTCATCAACGCGGGGGCAATCGTTGCGAGCGACGTGGTGTTGGCTGGCAACCAGCCGCGCGAAGCGATCGGTGAGATACTTCGCTTTGCGCAATTCGTAGCAGACGACGATGCAATCCGCATCGACCCTGAGGTCGCACGGTCAGAGGCCGCGACAGGCTTTCGGAATCGTGCCTTGGCTAACTACATCAGCGCCTTCGGCAATCTCGACCGTCCGGTCGAACACGTACTTGGTGTCTATTTTCATCAGTGCGCGATTGCGATGAGTTGTCGGCAGTTGGCGCGCTCTGGTCTATTTCTCGCTTGTGGCGGCAGGCTACCCACTAGTGGTCAAAGCGTGATCTCGAGCCGACGTGCACGACGTATCAACGCCCTGATGCTGACTTGCGGACACTACGACGGCTCAGGAGACTTCGCCTTTCGGGTGGGTTTGCCGGGCAAGAGTGGCGTTGGCGGCGGGATACTGGCGATCGCTCCCGGCAAGGCCTCGATCGCGGTCTGGTCTCCTGGCCTCAACGCGAACGGCAACTCCCTGCTGGGAGCGCTCGCGCTCGAGCGCATCGCACAACGTGCGGGCTGGAGCGTATTCGGGCCGTAAAGACGGCGGACCGGTCAAACGGCGTGCGGCTGACGCGCAGCATCGACGTCGCTTGGCTGCTTGAAGCCCTTTGCGACGATGTACACCTCACGAGACCGGGGCCGCGATGCATCCGGCTTGCGGATCGACACTTTCTCGAACGACGCGCGCAGTGCCTTCAGATAGTCATCTGAGCCCGCTCCCTGGAACATCTTGGCGACGAAATCGCCTCGCGGCTTGAGCGCACGCTGAATCGTCTCGAGCGCAAGCTCCAGGAAGTACATCGACGAGGCTTGATCAGCAGAATCGATGCCGGTGATGTTCGGAGCGATATCCGAAACGACCAAATCGAACTTGTTACTACCGAGCCATTCAAATATCTTTTCGACAACGACGTCGGTCGTGAAGTCCCCCTGAACGAAATCGACGTTCTTGAGCGGATCCATCGGCAAGATATCCGTCGCCAGAACCCTGCCCTTCGTGCCGACCAGCTTGCCGGCGACTTGCGACCAGCCGCCCGGCGCAGATCCCAGGTCCAGAACGCGCATCCCGGGGCGAATCAGGCGGTCCTTTTCATTGAGCTCGATCAGCTTGTAGGCGGAACGCGAACGATAACCATCCTTCTGCGCCCGTTTGACGAAAGGATCGTTGACGTGTTCATGCAGCCAGCGGCTGCTACTTTTGGTTCGAGCCATAGTCTTTCGGAACTGGCCGCCACGAGCGGCGTCGGAGTTTCGGCGCTACAATTGCCACGGTATCTTTCCCTCTGCCGGGGACACCGGCCAGGATATCCGCCGTGATTCGCATCACTGAACTCTCGCTGCCGCTCGATTGCCCGGACGATGCCTTGCGAAAGGCGATCGTACAACGCCTGCAGATTCGTGATGCGGAGTTGCTGGATTTCTCGATCTTCAAACGCAGCCACGATGCGCGTCGCAAGAGTAGCAGCATCACGTTCGTCTATATAGTGGACGTCACGACGCAAGACGATGCCGCAATCCTGAAGAAGCGACAGCACGATCGTCGGATCAGCTTAGCGCCAGACACGGCGTACTACCCAGTCGCACAGGCGCCGACGAATCTCGCAACGCGACCGCTCGTAGTCGGATTCGGGCCCGGCGGGCTGTTCGCGGCGCTCCTGTTGGCACAGATGGGCTTCAAACCGATCGTACTGGAGCGCGGTCGCGATGTTCGTCGTCGCACGCAGGACACCTGGGCTCTGTGGCGCAAGAACATCCTGACACCCGAATCCAACGTCCAATTCGGCGAAGGTGGGGCGGGCCTGTTCTCCGACGGCAAACTCTATAGTCAAATCAAGGACCCGAAGTTCTACGGACGCAAGGTCATGCGTGAATTCGTCCGGGTCGGAGCGCCGGCCGAGATCTTGTATGTCAACAAGCCGCACATCGGTACCTTTCGCCTAACTAGCGTGGTTGCCGCGATGCGCCACGAGATCATTGCGCTTGGCGGCGAGGTCCGCTTCGAGAGCAAAGTCACGGATCTGCTGATTGACGGGGGACAAGTGCAAGGCGTGCAACTGGCAAGCGGCGACGTGCTACACAGTCGGCACGTTGTGCTCGCACTGGGCCACAGTTCGCGCGACACTTTGCGCATGCTGTGGCAGCGTGGCATATTCCTGGAGCCGAAGCCCTTCTCGATCGGGTTTCGCATCGAGCATCCGCAGTCCCTGATCGACCGCGCGCGCCTCGGGCGGTTCGCCGGTCATCCAGCACTCGGCGCCGCCGACTACAAGCTCGTACATCACGCTAACAACGGTCGGACCGTTTACAGCTTCTGTATGTGCCCGGGTGGCACGGTGGTCGCCGCGACGTCCGAACCACAGCGTGTCGTAACGAACGGCATGAGCCAGTACTCGCGCAAGGAACGCAACGCGAATGCGGGTATTGTGGTCGGCATCGCCCCGGAACAGGACTATCCGGGTGGCCCACTCGCGGGTATCGAACTGCAGGAGCGGCTCGAGTCGCAGGCCTTTTTGTTGGGTGGTTCAGACTACTGTGCGCCCGGCCAGCTCGTGGGCGACTTCGTGCGCGGCGTCGCATCGACGCAGCTCGGTGAAGTCGCGCCTTCCTACCAACCCGGCGTTTGTCTTGGCAATCTCGCGAATGCTCTCCCCGGCTATGCTGTCGATGCGATCCGCGAAGCGCTCCCCGCCTTTGGCAGACAGATTCGCGGCTTCGATCGTGACGACGCAGTGCTGACAGGGGTTGAAACACGCACGTCATCGCCAGTGCGTATCACGCGCAACCCTGAGTCGCTCGAGAGCCTCAATGTACGCGGTGTATATCCGTGCGGAGAAGGCGCCGGCTATGCTGGCGGGATTCTTTCGGCCGCAGTTGATGGCATTAGAGTAGCAGAAGCCGTCGCGCGCAATCTGGCATGAAAATCGGCGATCTCAAGAAACTTCATCAGAAGAAGTATCGGGAGTCACTCGGCCATTTCCTGGTGGAAGGCGAGCATCTGATACTCGAGCTACAGAAGGCAGCCGAGACGAACGCGGCTCTGCGTGAATCCGAGTTGTACGTGACCAAGGACCGCACGGACTTGCATGGGCTGTTCACCACACATGTCGTCAGCGATCACCAAATGGCGCAAATCGCTGCAACCAAGACGCCGCAGGGAATCGTTGCGGTCGTGCCATTCTTACCGGCGCCACCACCGGCACCCGGCGAGCGTGCTATCTACCTAAACGAAATTCAGGATCCCGGCAATCTCGGCACGATTCTGCGCACTCTCGCCTGGTTTGGCGGCTTTCGCTGCCTCCTGAGCCCAGACAGCGTTGATCCATACAATTCGAAGGCGGTTCGCGCCAGCATGGGTGCGATTTTCAACGTGCCGATCGAATCGGACGTGCCGCTCGACTCCTTGTCCGCCCGCTACGCGCGCATGGCCTGCCTCGACATGGTCGGCGACAATCTCGCCGCCCCCGAGTTCGGACAGTTCGATTGCTATGTGTTCGGCAGCGAATCGCGCGGCTTGCCGCGCGCGCAGTTGGACGCAATGAAGGCGCGACCGTACAGCATCGACGGCCACCATTCGATCGAGTCGCTGAATCTCGCCGCCGCCGTAAACATCTGCGTCTACGAGATCCATCGGTCGTCAGCTGCCAGTCAACGCGGCGGATAGCCCGTGGGTTTGCCCAGCGCGTCGCCGCCCGTATCCGGGTTGGCATAGTAGACCGTCATCGCCTCGATGAGATCGTTGCGCAGCCAGAAGAAATTGCAGTTGCGAAGACGTAACACGCCACGGCTGTAGTGCGGCGAGAGCGGCTTGGGCGTCAGCGTTACCGCGAACGTGGCGGCGCATCGCGCGGCCGACTCGTCGATGAAATGTTCGAACTGATCGAAACGCGCGTCGTAGTTCGCGCACAGATGGCGCCAGAACTCACTGATGTGCGCCTCGTTCGCGTCCGGCGCTGCCTGCAAGATTCGCGGTGGGTTGTCGCCATGCAATATTGTGATGACCGCATCAGCCGTGAAACAAGCACCTGTCGCCGCGACATCACCACGCGTAACGCTGCCAAAATAGCGGCGTTCGACTAGATCAATTATTTGATTGCGCGTCACGCAGCGATCATCGCAAAAGCCGCTCGTTCAGTGAAAGTAAATTTGGAGGGGATACTCACGGCCGGCAACGTTGCGGAGTAGAATGAACCGCAGGATGCGCACGATTCGCCGTTTGAACACGATGCTGTACGAGCCCGGAGGCGCTCGAGCGCCGACTGAGTCGGGACTTGCCCAAGCATGACACCGGAGATTGGTATGAACAGACGTGACCTGCTAACGACCGCAGGAATGGCTGGCGCAGCGGTGGCTGTTTCGGCCGCAGAGGCGAACAACGTGCCGATGGTTGGCGTGGACGTACAAGTCCCGCCCTCGCCGGTCGACATCCTGCGGGATGCGCCGCCGATGAATCTGCCACGCGCCTACGAAATAATGGAACGCGAAAAGCTCGACGGCATTGCGGTCGCGGGCGCCGTGAACGTCTTTCACATGACAGGCCTGTGGCCGGTGACCTTTCGGATGGGATATGACGGGCCGATCGTCGCCATCCTGACGCGCGACCCGCAGCGACCGTTGGCGCTCGTCGCGGCCGAGTTTACTTACTACTACCTGGTCAGTGACATCCGTAGCAGCTATCCCGTCGAGTGGTTCGTCCACTCCGCATCGGTCAATGAAACGCGCGTCTTTCCGGACCATGGCCTCGCGCCGCTGTCGGCGCAGGAATCCACTCGTGCGGCCGCGCTCGCTGCGGTGGTCGACCAGCGGCCGGCGAGTGCCGATACGTCCGCGGCGATCGTCAAGGCGCTGCGTTGGGCAGGGCTCGAGCGCGGTCGAATTGCAGTTGATCACGGCCTGATCCGCGCTGCAATCGGGAGCGCCGGATTGCAGACACAAACGGTCGACGCTGATGTTCCGCTGAAGCGGATCAGGATGATCAAGTCACCCCGGGAAATCCAGTTGATGCGGATCGCATCGGCTGCCAATGTCGCCGCCGCGCAAGCAGCCGTTCGCACGGCTCGCGCGGGCGCCAATTTCAGGGAGATGCGCACGGCTTTTTACGCTGAGGCCGCGCGCCGCGGCAATCGCGGTGTGTTCATGGTGATCGACGGCGTCTCCACAGAGGGGATCGCTACGCCGTTCCACGACGGGCACGCGTTCCTCATCGATGCTGTGAGTGAAGGTGCTGGCTATCACGGCGACTTTGCACGCACTGTATTCATCGGCGAACCGGCCAAATCGATGCAGAAGGTGACCGCAGCAATTCAGCTTGGCTGGGCCACGGTGCGCGACGCTCTCAAGCCCGGCATGCGCTTCTCCGAGATCACCGCCCTGGGGCAAAAGACGCTGCGCGATGCCGACTATGATTTTCGTGTCGCGTTCGGGCCACACAGCGTGGGGCTCTACCACAATGATGCAATTGGCCTGGGTGACATCGTGCTAGAGGAGAATATGGTGTTGTCAGTCGATTGCCCTGTAATGGAGGCCGGGCTCGGCGGCTCCGCGCATTTAGAGGATCTGACCCTGATCACCAAGACCGGCGGCACGCCAATTCATGCGGTGCCCGAACCGGTGCTGCAGGTTTAGAGACTCGTGCGAGCCGCCCGGATAATGAGCGACCATTGCACTCTGCGAGCGATACCTGGATCGTGCCAATGACGCAGCAATGAGCTGCGCAAACCAGGTAGCCGGCTCGTACCAAGTTGTTTGGCATAGGCTGCGGTCGCCGATCAGCTGCTCACGTATCCAAACAATTCATCGAGCGTCCAATTTGCCGCCAGTGCGAGCCGTGGCACTTGCAGTTCCACGGTCGGAAACGGGATGGTTCGATATCCCGTTTCGACCAGCTTGAGCCACGGTAACGAGATCAAATTGCGAACTGTCATGGCCACTTGCTTCTGCACTGGCGACGCGATACTCGACGCGATCGTGTGCCACGGCCAGCGCAATTTGTTCGGGACTCATGTCGGTCGCGACCACGCGAGCAAAGTGTGCAGCAAGATCCACCGACGCCTGACCGTTGCCACACGCGCAGTCCCACACGTCCCCGCACGCTGGCGCGATCGCTGCCAACCATGCAAACAACTCTGTCGGATACCGTGGTCGGAAGGCGGCGTATTGGCTCGCACATTGTGAAATGCGGTCCGCCAAAGTGAGTCAGTAGGTATGCGACCGGCCCAACTACATGCTGATCACAAGCTTACCGACATGCTCCCCTTTCGCAAGATAATCGAGAGCGCTTCTCGCCTCGTCGAAACCGAAAACCCGATCAACGTGCGGCTCCGCGGCGTTTACGACGTAAGCTCGCAGCAGATCAGAGAACATCGCGCGGCTACCCGAGGTAACGCCCTGCAATTGCACGTTCTTGGTTACCAAGCCCGCAAGACCCGGCAGTTGCGAAGGCGTGCCGCCGAGAGCGCCTATCAAGCCTATGCGCGCATTCGGCGCGCAACACGCCAGCGACTGATCCAAGGTCTGCAGTCCAACCGTTTCAACGACGATGTCGACGCCACCCGCGTCGTTAGTCACGACCTTCTCCCAGGCGGGGTCGCGGCGATAGTTGACCGTGACATCGGCACCGAGGCTGCGCGCTATCGTCAATTTCTGGTCGCTGGAAGAAGTAATCACGACCTTCGCGCCCGCCATCTTGGCGATTTGCAGCGCCAGGGTGGCCACCCCGCCCGTCCCAAGCGTCAGGACCGTATCGCCGGCTTTGATCTGACCGAACACATGCAGCACTCTCCAGGCCGTGATGCCCGCTGCGCCTAGTGCCGCCGCCGACTGGTAACTCATACTTTCTGGCAACTGCACGCAGGCGTTTGCCGGCAATCGCACGATTTCTGACAACCAACCGTCGGCCGTGTTGCCCAGATCCGCCGTGAACGCCGATGGTTGATAGTCGCCAGCGAGCCAGCTGGTGAAGTGAGCCGCCGACACGCGATCGCCCACCGCCACGGCGGTCACCTGCTCGCCTACGGCGACGACATCTCCCGCGCCATCACCCACCGGGACCCGGTCCACGGGCTTGCGCGATCCGTAGCGGCCCGCCAGTATCATGAGGTCACGGTAATTGAGTGCCGCTGCCCGGCTCCTAACTAACACCTCGAACGGCCCCGGCGCGGTGAAATTGCGCTTGACGCGCGTCAGCGAGTCCAAGCCCGCTTGTGCGCCGATTTGATATGCGCTGACTGCCGCATAACCCGAACGATTCGACCCGCTGCTTGCGGTTGCCCCGACGGCCTGGGTGCTGGCAGCCAAACCGACACCAGCCATGATCAGCCCTCGACGCGACGTATTCATTGTCATGGTCAATATGGTGCCCTCGATGAAAGCGGCAAGCAATTGCCCGGACCGTTCGATTCAGCCTGCTACTCGATTGGTCTGCAGACCGCCCACCGCTCGCGCGCGGCCCGGATCGCAAGGACTCCGTGGGTGAGGCGGCGGCGACGCGCGCACTATTCGCCAATTACTCGATGCCAAAGTGCAGAACTACCAGGCGCCGGAACCGAGTGCTAACAATGATGCCGACCTGCTGCGGCGCTGCTACACAATGAAGCAGTCGAGCACCTCGGCACGCTGCCGGTCGAGGCCATCAAGAGCATCAACATCGACAAGATCACCGCGTGGAATAGTGGCGCGGACGCGAATGGCGCAACGAGCACGGCCAACATCGTCGCCGGCATGGTCAAGAGCTTGCCGCTTCTGCATGACGTGACAGCGATCGCCGGGCTTGCTTCGCCGAAATACCTCGGCGACATCGGCGACGCGAGGTCGGGCACACCGCCGCCAGCGGCTACCGGTGGAGTCCAGTAGTCGGTTGAACAGAAGCAGCGCCAAGCTGAAGAATCGACCCAATCATCCCTCACGCCCAGAGACTTGTTCGACACCGAAAAGCCGGTCGCGGCTAGGCCGGAGCCGGCCAGGCAAATTCCGGACGCAGCGCCTCATAAACGGGCCGGCCGTCGTCCGGGCGAGGCGCGCCCGTCTTCGGATCGTAGAACGCGTGATAGGTCGGGGCGAGATTCTTGGCGTCGTAGCCCATGAGATTCGGGACGATCACGCGAATCCGCCGCTGTCTATCGTCGAGCATGATCGGCTTGCCGCACTGCGCGCATGTGCAAAGCTCGAGCGGCCCGCTCGGGTTCTCGCTGTTGAACGGCTGACGTTTCAAGCTGGCAAGCTTGTCGACGACGACATCGCCGTGTCTGAAAAACACCACGTGCGTCGTCGCCTGCGTCGTAACGCGCTTGCAGACCGAACAGTGGCAGGTGTGGCTATCGATAGGAGCGGCGTCCGAATGCGTACGAACGTGTTCACAGCCGCCGGAATAAGTATGCGCCATGATTCCCCCCTCGTTGTTTCGAGTGAATGTTGCAGAGGCTCGCGCTGCCCGATCATGCGATTTTCGCACCGGCCTTGCAACTGACCGCAGGTCGACCGCTTATCGCGCAGAATCGCGCCGCTATGGGTTGAACGCCAATTCGGGTCCCACATCGCGCCCAGGTTCATCAATCGTAGCTTTCCAATCGAGCTCAGTAGCGGCCATTCCACGCACGCCACCCATCACACGTCACTAACCAAATTGGCATGCAAAAACGCCCGCACCGTTGGCCATTCACTGGTGACGATGCTATAGACACAGGTATCGCGAAGCGAACCGTCCGCCATGACTCGATGGCTGCGTAGCACGCCGTCCAGTTTCGCTCCCAGCCTCTCGATCGCACGTCGGCTCTGACGATTGTGGTAGTGGGTACGAAACTCCACCGCAATACAGTCGAGCTTTTCGAAGGCATGCGTCAATAGCAACCACTTGCACTGCGTGTTAATCGCGGTGCGTTGCGCACTATTGGCATACCAGGTACCGCCGATTTCCAGCCGCCTGTTTGCCGGCTCGATATTCAGGAAGCTCGTCGTACCGACTACTCTGCCCGTCGCGGTCGAGCGAACGGCGAACGGCAACATGTTGCCGACCGAGTTCAATGCCAAACGTTCATCTATCAGGGCGCGCATCTTCTCCGGCTCGGGTATGTTCGTATACCACAGTTTCCACAGTTCGCCATCGCGTGTCGCCGCGACCAAATCGTCGTGATGAGTCTGACTCAGTGGTTCCAGACAAACCGCTGGTGCTCGTAGCGTGGTGGGTTCAAGCCATTCCATCTGTTAGCTCACGGTTTGGAGTCGCTTCGTCAATTCACGAACTCGCTGACCAAAATTCGGCTTAACGTCAATTTGAAAGTATCTACCTTATCTCGTACGCCGACACACCCTCGTCGGCAGAGCCGCTCGCGACAGTCCGCCGGTCGTTTCGTCAC
>Ga0138256_10007937_pt1 | contig 11183 bp, 12 predicted proteins | sample KNB2016incub_MG_FD_105486 | JGI IMG/M metagenome (GOLD analysis project Ga0138256, IMG submission 105486) | Active sludge microbial communities from wastewater in Klosterneuburg, Austria - KNB2014incub_MG | ecosystem: Engineered > WWTP > Activated sludge > Unclassified | place: Austria...
CCGGTTCCATTTCAACGGTCCGATCGAAGTCTGCACGCGCACCCGCGCTATCGCCGAGCAGCGCGAACGTCACTCCGCGATCCCGCATGTATTTCGCATTGTTGGGATCCGCGGTCGTAACCGTCTTGAGATCGTTCAGCGCTTCCGGTATCCTTCCCGTTTCCCGCTCCACCAACGCCAAGCGGTAGCGGGCCTCGGTTCCGACGTTGCTTTCAAGGATGTTGCGGTAGGCGATCTCTGCGCTATCGCGCATACCGATGGCATGATAACCAATGCCGAGCTGCAACTCCGCGGTCGCGGCTGTCGGCACATAGCGCATGCCCATTCGTGCGTTGACGATCGCTTCGCGCGGATCACCAGTGCGGTTCAATGCTTCAGCGCGCAGCGCGTAACAATCCTGTGCAGGTGGTTTCCGGCCCAAGCCTTTGTCGCAGATCTTCAGGGCACGATAGGCTTTGTTATTGTCGAGCGCAGCTTGGGCTTTGCGCGCATGTTTCGACATCAAGGAGTCGTTGCCTTGCGCTGAACATGCAATGGTCAGTAACAGCGCGATCGGGAAGAAGAGTGTGCGCAACATTGATGGCGAAAGTATCCATCGCAGCACCGGGTACACGGTGGCGTTAGGACTACTTTTGACCACCTGCTTCGTTGACGATGCGAATGGAATATCCGGCCAAGGTGCTGCTCGCTTGGGGTGAGGCGATCAGTGGCAACGCGGCGCTGCGCGATTGGCTGATGAAGAATGGGTATCCGGAGCTTGGCATTTTCACTTTCGCGTTGATGTTGAAGGAGGATGCGCGCAACTGGCTGTTGAAGAACGGCCACCCGCATTTGCTTGCCCTGATCACCGGCGTGGAGGGCGACGAAGGTGCGTTGAAGTGGCTGGGTGATCATGGTATGCACCCGCTCAGGCATATGGCTATGGCGGCCGATGGCGGTCTTCCTTCCCTGAAGTGGTTGAAGGACCATGGGCACCGGGAATTGGCCGTGATCGCCATGAAGATCCGCGAAGTGAAGTCGGGGATCGATGACGGACATACCTACTCGATAGACAATTGACCATTGGTGGCTGCTTGAAGCCTGCGGAAAGTCTTGACGAATTGATCCGGAACCCTCTTCGTTCGCCACATTTGCGCCCCGAAACCAGACCATGAAGAATTTCATCCTTCCGCTCGCATTGCCCCTCTACATGGTGGCTTGCACCAACCCACAGACCAGTGAGCAACACGATCACGACGGTCACGATCACGAACATGCCACGGCCGATAGCGCAGGGCAATTGCCTCCGGGCCACTACGGCTCGCTCATTACCGCCGATGGTGCTATGAGCAGTGCGGACTTCGTGGCCGCGATGCAAGGCACGGACAGCATGGATGCCAAGATCCAATGCGAGATCATTACCAGCTGCACGAAAAAGGGCTGCTGGATGGATACCAAACTGGCTGATGGTAGCACCATGAAAGTGCGCTTCGTCGACTACAGCTTCTTCGTGCCGACGCATGGATTGGAAGGGAAGAAGGCCGTACTGCAGGGCACCGTCCGTCGCGAAGTGACGGATGTTGCCGCGCTGCGGCACTATGCTGAAGATGCTGGCAAGAGCAAAGAGGAGATCGAGAAGATCACCGAACCCATCAATGAACTTGCCTTCACGGCAACGGGTGTCATCATCACCGATTGATCAACCACCATCATAACACTACGCGCCGGTCCCGACTTGTCGGGACCGTGTGCGTTCTGGCCCTATCGATCCATGTTGGGGCACAGAACACACACGAGTTGCGGTGGGGGCTGGATGTGCCGCTGGTCGGAGCGCCGCTCGCCCTGCACGGTGCCGTGGTGCTGGGCTTCGGTGTCGGAGTTCGCTTTCATGCCGATGCAGGGCAGCTGCTCGATCGCAGTTCGGTGAACGGCTTTGATCGCGTGGCCACCTTTCACTATTCCGAGCGTTCTGCCAAAGCCAGCGACTGGTTGTTCCTAGGAGCGGCCGCATGTTCCTTGGCGGGCATGGTCGTGCAACAGAAAAGCGATCAGCCGTTGTTGCCTGTCGTGTTGGCGGCGGAGTCCTTTCTCCTCACAAGTAGTATCACGAACCTCACGAAGGAGTTGGTGCAACGTCGGCGCCCCTACCGGTACAACCCCGATGCACCTGCGCACCTGCATGCCGAGAGCGAGAGCTACCTGAGTTTCTGGAGCGGTCATACCGCCAACTGCGCGGCGCTCACTTTCACCACGGCCAGCGTATTGCAGCGCAGCGACTTGTCGCGTAACGCGAAGACAGCAGTATGGATCGGCGCCGCTGCGGTGCCGGCATTGATGGGCTATTTGCGCGTGCGTGCCGGAAGGCATTTTCCGACCGATGTGATCGTAGGCTATGGTGTAGGTATGGGTATAGGGTTGCTGGTACCATACCTGCATCGCAAGAACATTATCTCCTTGAATTGATCTCTTCCTTTGAAGCCATGAACAACATTTCGATCGCAGTGCACGGCGGGGCAGGCACTATTCCGCATGCGGATATGACCCCGGCCAAGGAGAAGCAGTACCGCGATGGACTGGAACTCGCAGTGCGTAGGGGATATGCGGTACTGGCATCCGGTGGCACCGCGCTCGATGCAGTGCAGGCCGCAGTGATCGCATTGGAGGATTGCCAGCACTTCAATGCTGGCAAGGGTGCGGTGTTCACCGCCGACGGAACACATGAGTTGGATGCGAGCATCATGTGCGGCCGCACGCTTGGAGCGGGGGCCGTGGCAGGCGTCCGCAACGTGAAGAATCCGATCGTGCTGGCGCGCCGCATCAAGGACAACAGCCCGCATGTGCTGCTGAGTGGACGTGGCGCATTCGAATTCGCGTACCAACAAAAATTGGAGCTGGAGGACGACGCCTACTTCTTCGATCAGTTCCGTTACGACCAGTGGCAACAGACCAAGGGCACCGATGTCTACCTATTGGATCACAGCGATGGCAAGAAGTTCGGGACGGTGGGTGCCGTTGCCCGCGACGCCCATGGCGATTTAGCCGCAGCCACCAGCACGGGTGGCATGACGAACAAGAAGTTCGGGCGCATCGGCGACAGCCCGATCATCGGCAGCGGCACCTATGCCAACAACAGCACATGCGCCATCAGTTGCACCGGCCACGGCGAACCGTTCTTGCGCGCCGTTGTGGCGCACGATGTCCATTGCCTCATGGACTACAAAGGCCTCTCGTTGGCCGAGGCGGTGCGTAGCGTGGTACACGAGAAATTGCCGCCGATGGATGGTGACGGCGGCCTGATCGCCGTGGACCATGACGGCAACCTGGTGCTCGACTTCAATTGCAGTGGCATGTACCGTGGCCACGCATTGGCCGACGGTGTGGTGCATTCGGCGATCTTCAAGTAGCCTGGGGGGCAATGACTCCATCCGGAGTTGTGGAAGGACGAGCATTCCGAATATTCCATGGATCCAGTTCGGCAGGGACCCACTGCCAACACAAGGAAGCGATCCTTCTACTCACGGAGCGCAGAACGCCCCACATAACAGCGTGTCGCCGACCAGTTCTGATAAGCTCTCCTTGATCACGATACAACATTCACCAATGCTTGGCTGGAGATGCACACGACTTCATTCAATTGGGACCTTGGAACCGGGGTGACCTTCCTCCCTGCGCAGCATGAAGGGTACGCCGCTTGCTGCCGGTATCTTCGCCACCTCTTCCAATGACCCTACGCACCCTCACCTTGGCCGCGCTGTTGGCGGCTTTTTCGTTCTCCACTGCACAGAATGCTACCGATGCCCAAGGTCGGAAGCAGGGTGCGTGGAGCAAAAGCTGGCCGAACGGGAAGGTGCGCTATACGGGCCAGTTCAAGGACGACAAGCCGCAAGGCGAATTCAAGCATTGGACGGAGGAAGGACTGGTCTCGACCATTCAGGTGTTCGCGCCGGATGGTAAGACCTCTCGTGCGCAGCATTTCCATGCGAACGGTCGCGTTATGGCCAGTGGCAAGTACGTGGGCCAGGCCAAAGACAGCTTGTGGAATTACTTCGATGAAGACGGTAAGCTGCGCAAAGTGGAGCGTCTGCAGCTTGGTACCCCGCATGGTGATGAGGTCAGCTATTATGCCGATGGCACGGAAGCCGAGCGGACCGGATACGAGCACGGTCGCAAGCACGGGCAATGGCGTCAATGGTTCACCGACGGCAAAGTGAAAGCCGAAGGGCGGTTCGTGAATGGCGACCCCGAGGGTGTGATGACCTGGTACTACACGAGCGGCCGCAAAGAGATCGAAGGCAGCATGGTGAAAGGAAACCGCGAAGGCACCTGGTTCTATTGGAACGAGGACGGCAGCATCCTGATACAGATGTTGTACTCGGCGGGTGAACTCACTTCCTCGAAGAAGGAGAACGGAGTGTTCAAGGAGTACTACGACGATGAGCAATTGAAGGAAGAGGTGACGTGGAAGAAGGGTGCCATGAACGGACCGTTCACGGAGTGGTACGGCAACGGCACATGGGTGAACAAGCCGATGACACCGACCCCGGAAGGTGTTTTTGCTGGTGACGTGCAACGTGAATTGAAAGGGCAGACGAAGAAGCGCGAAGGCAGTTATGTGAATGGCCAACTGCATGGCACGGTGAAGCACTACGATGAGAAAGGCAAGCTGGTGCGCACGGAAGAGTATGCCGATGGCGTGCTGAAGAGCGCAACGCCATGAGCAAGCACGGCAAGGTCCTGGTGGCGATGAGCGGCGGTGTTGACAGCTCCGTGGCTGCATTGATGCTGCACGAAGAAGGCTACGAAGTGATCGGTGTGACCATGAAGACATGGGACTACGCCGATGCAAGCGGTGGCAAACGCATTACGGGTTGTTGCGATCTGGACAGCATTTCCGACGCGCGGAACATGGCCGTGAGCCGTGGCTTCCACCACATCATCCTGGACATCCGCGAAGAGTTCGGCGAGCACATCATCGGCAACTTCACCACGGAATACATGGCCGGGCGTACACCGAATCCGTGCGTGCTCTGCAACACCTTCATCAAGTGGGAAGCGCTGCTGAAGCGCGCCGATATGATGGATTGCCCGATCATAGCGACCGGGCATTACGCCAAGGTGCGCCAAGAGAATGAGCGTTGGGTGGTTTCACGCGGCTTGGATGCCACGAAGGACCAGAGCTACGTGCTGTGGGGTCTCGATCAAGTGAACCTGGCCCGCACGCGCTTCCCCATCGGCGGCTTCACCAAGGCGCGCATCAGGGAGATGGCCGTGGAGAGCGGCTTCCCCGAACTGGCCAAGAAGAGCGAGAGCTATGAGATCTGCTTCATCCCCGATAACGACTACCGGGGTTTTTTGAAGCGCAAGGAACCGGAAGCCACCAAGCGCCTCCAGCATGGGGTACTGGTAGCCACCGACGGTGCGGTACTGGGCGAGCATGACGGCTACCCGTTCTTCACCATTGGGCAGCGAAAGGGGCTGGGCATCGCGACCGGTCAGCCGCTGTACGTCACCGATATCGACCCCAGTACCAACGTGGTAACGCTTGGGCGGAAGGAAGACCTGGACAAACAGTCCATGTGGGTGCGGCAGCCGAAATTCCAGAAACTGCCGTCGTTGCAGGGCGAAGTGGAGGCCGTGACCAAGATCCGGTACAAGGACAAGGGCACGCCAAGCACGTTGCGCATGGACGGCGAACGGGTGCGTGTGGATTTCCACGCCAAAGTCGCAGGCATCGCACCGGGGCAGAGTGCCGTCTTTTACGAGGGCGACGATGTGCTCGGAGGTGGGTTCATCGATCGCGGCACACCATGAAACAATCCATACTCATCTTTTGCGCGGTCGTTCTCTTGCTTTCGGGCTGCAAGGATGATGAGATCGTACCACAGGATATCGGCTACGGGTACTGGCCCACCAACACCGGCCATTGGGTGGAGTATGAAGTGGATTCGCTGTGGCAGGAGGACGTGATCGGGGCGCGTATCGCAGCACATTATCTGCTGCGCGAAGTGATCGACAGCCAATATGTGGATGCCCAGGGGCGCGCAGCTCAACGGATCGAGCGTTTCGTGCAGGACAGCACCGGTGCGTGGATCATCAAGGACATCTGGACGCAGACCCGCGATAACACGCAAGCCGAGAAGACCGAGGAAAACCTCCGCAAACTGAAGTTGGCATTCCCGGTGCGCACCTACCAGCAATGGAACGCGCACGTGTACATCGGCGATGATGGTCTGGAATTCACCACCGACGATGAAATGGAAGTAGAGGTTGATGAGGTGGATGCACCTTGGGGCAATGGCGTGCTCTCGTTCGATAGCACCTGCACCGTTGTAAGCACCTACGAAACCAACTTCATCGTTACCAAGAGGTTCGAAGAACGGTACGCGAAGAACGTTGGTCTTGTGAGCAAGCTTTGGATGCAGTACGACAAGCAGGATGGCGTGCCGATGGGTGATGGGATCAATCAGGACACCGTGGGTTTCCGGATGACGATGAAGGTCGTGGCCTATGGGAACTGAGCGCTTTTGTTCACAGCCCCGTCATCTGGCAGGAGCGTTGCGACATTGGGTCTGTTCGGTAGCGTTGGTAGTGGGCTCCATAACCCTCCACGCACAGACCGCACCCGCCACGTACTGGATCCAGTTCACCGACAAGTCGAACACACCCTATTCCGTTGCAGCGCCTGAGCAGTTCCTGAGCCAACGAGCCTTGGACCGACGCCAGCGACAGGGCATTGCGATCGATGACAGCGACCTGCCTGTTGATCCGGCATACGTGAGCGCGCTCTTGGCCGCTGGAGATATAGAACTCGTGAATGTTAGCAAATGGTTCAACGCGGTAACGATCCGAAGCACGGATACGCTGGCACTTGATACGCTGGGGGAATTGCCGTTCGTGCAGCAGATGCGCGCTACTGGCGGGGTTCACCAACGCGATGTGGCAACCGGCAAGTTCCCTGAGTTCCTCAAACAGGAGATCGGCGATGTATATGCAACGCGCTACGGCGCTTCATTCCGCCAGATCGAAATGATGAACGGCCACTTGCTGCATGAAGAAGGTGCCCGTGGTGAAGGCATGCTGATCGGCGTCTTGGACAGCGGCTTCGATCAAGCGGATTCATTGACAACGTTCGCTGACTTGCGTGCGCGCAGTGGGATCGTCCTCACGCGCGACATGGCCTACCACGATGGCGACGTGTACAGCGATCATTACCACGGCCGAAGTGTACTGAGCTGCATGGCCGGGCATTGGCCGGGCAAATTGTTGGGCACCGCACCCATGGCCGACTACGTGTTGCTGCGCACGGAAGTCTCCGAGAACGAATACATCTGGGAGGAAGACAATTGGGTGGCAGGAGCGGAGCTATGCGATAGCCTTGGTTGCGATGTGCTGAACACTTCGCTCGGGTACACGCAGTTCGACGACAGCACCACCGACCACTCCTATGCCGACATGAACGGGCGCACCGCACGCATCAGCATTGCAGCGACCATGGCGGCGCGGAAGGGTATGATCCCGGTGAACAGTGCGGGCAACAGCGGCAACAACGAATGGCATTTCATCAGTGCAGCGGCCGATGCCGACAGCATACTAGCCGTGGGTGCGGTGGACAACGCTCGGCAGCCAGCCTTCTTCAGCAGCTTCGGACCCAGTGCGGATGGCCGGGTGAAACCGGATGTTGCCGCTGTCGGCTTTGGTGCGATCGGCCTTGGTTCCGATGGACTGCACGTACAGCCCATCAACGGAACATCCTTTAGTGGCCCGATCACCTGTGGCCTCGTAGCATGCTTGTGGCAGATGCATCCCGACAGGTCGGGGCAGGAGATCATTCATGCGGTGCGCAACAGTGCCAGTCGCCACAACGATCCCGACGACCGCGTCGGATATGGGATCCCGGACTTCTATCGCGCCCACCTGCTCCTTGGCGGAACGGACCGCACGAACCTTGAGGGTAACTTCATTTTTGGCGCATATCCCTCACCCTTCAATGATCATTTCCAAGTGGAACTTTTCACAGGGGCGGCGGTGGAACTGGAACTTGAATTGGTGGATGCCATGGGCCGGATCGCTTGGGTCGGTAACGATGTCCTGGATCCAATGACCTACCAGATCATCCGGGTCGGTGATGGCAGACTAATAGCGTTGCCCGCCGGTGCGTACGTGCTCCGGCTTCGGCTTGGCAGCTTCACCGATGAAACGGTGGTGGTGAAGGAGTGAAGCGGCCCGCTCGGGCGCCCGGCCATGGACCTTTCCCCGGAATTGCTGCTGCATGCCTACCGACAAGGCTTGTTTCCGATGGGCAACGAAGAAGGTGGGATCGATTGGTACTGCCCCGACCCCCGTGCCATCATCCCAATGGAAAGCGCACTACCCGGCCGGACCATGCAACGATTGCTACGCAAAGGACGCTTTCGGTTAACGCTCGATACATCGTTCACCGAGGTGATGCGCGCCTGTGGCGAACGTGAGGAGACGTGGATCAACGACGAGATGGTGGGGGCGTACACCGCTCTTCACGAGTTGGGTCACGCGCATAGCGCCGAAGCGTGGGATGGTGAACGGTTGGTCGGAGGCATCTACGGTGTGAGCATGGGCAGCGCGTTCTTCGGTGAGAGCATGTTCACCAAGAGCGACAATGCCGGGAAGGCGGCGTTCCATCATCTGATGGCCCACTTACGGGAGCGCGGGTTCAGCCTGTTCGATAGCCAGATCATTAACGACTTCACCCGGACCCTTGGCGCCAGCGAGATCCCGTTCACCGATTTTCAAGCGCGGTTAGCGAGGGCGGTTGTTGAAATTGATCGGTGGTAGGGGTGTTGGGCCTCGCTGACCAACCCGATTTCCGATCGTTGGCATGACCTATGTCCGTACGAGGCAACTTTGTCACATGCTCATTCGGTACACAACCTCAGTGGTCCTGCTAATCTGCTCCATCGGCGTTTTCGGTCAAGGCACGGCAACCCTGCACATTGAAGTGAAGCTGAACAAACCGGCGGCGGGTGAAGTCCGATTGGCTCTTTGTCCCGACAGCACATCGTTCGAGGATGAGGTCGGCTGCCGGTTCGAAAAGGTGAAAGCAGTGGGTGCGATGGTCCTATTGGACTTGTCGGGATTGTCACCCGGTAGCTACGCCATCAGGGCCGTTCACGATGTGAATGTGGACGGCGACATCAACGTGAACAAATTGGGTATCCCGACCGAACCGTTCGGTTTCAGCAACGATGCCATGGGAACCATGGGGCCTCCATCATTCGATCAAGCCAAATTCAGGGTCAAGCCTGGCGCCAACAGCATCGCGTTCAAAATGCGCGGCGGCTGACGGTCCGAGGGGATCGGCTTAGCGGTCCTTCTTCAGAACTTGCGTCTCGATGGCATTCCGTGCCTTCAAGTAGTTCTGGTACGTTTCCGAACTCCCCACGCGGTGTTCCAGGGTTTCGTCCCAGCGTCCGCTCAAGTACATCATCAGTTCGCAGCCCTCGCGCAAACCGTGCGTTGCCCCACTGTTGCCTGTACCGATGTCGCCATTGCCCTTGTATGCCGCGAGCTCCATCAAGTGCGAAGCACTCCTGCGCACCAGAACGCTGAATCCGCAGATCCGTGCGATCGGTAGGTCAAGGACATCATCGAAGAAGAACGCCACTTGATCTGCACGTAGCCCGTGATCCTTCAAGAAGTGGGTGAACGCTTCAGGCTTGTGCGTGAAGCCCATGTGTACTGCGTTCAAGTGCTCGCGTTTGGCGAACGCCTCGGCCATTGCATTCTGCTGACCCGTGATGATGGCGCACGGCGGCAACTGCTTGTACATGTTCCACCAAGTGAATCGCAGCAGGTTCAAACCCATGCTGTCCACCTCGCTGAACGGGCTGTTGCCATCAAGGTCCTTGAACCCATCGTTGAACACGCCATCCCAATCAAGCAGTATGGCTCGCACGTTCGCCAAACGCCGACGAAGAACGTCGGGCTGTTTGAAGAAGCGGGTGCCTTGTTGGGCAAAGGACTTGAGGACCTCCATGCACTGCCGCTTATCCGGCGATGGCCTTCATCATGTCCTGTATGTCGAGCATGCCGAGCTGTTTGCCGTTCTCGCTCACGCTCAAGGTGTCCACTTTTTTCTCCTTGAAGATCTTCTGCGCATCGTCCAGCAAAGCCTCCGGACCGATAGTGATGGGTTCGGAGAAGGACAATGCGCTCAGCTTCTTGACGAGGAATTTGTTCCCGTCTTTTTCAATGCCCCTGCGCAGGCTGCCATCTGTGAACACACCGCGGTTCTTGCCTTTCGCATCCACTACCATAACGGCACCGAAGCCGTGCTTGGTCATTTCGACCAAGGCTTCGCTGACGGTTGCGCTGTCTTTCACGATCGGATTGCTGCGCGACAGCACATCCTTCACCTTCATGGTGATCAGGCGGGTGTGCTCGTAGAACTGCTGTGTACCCAGTTGGGTCATGTGGTTATCGGTAAGCTGTTTCATCAGCTTCCATGGAACGGTGATCGTATGCACGCCGATCTCCACCGCGTTGCGCACATGTTCAATGGTGCGTACACTGCTGAACATGATCTTGCTGTTGTAGCCGTAGTAATTCACTGCATCAACACACTGCTTCACCAAACCGAGTGCATCGTGGCCTTGGTCCTGCAGGCGACCCACCAACGGGCACACATAGTTGGCCCCGGCCTGCATGGCCATGTACGCCTGTTGCAGTGTATACACCAAATGGACGTTCACCATGATGCCTTCGTTGCGGAGCATACGGCACGCGCGTAACCCCTCCAAGCTCACGGGGATCTTGAAAACGGTGGTGTCCTTCTTCAGGCCCATTTTCAACTGGCGCTTCGCCTCCTTCACGACCTCCTCCGCCGTTTCGCCAAGCGCTTCCACTTGAAGAATGGGGACCTTCTTCGCAAGGTCGAGGATCATCTTGTCAATGTTCGTTACACCGCCGCGGTGCATGAACGTTGGCGTGGTAGTGAGACCTGTGAGAAAGCCGAGTTTGAAGGCTTCGTCGATCTCTTTGATGTCGGCGCTGTCCAGATAGAGTTCCATGTGTTGTGATTGATCGCAATAACGGGATAGGGCAGGAACGCCTAATCGCTATGCAAGTACGGGTTGCATTCTGTGCTTGACTTCCACCGCGTGCAGTTCGAGCAGCGGCTTCATGAATTCCTCCAGTTTGCTCATGTCCAATTGGCTCGCGGCATCGCA
>Ga0138256_10007938_pt1 | contig 11182 bp, 5 predicted proteins | sample KNB2016incub_MG_FD_105486 | JGI IMG/M metagenome (GOLD analysis project Ga0138256, IMG submission 105486) | Active sludge microbial communities from wastewater in Klosterneuburg, Austria - KNB2014incub_MG | ecosystem: Engineered > WWTP > Activated sludge > Unclassified | place: Austria...
AACAAAAGAATACGGTCGATGGTCGCGTTCTCTCGCAACAAAGGTCGATGCGAGGAGCATCACGACGAGCTATGCGTATGACCGTTTGAATCGCGTCATGCAGCGTTCGTAAGCGATGCCTGACCCCCCGCCAAGGCCTACGGAAAAGCAGAACACGCCCACGGTGAGCTCCTGGTCCGACATTCTACGTGGGGGCAATCACGATCGTTCCTGAAGTCATAAAGACGTTTTCTCGAGGCGTCGAATTGGGATCGATGTCGACAGACAAGGAACTCGCTCATCGACCGCCGAAACCGTTCTGACGTTGTACATCGGAGTTGATCTAGAACCGCAACCGCCCGTGTCGCCTAACGCCCGGCCCCAAATATCCCCGGCCTGCTCCTGCTCTTCAACGAAATTCTCGGTGTATCACGACAGCGAGTTTATATCGGTCTAGCCGGCAGCAGATATACGCGTGGCTAGATCAGACCCCGGACGCGGATAGAATTCGACACTTATCATTCCGCTCACTGCCCTGCTGACGCTCTCAATTGATTGATTACCGAGCCACGGCTAATTTTCAGTTTTTTGGCGATCTGCGAGTTGTTCAGCCCTTGGGCTTTGAGGTCAACGATTTTCTGTATTTTCAAAGCCGCCGTCTTTGGGCGACCGTGCGGACTTCTGCGTTCCCGAGCACTCGCGATCCCGGCGTTCACGCGTTCACGAATCATATCCCTCTCAAATTTCTCAAAGGTCGGTACAAAGAACAACACTTGTGAGTGCTGCGTCGTCGCCCGTGCTCAGGGAATGCGTCAGCGTTTTGGCCTGCCGCTCGATTTGCATCGCTCAAAAAGAATAACGGCAGTTGTGACCTTGGTCACATACGCGGTGTGAAGTTGGACGTTTACTGTTGGCATCACGAACGATCAACGAGCCGTTAGTTCGGCAAGCCCGTTTGTGGGGTCGGCGCAGAATGATTTTTTACATTTACGTGTGACGGCTCTGAACTCCTGAGTAGAAGTTCTCCCAAAAAGGACTTCCCAACCCCGACTTCCCTGCCAGTCATAAAAATTACACCGTTATCCAATTTATTCAGATGATGGTTTATTTCAAGTCAACTTGTTCGGCTTTGGGACAGGATATGTCGCTTGGCTCTTGCCGAAATGACATTGCACTTGGATTACCTCGATCAAATTGGTTTGGTCTTGACTAGTATAAGTGAGGAGTAAATGAGACATCGATTGGACGCCGGGTCGAAATTCACAGGCAGAGGGCTTTTTAATAGATCGGCTAGACCGGTCGAATTTCGAATTACAGCACGGGCGGCTGTATTGGTGATGATAGCGGCACTTGTACTCCCGACATATTTCATTGCGGCGTCAAACAATACGATGGCGCGGCGAGGAACCGGCCGGCATCCAATAGTCCCGATATCGGCGCCGCCCGAGGTTTATGGGTTGGCGGCTCCGAGCTCGCACGCGACGGGCATTATCGGAATGACGACATCTGCGGTCGCGGGCGTATCGGAGTTTTTCACAGCACCGCCCGCTCCGGCGGGGATCGATATTCCGAGAGAGCCGTCACCGGCAGAACGTACATTGAATAAGGCGGCGAATGCCATCAACTCATTGGTCGCTGCGAGATCAAAGCCTTCGTCCGAGCCGATCGCTCCCCCGATGGCGTCACCGACACCGGCCGGGCCTGTGCACTTTGATTTTGACGGTGACGCGAAGGCTGACATTGGCCGCTGGCGCAGCAACAGCACGGAATTTCGTGTAAAGAAGAGCGGCGGAGGCTCGGACATCGCCGTGACCATCGGTTCATCATCCGCAAAGCCCGCACCCGGAGATTACGACAACGCCCCCGACGGCAAAACGGACGTCGCACTATTTAATGCGGGTACATGGACGGTCAGATCAAGTGCGACCGGCACGACGAGCTCATTTACATGGGGCGCGGCCGGAGACATTCCGGTTGCCGGAGACTATGACGGAGACGGCACCACCGATGCGGCCGTCTATCGACCCTCGACAAATACCTGGTGGGTGTTGCGAAGCAGCGATGGCGGTTACGATTCGACTTCTTACGGTTCGTCCGGAGATATTCCTGTATTGGGAAACTTTGACACGGATGCGAAATCAGACAAGGCTGTTTACCGGCCGTCGACGGGCTATTGGTACGTCACATTGTCGGGCGGCGGTTCGATCGGTATCCAGTGGGGAATAGCCTCAGACATCCCCGTGCCGGCGGACTATAACAACGACGGCAAGACCGACATGGCGGTGTTTCGCGGGACGACAGGGGTTTGGTACGTATATTACACGGGCGGAGGCGGTGCCTATACATCGCAGACGTGGGGAAACTACGGCGATCAACCCGCACCTGCGGATTATGACGGCGACGGCAAGGCCGACTATTGTGTTTGGCGTCCGACCTCCGGCGAATGGTGGATATCAAAGAGCTCTGATTCGAGCAGCGTCAATCCGGCGCTTGGCGTTCCGGGCGACTTCGCGGTGTCCTCGGCGTATATCAAGCAGATCGGCGGACCGGTCACGGGCTATGACATGGCAACGGCGAGGCTCAGCCCAAAGAATGCGACCGGCGGCACGAACCTCTATTCACAGAACTTCGCATGGGGAACGTCGCTTGTCAGCCTGCCGGGGCGTGCCGGAATGGATGCAGGGCTTGGCATCGGATACAATTCGCTGGTCTGGATCAAAAGCGGCGGAGCGATGTATTTCGATCCGGACACAAGCAACGTCGCACCGGGATTCCGAATGGGTTTCCCGACGATCGAACCGATCTACTACGACACGGACAAGAGCAAATGGGCATATTTGATGGTGACGCCGTCGGGCGGACGTGTCGAATTCCGACAGACAGCGGCGAGCGGTGTCTATGAAACGGCCGATTCGAGCTATACACAGCTTGTTCGCGGCGATTCCGGCGACCCGAACGGCCCGGTCGAAGACATCTCGATGACCGTCAAGACCACCGACGGCACGCAGATGTCATACGAATGGAACTCCGGTGCCTATCGTTGTGTAAAGGTCACCGACCGCAACGGCAACTACATCACTGCGGCATACAATTCTTATGGCCAGTTGACCTCGATAACGGACACACTGGCCCGTATCATCAATGTCAACTACACCGAAGGCTATCCGTCCGCGATCACGCAGACATGGCGGGGCGACAATGGCTCGGGCTCGACGACGACGCATACGTACGCGTCACTCAGCTATACGACCAAACCGGTCGATACCGACTGGCACGATACGAACATATCGGCGGCATACGGCCCGCCGGAGGATACGGCGGTAAAGGTGCTCGATAAGGTGACCTACGCTGACGGCAGCTCGACAAAGTTTGAATACAACGGCTATCTGCAGGTCAAAAAGATCAGCAACCTTTCCGCCGAGACCACGCCGCGTGTCCTGAACGCCGTCGAGACCAACCTATCTGCGCCGCCGAGCGACGCGGAGGATTGTCCGCGGCTGTCGGAGACCGGCACGACCGTTGAGAATTTTAACGGCGGAAGTCCGGTCGTTGTAAAGAACACGCTGACGACGGGCCAGACGTTCAGTCCGCCCGACCTTTCGCCCATATCGGCGACACGGATACAGGTATGGGTCGAAGGCCATCCGGACAACCTTCGTTCAAACACCTTCGTTGCCGCGTCCGGCTGGAAAGAGGGCCTGCCGGTCGGGACCGAGGACTGCATTACGACGTCCGCCGACTGCACGACAAGAAAACGCTGGACGTGGAGCGAGTGGACGCAGGATAATACCGGTGTGAGCTATATCGTCAATCCGCGAGTTACCGAGAACCGCGTCGGTGACGGCACGAACGTCAAGAAGTCACAGACGGAATATTGGGCCGACTCAGGCGTGGCCACCTACGGCCTCGTCAAAGAATCGAGGGTTTACGACTCTGACCTCTCGACCATTCTGAAAAAGTCCGTAACCGAATACAATCTTTCGAGTACCTATACGAACCGGCGGATCATCGGCCTGCCGTCAAAAGTCGAGGCTTGGGGCCGCGACGATGTGACGAACGGGCTCGAATACGTTTCAAAAGTGACGTTCGGGTATGACGAAGAGGATTTCACGGTTGAATCGAACCAGAACATTTCAAGCGTGATCCGTCATGATACCGCCTATTCCGCGAGCTTTGTTGCCGGACGCGGAAATCTGACCTCGACAACACGTCACGATGTGACCGGAGCAACGTCGGCGGTCACGAGCAAGATCAGATACGATATCGCCGGTTCGCCGGTCGCCAAACTTGACCCGCTCAATCGCAAGGTTGCGATCGAATACGCCGATGCTTTCAACGACACTTCAACGACGCGAAACACGTATGCGTACGCGACAAAGCTATCTGACCCGGCCGGAAATTATTCGGAGGTCAAGTACCGCTTTGACCTTGGAGCAAACGTCTGGGCAAAGTCACCGGACCTGAACACGACGACGACCGGAAAAGAGACCACACGGATATTCGACACGGTTGGCCGAATACTCAAAGAGACCATCGTCAACAGCGGCGCCTACACGCGCTACGAGTACTTTGCGAACAGCGTGCAGTCGAGGTCGTACTCAACGATCGTCGATGCGGATAGCGACGGCGCCGATCAGGACGACGAGGTTCTATCCGAAAGCTGGGAAGACGGCGCCGGGCGTATGAGGATGAGCAGGTCCGAACATCCCGGCAGTACAGGCGGTTGGACCGCGTCGCAGGTGGAATACGACCTCCTCGGCCGCGTTAAGCGGCAAAGCGTGCCGACCGAGGTTTCGGTGAGCGGTTCGACGTGGACACCGAGCGGGGACGACAACAGAGGAACGGGTGTCTGGCTCTGGACGTATCAGAAGTATGATTGGAAAGGGCGTGTTGTACGAAGGATCAATACAGACGGAGTCGATTCACCGGCGTTGAACGATTCCGACGAGATTATCTCCTACGAAGGTTGCGGCTGTGCCGGAGGAATGGTCACATCGATTAGGGGCGCCTTGGTGCCGGTTCCCGGGCAAACAAATGTTTATGCCAGACGCTCATTGAAAATCTACGAGGATATTCTTGGAAGAACTATTAAAACCGAGACGATGAACTGGGATGAAACAACCCCTTACACAACAACTACTTCCCAGTTTAATGGGAGGGATCAGGCTGTTTCCTTGAGACAATACGAAGGCTCCGAATCCGGGACCAACCCTTTTCAGGTAGGAGTTATGACCTACGACGGTCATGGACGGTTGAAGTCCCAACACAAACCTGAGCAAAGTGCCGGAAGCAATACTACATTTAACTACAACATGGATGACAGTATCGAATCTGTGATCGATGCCCGCGGGGCTATCGAAAGCCGCAATTATGAGGCCAGAGGACTGCTGATTTCAAAATCCTACACAGTCCCCCAAGGCTCCGACATTCCCGTCACACCAACGATCAGCTTTCAGTACGACAGTGTCGGGAACAGAACGCAGATGTCCGATGAAACCGGAACGACTGCCTATCATTACGATCAGCTTTCTCGAATAACGTCAGAAACTAAGACGTTTAACCAGATTTCGAGTGACGTTGGAATGCCAAACCAGGTTACGGTTTCGTATGAATACGGCCTGACAAGCTTAAAGAAAGTAATTTATCCGGATAGCAGGCAAGTCAATTATTCATATCAGAAAAACGGGTCTCTGAATCTGGTCGACGGATATGGTTTCACAGGCAACTATGGACAATCGGCAATCACCTCAAATTACCAATATCGAGCGTGGGGCGGAATTAAGCACATAACAAACGCAAATGGTAAATCCGTTAATTACACTTACAACAACCGCCTGAAGCCTTTGACGTATGAAGTGACCGGAGTAACGACAAAGAGCTATCAATATACAAATGATGGATTTGTGAAATACGTTTCTGATTCTGACGAAAGGCATGACCGCTCTTATCAATTTGACCAAGTAGGCCGGACAATCGCAGTTACTTCGAATCATGAAGCAAGAGGACAGAGCGGTTCGTATGATGACCTGCCGCTGAAAGAAAACTCCTCATACGACGTGTTTGGAAATATTTTGCAAACCGGCATTTATAGTTGGGGTGGTTATTACGGGGACGGTGGAGAATATTCTAACAATCGGAGAACCAACAAAGTGCTTGGTATCAGTACGAATCCCCTGCAGTGGGAATATGATGCCGAGGGGCAGGTTGTAGTCAACAGGTCATGGCGTGATGTTAATAACGAGTTCGTTATTGACACAACAAATTACAAGATCGATGCCGCAGGTCGGGGCGCTTTTGCCGAAACGCTAGAAGCGGGCTATTCAGAGGGGCTTGAGAGACTCTTCCGATTCGACGGCGATGGAAGAAACGTCATTCAGCGCGAAGATCACTTTCAATGGACTCAGGATAGGACAAAAAGATATGAGGTGTGGTCTAGCGTTTTCGGAAAACCTCTATTGGAGTACACAGGTGACTGCACGATCAGTCAATGCACGATAAGCCTGGCGAAGCTGAATATATATGACTCAAATGGAACAAAGATAGCAACGGGCCCACACTTGCAGTGGGAGAATATTGCACCGACAGGTTCGTCCGTGGTGTCGGCCTTTGACCATCCACAGGGCCAGCAAGTCAGGCGAACTGAACTTACGCCCCTCGGATCTGAAGTCCAGATCGACCCGCCTGCAAGTCCACCGGATCCAGACCTTCTGCCGCCATCTAAGCCGGAAATGGGAAGCATTGAAGCAGAGTACGCATCTATGTGCACTCTCAACGGAATCGATATGCTTTGCAGGGATGTTACCCGTGCTATGCGAAGTGGCGAATGCGAATATGCGTCTTGTTCAGTTCAGGACAGTCATGGAGACTACATATTTAGGCCGGAGGCTGAATTCGGGCCTACGGATCCGCTCGGCGGAAAATGCGGATTTGATGAAATATGCGAAATTGTTCAGCAAGAACTGGCAAGAAGAAATCGGGAAGCTTTGGAAAACGCCATTCAGAATAATGATCTTAAGGCATTATTAAGGAAAGCGGCTGCAGCCAGCGGCCAGATCGATGCAGAATTTGATATTTGGATCTGGTTGAAAAAAGCTTTGCAGCAAGTTACTTGCGATCAACGATTATCACGAATATTCGGAAACGGAGATTCCCATATGGCAACACTTATCAATCCGCCAACATTAAATCACAAGGGATGGCGGGGACCCGCAACCCAGAGAAAGGTTGATGAAGCTCCAGAGAATGGGGCAGCACATCTATATTCGAATTACGACGGACTTGGCGTGAATACAATTAATGCATTTACTCCACCTGGTTATTATGATACGGACGGGTACGCTCGCCACAAAGGAGGGAAGAAGGCGAATGAGTTTCAAAACGCCCGCCGTTTTTATTATAAACCCGGTAGTCTTTCAAGTTACGGTTATTCTGGAGGGCTCATCATCAATTTTACCCATATAGGAGCAACCGACAGAAGGGGTAATCATTTGATGCCTACCAATAAAACTCCGAACGCAGCTGGGTCGGTGCCAGTGGGCACTATAGGAGGGTTTGGTTCTACCAACGACGTCGCCGATGGAGTAGGCGGTTTCGGAGAAGGAGGTACTGGGACCCATTCTCATATGATCTTTCGGAAACTGAACGGAACATTGATAGATCCAAGAAGCGTTTTTTGTGGCAATCTTGGATTTTAGTAGGGTGGTTAACGATATGAAGAATTTTATTTTCCTAATAGTATGGATGACGATGAGTTCTATAGCGTTATTTGCTCAAGAATCGCTGATAGAGGCACTCACACCAAAATCAGTGGTTGAAAAAACCACTTGCTTCACTAATTCCAATGAAATGGAAATTCTTAACTACGATAATCGGCTTCCGATGTCTGCAGTTATTATTGTTTCTCACTTAGGAATTGATGAGAAAGTGAACGTAGGAAAGCGCCGATTAAATAATGCAAAGATCTTTTTGAGTAAAGAGCGGGATCCTCAGTATGGCAGATCTCTAGAGTCAATCGTTGTTGCCGAGGGTGATCGATCGAAGGATAAAGGGTTTGTAGACTTCTTTGTAGGCGGACAACTTGAGTTGCGAATATTTCTCCCGAAAAACCGAGATTTGCTAGTTCAGCCGTGTGTGGGCGAACCTGAGCAAAAGGAGTGTGCGACAAAATTGCAAAGGCTGTTCTACCCGTGCAAAAAAGGCTAGGGAAAGAACGATGCGGTGGGTCAAGCATATGTGTATCACCAGCTATTTGCGGCATCAGGCGAGCGTAAGGTGACGCGGTACCACAACGGTGACGGGCGCGAGGAAAAGCGATAGGTAAGAAACTACGTCGAAACCTCGCCTGACGTTTGGGCGTGGCAAACGGAACCGTCCGAGTATTACATGCGCTCGACCGTATTGGGCGGCGAGGTCGTCTCGATCGTCAATTGGCAGGGCGAAAAGACAAGGACGTATGTCCGGGGCGGCGGGATGGAGATCGCCTGGCAAAACGGAACTTCGCAGAACGGTTCGGTCGTTTTTCAGCATAGAGACCCCGCGGGTGCGAGTTTCCGGTCAACCGACGCGAGCGGCGGCCTCCACACAAATGTGTGTGCCGAAGGTGGCCCCGCCGAACTCGACCAACTCGGGACCAACGTTGGAAGCGGGCTAAAGAAAGTCCCTCAGTCTTGGAATCGATATGTCTACTGTCTAAATCGTCCGACAGTTTTCACAGATCCCAGTGGTCTTATTTGGTTAACGAATAATGATGGATCAACTTATATGTGGGTGGATGACAAAACTTACAATAAGGACCCCGATAAATACAAAGGCTATCAGGTCGCCAATGGAGCGATAGCAAAGGTAAATAGCCTGACAGGTTTCAATGGAAAATACGATAATTTGGTAGGGGGCTATGCTCAACTAAATGCAAATGGAACCATGACAGGCGTACCGGATCCAGCAATGATCGTTAGCGGTGGAGATGATTACGCGACTATCATGGCCACGCCAGCGGGCGTGAAGTTTTCCGAAAAATTTAAAGGCCCGCCCGGAGAGTATAGACGATGGGGCCCGGTCATTCGTTGGTACAATTCAGATGGACGAGCTCTTGTTGACATCCACCATCAGGACAACCATCCAGATGTAGGTAACCCACACATTCATGAGTGGGATTGGGAGACAGGACAAGATCCCATAAAGGGAGAAGCCAAAGCTCTGCCGGAATGGTATGGCGAGGCGGGCATGGAGGACGATGGCTTGCCGATTCACACACCTTTTCCGCGTGGAGTGGTTCCTCAATTTTTACCGGCACCGAAATATCAGCCTCGTCCCATTTTTGCACCCGACCCAGCGGCAAAGCCCCTTCCGGTGAGGCCAACTGCACCGTTGCGCTTACCATTCCCGACTCTGCGACCGGTGCTACCATGAGTGTTATGAAAGACAATGAGATGACAGTCGAAACAGAAGAGAAACGGGGCCGGTTCGCTGAGTTCCACTGGCATGACTCTGAAATCAAGAAGATTGAAATCGAACAGGGCGCCGACCGATGGTTTATTCTCACTATGAGAATCATTGTTTTGGCGTTTGGGGAGAACGGCGTTACCAAGAGGCTTCCAAAACGATTTCGATTCACGAATTGTCGGTCCTTTAAATCGGACTTAGATTTAGAGTTCATGGCTCCCTGCAATGGCTCTTTAAGCGACGCATATTACATCGAGAACCTTGATTCTTTAGGTAAGTTCGAAAAGAAAGCGCTCGAACACATGCTTGACGAGTCAAAGATACCACTCGCTGAGAAGGGCTGGTTTTTCTTTGAACTGCTTCAGCCGGGCGGCATCATCCTTGTGGGTGCTGAAGATTTCGAGGTTGATGATTTCTAGGGAGGCACTGAAGAGAAAAAGAGAGTCAGACACCGCGATTGTTCCAACAAAGGAACGGTGTCAACGATTGCATTCTCTCGCAACTTAGGTCGATGCAAGGAGCATTCGATAAGCTATGCGTATGACCGTTTGAATCGTGTTACGCAGCGTTCGCACGCCATGCCGAGTCCTACTCCAAGTCCGTCACAGTATCAGAACTCGCCAAAGGTGAACTTCCGAGGACGGGGTCATCGATGAAGTTACCTTTGGTGTCAAGCGCACGTGTGACAGGCACACGGTTGAAAGTGTGAGATCGAGTTGGTTGGGTGCTTTTTGACGATAGAACAGACCTGCCTTCGTTGTTATTTGGTTAAAGTTCTTTCAATCCTGCTATAGACCGGGGCGGACCTGATTTTACAAAGACGGTTTCTCGAGGCATCGGGTTAGGATCGGTGTCGACAGACAATGAACTCGCTCATCGACAGCCGAAACCGTTATGACATTGCACGCCGGAGTTGATCTAGAACCGCACCGGACCGCTTCGGCTACCGCCCGGCCCCAAATATCCCCGGCCTGCTCCTGCTCTTCAACGAAATACTCGGTGTATCACGACAGTGAGTTTATATCGGTCTAGCCGGCAGCAGATATACGCGTGGCTAGATCAGACCCCGGACGCGGATAGAATTCGACACCAATCATTCTGCTCACTGCCCTGCTGACGCTCTCAATTGATTGATTACCGAGCCTCGGCTAATTTTCAACTTCCTGGCGATCTGCGAGTTGTTCAGCCCTTGGGCTTTGAGGTCAACGATTTTCTGTATTTTCAATGCCGCGGTCTTTGGGCGACCGTGCGGACGACCGCGTTCCCGAGCACTCGCGATCCCGGCGTTCACCCGTTCACGAATCATATCCCTCTCAAATTTCTCAAAGCTCGGTACAAAGAACAACACTTGTGAGTGCTGCGCCGTCGCCCATGCTCAGGGAATGCGTCAGCGTTTTGGCTTGCCGCTCGATTTGCATCAGTAAAAAAAATATTCGCCAACGTGAGCTCGCTAACATACACGATACGTATTTTGGTGTTTACTTGTGGAATAACGAATGAATCTGGAACCGTTAGAGCGGCACACAGTGGCGTTCGTGGATCGGCGCAGAACGGTTTTCTGAGATTTGCGTTTTAAGACTCTGAACGATTGAGTAGAACCCCGAAAGGGACTTCACAACCGCGACTTCCCAGTCCTGCCAACAAGAATGCATTTCTCTATTTCTCAGGAGGAGCGTATATGTCCCGAAATAAGCGTAGACCTGTTCGGCAGGTAGCGGTCGATGACACAATGGGCGGCAGTGGTTTGTTCCCTGTCCTGCGG
>Ga0138256_10007940_pt1 | contig 11179 bp, 8 predicted proteins | sample KNB2016incub_MG_FD_105486 | JGI IMG/M metagenome (GOLD analysis project Ga0138256, IMG submission 105486) | Active sludge microbial communities from wastewater in Klosterneuburg, Austria - KNB2014incub_MG | ecosystem: Engineered > WWTP > Activated sludge > Unclassified | place: Austria...
GTCTGGATGGTAATTACGGCCCCCATAAAAACAGATGTGAGAGCAACAATCCCAAGAGATCCATACCCAAAATTATCCAACTCCCGAACCAATTGTCGCCAATAAATGGAGAATTTTTCGGGTTTGGTCATCATCTCTTTGATGAAAATCCAATATCGTCCTAAGTGAAATAGCCAATTCATGCGTTGGCTAAAATAAGAATTAATACCCGGTTGAAAGATTCCGTGAGAATTCACGTTTCAACAATATCAACATCTTTATCTTTGTCCCATGAGAAGATTTCGGTCGAATTCTTTACTTCTTATTCTCGCTGCTCTTGTTATTACGAGTTCAACAGGGTGTTTTTTGACGAAGAAGAAATGTGATTGCCCTCGATTCACTAAAGTTAAGCACAAGAACAGGAGCTGACCTGATCGCGTAATATCCTTCTTTTTCAATAATTTTTCATTATGGAAATGATTAAAATCATCATTTTTATTCAAAATTTCGCTACTTTTGAATCCTATTTAAAATCGTTCTAAATAGCGAAATGAACTCAGAGGTGAAGTATTTATCCGAATTGAAGAGAGGGCAAAATGGGGTCATTGATTCTTTCACAGACTATGAATTGTCTTTGAAATTACTCGAAATGGGATGTATTCCGGGAGAGAAAATCGAAGTCATCAGAATTGCACCTTTGGGGGATCCGATTGCTATTTCCATAACCGGTTACATGCTCAGTTTGAGAAAGGAAGAAGCAGCCACTGTTCGGGTTCGCATTGGTTAACTAATCTTTGAGTCAATATGACCAATTGTTAAAAAGGAAATTGAAACCAGGACAATTATTTTTTCCTGTCTTCTCGATTAAAAAATAAAAATCATCTGTGGCGAGGAAATTGAAAATAGCCCTTGTTGGTAATCCGAACAGCGGAAAATCATCTGTATTTAACGGACTTACCGGTTTGAATCAGAAAGTCGCCAACTTTCCTGGTGTGACGGTCGATAAGAAAATGGGCTTCGCAACACTTTCTGACAATGAAGGAAATCAAATTCAGGCAGAATACATTGATCTTCCCGGAACATATAGTTTGTATCCAAAATCACCGGAAGAAAAACTTCCATTTCAAATTCTGTGTGATCCCAGTAATGAAAGTCACCCTGATCTCACTATTGTTGTTGCAGATGGCACGAACCTGAAGAGAAATCTTTTTTTATGTTCACAAGTCATTGATTTAAAAATCCCGGTCATTCTTGTGATAAACATGATGGACCTGGTACGGTATAAAAAAATTGAAATTGATTTTCACCGGCTATCCCTTCGACTCGGAATCCCTGTGATTCCGATGAATGCACGAACGCATGAAGGTGTCAAGGAACTAAAAAAAGCGATCGTTCAACCCTTGCATGTGCCAGACAATGATTTCATCGATGTGCGGGTGTTTTCTCCGGTGGTTGTAGATACTATTCGAAATGTTGTACATGTGAACAGTAATTACAATGCTTTTCTCGTGGCCAATAATCTCGATCTTATCACAGCCTTTGAAATTCATCAGTGGAAGCGTGATAAAATTCAGGCTGCCTGTAAGGATCATTTTTTTGATTCCCAACAAATGCAGGCCAGGGAAACATTAGAACGTTATAAAATTATTACAGGGATTATGAATGATTGTGTTGTAACACCGAACACGCCGATTCAAAAATCCATTTCTTATAAAATTGACAGTCTGCTCACGCACAGGGTATGGGGCTATTTTATTTTCCTCGCGATACTTTTTGTGATTTTTCAGGCAATTTTTTCATGGGCCAGCTATCCTATGGATTTGATTGACTCCAGTTTTCAAATGTTGAGCAGTTTTATCCGGAACAATTTACCGAAAGGACTAATCAATGATTTGATTGTTGGAGGTGTACTTGCTGGATTGAACGGGATCGTTGTCTTCGTCCCGCAGATCGCACTGTTATTTTTCTTCATTGCCATCCTTGAGGACACCGGGTATATGGCCAGGGTTAGTTTTATCATGGATCGTTTGTTACGAAAATTTGGCTTGAACGGCAAATCTTTAATTCCTTTAATCAGTAGTGTTGCCTGTGCAGTTCCGGCCATCATGTCGACTCGTACTATCCAAAATTGGAAAGAACGTCTGATCACAATTATGGTGACACCCTTGATGAGTTGTTCTGCGCGATTGCCTGTGTACACGCTTTTGATTGCGCTCATCATTCCAAAGGATTATGTCTATGGTGTAAACCTACAGGGATTAGTTCTGATGATGCTCTACCTGATCGGATTTGTAGCCGCAGTTGGAGTAGCGTGGGTGATGAAACATTTTATCAAAACCAGGGAAAGAAGTTTTTTTGTCATGGAGTTACCCATGTATCGTGTACCACGTTGGTCATCCATTGGATTACACATTGTCGAGAAGGTTAAGATTTTTCTATTTGATGCTGGAAAAGTGATTATTACAATTTCAATCATTCTGTGGGTACTTTCCTCCTTTGGGCCTTCAGGAACATTTGATAAAATTGAACAAAAATATTCCAGTGTAGAATATACACGGATTTTACCCCAAGAAGAAATCGAAAGAAAAATACAGACTGAAAAACTGGAATCATCCTATGCCGGTTTGCTGGGTCATGTGATAGAACCCATTATCAAACCGTTGGGATTCGACTGGAAAATAGGAATTGCACTCATTACTTCGTTTGCAGCACGAGAAGTTTTTGTGGGTACGATGTCGACAATCTATAGTGTTGGAGACACGAATTCTTCCAAACATACATTGAAAGAAAAAATGCAATCTGAGGTAAATCCAATTACAGGCGGGCCCCGTTATACATTTGCTGTCGGACTTGCGCTCATGTTATTTTATGCCTTTGCCATGCAGTGCATGAGTACAGTTGCTACTGTGTATAAAGAAACAAAAAGGATTCGTTATCCGCTGATTCAGATATTTTACATGAGTGGAATGGCATACCTTGCCAGTTTGATAGCCTATCAAATTTTCAAGCCTTAATATTTTTCTTCCCTACTGCCCCGATTGTTTGCCTGGCATTTAGGATTCTACCCTGTAAAAAACCAAAAAGCTTGTCGGGTTTTTAATTCTGAATATCCATTATATTTACCGCAGAAAAAAAAACTTGTCACGCGAAGCGATATCCTCTGTATTATCAAAATACCTTCCATCAACAACTGTTGATGAATGTACTTCCTGGGTAATCCTTAAAAATATTCATCTTAAAATTACAAAAGGAAGATCCTCTAAATTTGGGGATTATCTTCCATTGGGTCCGGGAAAGGGCCACCGGATTACCATTAATCATGATTTGAACAAGTATGCATTCCTCATTACTTTTGTTCATGAAGTTGCACATTTGCATTGTTTCGAAAAATTCAATCGAAAACATGAGCCTCACGGGAAAGAATGGAAAAGCGAGTTCAGGGTTTTGCTTTCTCAATTCGTTTCCAAAGGAATTTTTCCTGAGGATATTCAGCAGGCTGTTTCCAGGTACCTGCACAATCCTGCAGCATCAAGCTGTTCCGATCAGGACCTTTTCCGGGCATTAAAAAAGTACGATGCACCGCAAGCTCAACCTGTTGTTCATCTTGAAGATCTTCCCGAAAAATCGATTTTCCGAATTCATCAGAACCGAAGTGATTTTACTTTTATAAAAGGGCACCGACGCAGAACACGTTTTCAATGTCTGGAGTTAAGGAGTAAAAGAATCTATTTCGTGAATGCACTGACCGAGGTCATTGTCGTTTCTGAAGAAATACGATAGTTTAAAAGCCATCTTTCTAACCATCATTTTAATAAAATTCATTTGGAAAGGAATCACTTAATGCGGTTCTTCAATAAATCAAATTGCCTATTCCCTGCGGACATTTCGATCCATTCTGAAGGGAAAAAAAGCCCCGGATTTATGGATTTTACAGGCATTTTGAAAACAATTTCCGTACATTTGTCTGAAGCCATTTCCTAAAAACGCTCCATAATATGTCTGAGACGTTAATTGCGAACCGCCATCCATTGAAAGTATCCGAGATGGCGGAGAATCTGATCGGATCTGAAATCATTAAACTTGCAGCAGAAATTCAGGAAAAAATACGAAACGGGGAGCGCATTTTCAACTATACAATTGGCGACTTTGATCCACGTATTTTTCCAATTCCTCAGGAACTGAATGATGAGATTATTACTGCATACCAAAATCATCAAACAAACTACCCGGCAGCAAACGGAATGCCGGAACTTCGGAAAGTTGTTTCGGAATTTCTAAACGATCATGAAGGACTTTCCTATTCACCGGATGAAATCCTGATTTCCGGTGGAGCCCGTCCACTGATCTATGCTACTTATATCACACTTCTAGACAAAGGAGATACGGTCGTATTCCCGGTTCCTTCCTGGAATAACAACCATTATTGTCATTTGTCTGAAGCCCGTTCTGAATTCATCGAAACGCAGCCGGATAATGATTTCATGCCCACAGCGGAAGAGATTCGTCCGCATTTGAAAAACGCGACACTGTTATCATTGTGTTCCCCGCTCAATCCTACCGGAACAGTTTTCGATAAAGAACAATTGACACAAATTTGTGATCTTGTTCTTGAAGAAAACAGACGTCGCTCTCCTGAACAAAAACCACTTTATCTGATGTATGATCAGATTTATTGGGTGCTGACGTTTGGCAAAACTGAACATTTTAATCCGGTTAGTTTACGACCGGAAATGAGGGAATACACAATCTTCATCGATGGAATATCGAAATCCCTTGCCGCTACCGGAGTTCGGGTTGGCTGGGCATTTGGTCCGCAACGAATCATGGATAAGATGCGCGCAATACTTTCTCATGTAGGAGCCTGGGCACCAAAAGCTGAACAGGTCGCAACAGCAAAATATTTACAAAATAAAACTGCACTGAATATATTCCTCGAAAAATTCAAAGCTGAAATTGACATGCGATTGCATGGATTTTATGATGGATTTATGGAATTAAAAAAAGCAGGTTATAAAGTCCATGCAATTGCACCGCAAGCAGCCATTTACCTGACCATCCAACTTGATCTCAAAGGGATGAAAACCAAAAATGGTGTGGTTCTGGAAACACAGAGAGATGTTACTCAGCACATTCTTGATGAAGCAAAACTTGCTGTGGTCCCATTCTCCGCTTTTGGATCTTCCGATGATTCAACATGGTATCGTCTTTCAGTAGGAACATGTAATGCTTCTGAAATTCCTGATGTATTTCTGTCCCTTAAAAAAGTACTGAGTGAATTGAGTTAATTTGTAATTCCATTACTTCATTCCTTTGTACCACTCAAAGCATCAAATCAAATTAAAAAACCATCTCAATCGTTTTTAAAACTCAATCTGTTTTCGCCTATCGAAGAATTTTACAACACAGAAAAACGAATTGAATAATTTATCCTGATGAAAAACAATTACTGTATCATCATGGCCGGAGGCATTGGAAGCCGATTCTGGCCCATGAGTCGTAACAATTTCCCAAAACAATTTATCGATATACTGGGCAATGGGAAAACACTCATTCGTCAAACTTACGAGCGCTTTCTTTCAATTTGTCCGGCTGAAAATATTTTTATTGTTACAAACGAACAATACCTTGAACATGTATACCAGCAAATTCCTGAGCTTCCAAAGAACCAGGTCCTGGCAGAACCACAAAGAAGAAACACAGCTCCTTGCGTTGCTTATGCAGCCTACAAAATAGCACAATTGAATCCGGATGCAAACATGGTTATTGCTCCTTCTGACCATGTGATTAAAGATGAAAAAAGTTTTCATGAAGCTATAGCAAAAGGACTGGAATTCACAGCCAACAACGATTGTTTACTTACCATCGGTATTCATCCAAGCAGACCGGATACAGGTTACGGTTACATTCAATTCCAGGAGGATGAACGTGAGGAAAAATTTAAGATCAGTAAAGTGAAAACGTTTACAGAAAAACCCAATCTGGAAATGGCAAAGTTCTTTCTAAAGAGCGGGGAGTTTCTCTGGAATGCGGGGATATTTGTCTGGAATATTCATTCTATTAAAAAAGCTTTTGAAGAGTATCTGCCGGATATGGCTGCTTTGTTCAAAGATGGTAATGAGAACTACAATACCCCTTCTGAAAATGAGTTTATCCGTCGTGCATACACTCTCTGCACCAATATTTCTATTGATTACGGCATCATGGAAAAAGCGAAGAATGTGTACGTCTTGAGTGCAGAATTCGGATGGAGCGATTTGGGTACCTGGAAATCATTGTACGAGCAGCTTCCTCATGATGAAAAAGGAAACGCTTCGGTTGGGCCTCCTGCACTCCTGGATCACACTTCCAATTGCATTATTAATATGCCAAAAGATAAACTGGCAGTTATCCAGGGACTCGAAAATTTTATTATTGTAGAAACAGACAATGTACTTCTTATCTGTCCGAAAGACGATGAACAGCAAGTACGCAATCTGGTGAATGAGGTGAAAATGAAAAAGGGAGAGAAGTATGTTTAGAGATTGGAAAATAGAAAATAGAGATTAGAAGTTAGAAGTAAGCAACATGTTTTGCAATACTAACAACTAATAACTAACAACTAATAACTAATTCACATTCCAACCATTTGTTCCGGCTTCACCCATTCATCGAATTGTTCGGAGGTAACATAACCAAGATCAATTGCTGTTTGTTTGAGTGTTTTTCCTTGCTTGTGGGCAGTTTGCGCGATTTCTGCTGCTTTGTAATACCCGATTTTTGTATTCAAGGCGGTGACAAGCATTAAGGAGTTCTCGAGATTCTTACGAATATTATCTTCGATTGGTGCAATGCCTGTTGCGCATTTATCATTAAAGGAGACACATACATCACCAATCAGACGTGCTGAATGGAGGAAATTATAAATCATGACCGGTTTGAATACATTCAATTCAAAATGACCGGTTGCTCCTCCGAAATTTATTGCTACATCATTTCCAAGAACCTGAGCAGCAACCATGGTCATCGCTTCGCATTGAGTGGGATTCACTTTGCCCGGCATGATGGAGGATCCCGGTTCATTGTCCGGAATGTACAATTCACCGATTCCACAGCGTGGACCGGAAGCAAGCAGACGAATATCGTTAGCAATTTTCATCATTGAGCAAGCGACTGTTTTCAAGGCTCCATGAGTCTCAACAATCGCATCATGCGCTGCTAATGCTTCGAATTTATTTTCCGCAGTGATAAATGGTATTCCGGTGAGTTTTGAGATTTGTGCGGCTACATTTTCTGAATATCCTTTTGGAGTATTTATTCCGGTGCCAACAGCAGTTCCACCCAATGCCAATTCTGCAAGATGCGGAAGAGTATGTTCGATCGCGCGAATTCCATGATCCAGTTGAGAAACATATCCTGACAATTCCTGTCCGAGGGTAAGCGGTGTTGCATCCATCAGATGGGTTCTGCCTATTTTCACGATGTGCATGAACTCTTTTGATTTCGCTGACAAAGTATCCCTGAGTTTTTTAATGCCGGGAAGTGTAGTTTCTTTAAGAATGATATATGCAGCGATGTGCATCGCTGTCGGAAATGTATCGTTGGAAGATTGGGATTTATTGACATCATCATTGGGATGAATAACTTTTTTTTCATCCAACAAACTACCGCCACTGATCACATGCGCCCGATAAGCAACTACTTCATTCACATTCATGTTCGACTGCGTACCCGATCCGGTTTGCCACACGACAAGTGGAAATTGATCGTTCAGTTTACCTCCCAGAATTTCATCACACACCTGCCCGATAAGGTCACATTTATCTTTCGGAAGAACCCCTGCTTCAAGATTCGTTAAGGCCGCTGCTTTTTTCAAATACGCAAACGCCCGGATAATCTCCTTTGGCATTTTATTGATGTCTTCAGCAATTTTAAAATTTTCAATAGAACGTTGTGTTTGAGCACCCCAATAAACATTCGCAGGAACATCAACGATTCCCATTGTGTCTTTTTCTTTACGGAATTCCATTTTGGTAGGGTATTGAATTAAATAAATCAGGTTAAATTACATCCATTGAGATTTGCGCAAATTACATAGAATTCTGTGCATGAAACATGATGAAAGTCCCCCCATTTTCTCCTTTCAAATCATTCCTGGAAACTCTATCATTCGTTCAAAAAATTCTTTAAAAAATATCCAGGATTCGTTCAGGTGGTCGGCCTATAATTGCTTTCCCATCTTTCACTAAAATTGGCCGTTCAATCAGTTCCGGATTTTGACTGAGAATCCTGATCCATTCCGCATTCGTCAGTTTCTTTTTGGAATATTTTCGTTTGTACAATTCTTCTTTTTGCCGGACCAAGTCAAACGCTTTGATCCCAAGCATTTTTAGTATTTCGCGTATTTCTTTTTGGCTTGGTTTTGTTTTCAGGTATTCATAAATCTCAACATCTTCTATGCCCTGCTCCTTCAAGTGTTCCATTGCTATTCGGCAAGTACTGCATGTTGATTTGAACCAAATTTTAAGCATCTTAGTTTTTACTATCCTCCATTAAGTATGCTTTAATAAAAGGATCGAGATTGCCATCCAACACACCCTGTGCATCCGAGGTTTCCACATCGGTACGTATATCCTTTACAAGTTTGTAAGGATGCAACACATAATTCCGGATTTGTGAGCCCCATTCGATCTTCCGCTTCGTGGCTTCAGTAGCCGCTTTTGCGGCAAGTTGTTTTCTCATCTCCAATTCATACAGCTGAGATTTCAACATCTTCATCGCACGTTCGCGGTTTCCGCCTTGGGAACGTTCAACCTGGCATACCACAACAATACCTGTAGGTATGTGTGTAATCTGCACTTTCGTTTCAACTTTATTTACGTTCTGCCCTCCTGCTCCTCCGGAACGCGAAGTTTGAAGTTCAATATCCGCATCTTTAATTTCTATTTCGATAGTATCATCAACAACGGGATATGCGAAAACAGATGCAAACGATGTATGTCTTCTTGCATTGGAATCGAATGGAGAAATTCTGACAAGACGATGAACGCCACTTTCTCCTTTGAGATAGCCGTAAGCAAATTCACCTGTAATTTCAAGAGAACAAGATTTGATTCCTGCAGTATCTCCGTATTGAAGATCCAGTTCCGTCACTTTGTAACCGTGTTTTTCTGCCCACATAATATACATGCGCATCAACATTGAGGCCCAGTCCTGGCTCTCTGTCCCGCCCGCTCCGGAATTAATATTTACAATTGCATCGAGATGATCTTCTTCGGAGCCGAGCATATTTTTGAATTCCAAATCATCCAACAGTCCTATTGAATGTTGCAATGCTGCTTCAATTTCCTGTTCCGAGACATCTCCTGCTTTATAAAAATCGAAAAGCACGGCCAGATCATCCGCAGAACGTTGAAGTTCTTCGAAAGAATTTGTCCAATCCTTCTTTTGTTTGATTCCTTTGAGCAGTTTTTCTGCTGCTTTAGGATTGTCCCAGAATCCCGGGGCATGTGATTGAGCTTCCTCTTGCTGGATCGCTGCTAGTTTGCTATCGATGTCAAAGATGCCCCCTCAGGGCTTCAGTGCGCTCCTTAATCTCTTTTAATTGGTCAGATGTCATAATGCTTGCGAAAGTAATAAAAGGAGTTGAAATAAGATTAAATAGATTATTCCTTACGTTTTTAAACTTTTTTAACCCATGATTTTTTTCTTCTCATATGCAATAAATGCCTGTTCGCCAACTTTTTGCATAAGCACAAGCCTTGGATTCAAATTTGACATACATTCGATGAATCTAACCGGAATATCATGAAAAAAAATCTACTCTTTAGCATCTTGATATTTTTCTATTGTTCGCTGAGTTTCGCCCAGGTAATTTCGATCCAACCAAACTCAGCATTTCGTGGGAGCAATTTAACAACCACAATTACTCTGGCATCCGGAGCAATGACCACGGCTTCTCCACCTTTAAATACAACTGACGTTTATATACAGCAAGGAGCAACGATTGTTTATTCGACGACTTTTTCTATCTATCAGCAATTCCCAAATTTTTCTGATTCACTCGAGGCTCAATTCGATTTGAATCCAACCATTCCATTTGGTTCGTATGATGTACACGTCCTCTGCTATCAATACGATTGGTGGTCCGGAACCTACATTGCTGTAGACAATGTACTCGCCGGTGGGTTTTTAGTTGGTGGATTTAGTGGTACTCTGGAAGGTGATGTTTATTTCGATTCCAATCAAAATGGTACGCGGGATTCGGGAGACTGGGGATTGTGGGGTAAATCAGTGAATTTACAGCCACAGAATTTTACAGCTCAAACGGACTTACAGGGACATTATAAATTTTATTTGGATACGGGAGTTTATGATGTAGCAGTTCAGACCGGAGTAAATTTTACACTCACTTCCACTCCGGCGAGTTACAATGTGAGCATTCCGCCTTCATCAACAGGCAATGATTTTGGAATGTATGCACCACCTCCATCAGGAAATCAGACACAAGCATTTTCTGTCTGGACACATCCTATGCGCTGTTCGTATTTGGGTTTTTCAAGTTTCACAGCGATTAACAATTCCACAGACCCGGGAGGGCAAATAGGATCGATTTCAATCCTTCATTCATCCAATCTTTCCTTTAACTCCTCTGATATTATTCCTACCAGTATGACAGCAACATCGCTTTACTGGACGTATTCCAATCTCCTACCCGGTCAGTCATTTTCCTCCTACGTTCGCTACAACAATCCTCCCGCAGGTGATACTGTCTGGTATGTAGTAATTGACAGTGTGTATGATGCAACTTTCACAACACTTCAACAAGTTTATGTAGATTCATTTGGCACGGTTACATCTTGTTCCGTAGATCCAAATGACAAACATGTTGTTCCTGCTGGTGTGCAAGCAGATCATTATACTTTAATGAATTCTGAATTGACATATACCATCAATTTTCAGAATACAGGAAATGACACTGCCTTCATTGTAATAATATATGATACATTGGATTCAAACCTTGATCCATCCACACTTGAAATACTTTCATCAAGTGACCCGGTAGATTTACAAATGGATGCGAATGGAGCTTTAAAATTTACATTCTACAATATCCTTCTACCCGATAGCAATGTGGATGAACCGGGAAGCAATGGATATGTGATCTATCGAATCCGTCCGCGAACCGGACTGGCAGATCCAACAGTCATCAGCAATACTGCAC
>Ga0138256_10007941_pt1 | contig 11179 bp, 7 predicted proteins | sample KNB2016incub_MG_FD_105486 | JGI IMG/M metagenome (GOLD analysis project Ga0138256, IMG submission 105486) | Active sludge microbial communities from wastewater in Klosterneuburg, Austria - KNB2014incub_MG | ecosystem: Engineered > WWTP > Activated sludge > Unclassified | place: Austria...
CATAAGATGGACTGTTGTAAATCCGCCGCCCTTCGTGATCGAGAACAGCGACAAATCCGTCGATATTCTCGGCAATCAAACGAAAAAAATCCTTCTGATCACGCAAGTTATCTTCCACCCGCTTGCGCGCGCTGATGTCGGTGATTGCCAGATTGCACACTCGTCGCTGAGCATCGGCAACCGCTTCAACAAGGACCACAATTGGCTCAGCCCTGCCCCCAGGGCAAAGACTTATCTCGCAGGCTTCGTGGCACCCTTGGGAAAATACCCTGGCGATAAAAGCATTGAAGGCCGACCGCGAATCCGCAGCAACATAGGTGGCCAGATACTGGCCTTTCAGTTGTGGGCTGGGCAAGCGGAGGAGGCTGGCGCCCGCCTGGTTGAGCAGGCGAATGCTACTGTCCGCGCCGACACTGAAGTACCCGACCGGAGCAAACTCGTAGAGGTCTGTGAAGCGCTGGCCATCTTCGATTTCAGCCTGCGCCGCCCGCAAAGCTTCGTTCTGCATTTCCAGTTCGATCTGGAAAACCTGCAATTCATGCACCAGTTTCAAGAGATCGGCATGGATTTCGGCTGTGACAGAAATTTCTCCCCACTGAGCCAGGCGTTGCTCGGCACAACGACGCAACTCAACAGTGAGAGCGGGGGCAGCTTTATTTTTGCTCACTGAGCGCGCTCCGTTTCAATGCAGGATGTTTCAAGTCTCTGGACAGATAACTGTCATACAGAAAGGAAATTCACCATGACATTACTGGCCAAAGAAAGCCTGGGCTTATTTAACAAAATCAACCACAAAAAATCCATTCAGATGATTTTGCCAATTTTAAAATCCGCCGCAATACTGAATTCACATTAGTTTAGGCTAATGCATATTGGTGATTTTCTGGATTGCATGGCCAACCGGAGCAGGGGTCTCGCGCTGGCTCACCCCGTGGACAGAACACCGGGACAAGCCATGAGCGACATTCGATAACGCCGCAAAGTGCGATCAAGCGGGTGGACGGAACCCGTCGTTGATCCAGGCGTTGGCGCTGGCCGTAGTGAGTTTGAATCCCGCCTCGACGCGCACTCGAGCCAGCTCGTCCTCGTTCGCGTCATAGGCCCCGAGCCAGGCATGGGGATCGTCCTCGTCCGGCACGATGTCGAGCCTGATATTGATCCAGCCAGACGGGGAGCTTACCGAGATTTTCTGGTGGAACATCGCGTACAGATGTTGCTCGTGACGACGCAGCACTTCCGAGGCGGTCTTGACCAGCGTACCGAACGCCGAGGCATCGAGCGGCTTGGGATTTTTCTTGTCGCGCCCCATGGTCCACGGGCCAACCAGAGCGGGCTCCGATTCGCCGTCCTTGATCATTTCCACCGCCCAGCCCTCATCATCTTCATTCTTGATGACGCGCGCGGTCCACCCCTTGTTTATCCACAATAGTGGCTCAAACACGGCAGCGGAGAGATCGGCCTCGTTAATTTCGTTCAATGACATGTTCACATTCAAATCTTGACCGAAATCACTCTGCCTTTTTGGCAGCGATATAGCCAGCAATCAGGCCAAGCAACTCTTCCTCGTCATACGGCTTGCCGAGATAGTGATTGGCGCCAATCTGCAGCGCATAGTTGCGGTGTTTGTCGGCGGTACGCGAGGTGATCATGATTACCGGCAGCAAACGCAAGCGTTCGTCGGCCCGCAGGTTACGGACGAAATCGAAGCCGTCCATGCGCGGCATTTCGATGTCGGAGAGGATCACATCCGGCATGACCTCAAGCAACTGCTCCAGCGCATCGACGCCATCCTTGGCCAAAACCACCTGATAGCCTTCACGAGCCAGCAAGCGGCTGATAATTTTGCGTACGGTCAATGAGTCATCGACCACCATCACCGTCGGTAATTTTGCCTTGAGGCTGGCGATCGGTGCCGTTGCCTGCGCCTTGCTCACCGGCGTCCGGCTGGCCAGCGCTACCGGGTTGAGGATGAGCACGACTTGACCATCGCCGAGCACCGTGGCGCCAGCAATGCCAACAACGCGGGAAAGCTGGGCACCAATGTTCTTGACGACGACTTCGTGGTTACCCCTGAGCTCGTCCACCTGCACCGCGACACGCTGGGTACCGGAACGCAGCAGCAGCACCCAGTAGCGACGGTGCTCCTCCGCTACGGCATCAGTATCACCGAGCAGATGCGGCAGGTAGTGGAAGGGGTAGCGGTTGCCTTGCCATTCCGCCTCGCCTTTTTTGCGCAGCGCCGTTAAAGCCTTTTCCTTCAGTTCCTGGACCTGTTCGATCATGGTCGAGGGCACCGCATAAAGACGGTTACCGGCCCGAACCTGCAGCGTTTTGGTCACCGCCAGCGTGAGCGGCAGATAGAGGCGGAAGGTTGTCCCTTCGCCCGGCTGCGAGAGGATCTCGATCCGCCCGCCGAGCGCCGTGACTTCCGTCTTGACGACATCCATGCCAACACCCCGACCGGCGACCTGGGTAAGCTCGGTCGCCGTCGAGAAACCGGGCTGGAAAATGAAATCGAACAGCGTCGCCGGCTCGGCGGACTGACCCAGTGGCAACAAACCCATCGCTTCGGCGCGGGCACGAATACGCGCCGCATCGAGCCCCTTGCCGTCATCCACCATGGCAAGGATGATTTCGTTCCCTTCCTGCGTCAGCGCCATGCTGATTTCGCCGACTTCCGACTTGCCGGCCGCCAGGCGTCGCTCGCGGCTTTCAATGCCGTGGGTAACGGCGTTGCGCAACATGTGCTCGATCGGCCCGAGCATCTTGTCGAGCACCGAACGGTCAATTTCGACCTGACCACCGACGATATCAAGGTTGGCCCGCTTGCCAACATCTTTGGCCGTCTGGCGGACGATGCGATAAAGACGCTCGGCCTGGCTGGCGAAGGGAATCATCCGGACGCTCATCAGTTCCTGCTGCAGGCTGCGGTTCAGGCGGGCCTGGGCAAGAATGGCGGCATTGGCGTCGTCGAGGTTCTTCAACAGATTTTGTTGCACCGTCGCCACGTCATTGACCGATTCGGCCATAAAGCGGGTAAGTTCCTGGAAGCGCGTGAAGCGATCAAGCTCAAGCGGGTCGAACTCGGACTCGCTTTCCGGTGCATGGGCAACACGCGCCTGGATCTGACTTTCAGCCTGGATTTCAATCTCGCGCAACTGGCGGCGCAGGCGAATGACGTTTTCGGTCAGGTCGAGCAGCGAACCTTTCAGGCTACGCATTTCGCCTTCGATCCGCGTCCGGGCAATCGACAACTCACCCGCTTCGTTAACCAGACGGTCGATCAGCTCGGCACGCACACGCAGCGTTGCCTGCTGTCCGCTCGTCTCGGCTTCCGGCTCGCCTTTTGCCGGGGCATTGGCAGCCAGTTGTTCGCTGGCCACGGTAGCGCCAGCAAGCGGCTGAACGTCGGCCTCAATCTCGGGCTGCGGCCCTTGGCGCAAACGCTCGACAGCCTGCGCCATCGTGTCGCAACCGGTCTCGATTTCGTCAATCAGGAGCGGCGTTGCCTGGCCGGCCCGCATCGCCTCGTCAACCCGCGTTTCGAGCAGGTGAGTGACCTCACCGAGATTCATCGCCCCGGCCATCCGGGCGTTGCCCTTGAAGGTGTGCAGCAGGCGGGCAATGGCGCGCGGCGCGGTATCACTGCTCGACTCAGCCCGCCAAAGGCGCAGTTGGGTCGTCAGGTCACGCAACTGGTCGGCTGCTTCCTCAAGGAAGAGCGGCAGCAACTGCTCGTCGATTTCGTCGTTAAGATGCGGCAAGAGCGGCGCACGCTCTGCTGTTGCACTGAGCGCCGCCAGGTTCGACATGCCGGGCAACGGGATAATCTCGGCACTGGCCGGTTCGGCAAGGGCATGAGCCAATTGCGGTGTCAGGAAGATATCATCGAGTGCCGCGATCAGTTGAATTGGCTCATCCGGCGCCTGCTGACCGGCCAGTCCGGCAAACATGCTTTCCAGCGTGATGACTGCCTGGCGAACGGTTTCCAGCCCTTCGATACTATCCGGCTGGGCCGAACCATCGCGCCTGAGCAGCGCATGCTCAAGCGCGATGGCCAGGCGATTGAGCGGCATCAGACCAACAGTGGCGGCAATCCCGCCCAAGGTATGAGCCGCCCGGGTCATTTCAAAGGTGGTCGGCGCAACCGGATCGGCATCGAGCGCGGCGTAGCTCTCAAGCAGGGTTTGCAGGTGGCCGCGCGCTTCTTCGAGGAAGATGTCGTACAGCGTCTGCGGTGCGGCAGGTGGCGTTGGCTCGGAAACCAACGGCAAAAGCGTTTCGGGAATTTGCTCGTTTTCCGGCGTCGACCGCAGCAATGGCGCTTCCGGCGCCAGCAAATCCTCAAGCGCCTCGGCGGCGGATTGCAGATGCAGGTCGGCCTCGACGGGGGCGACCTCGATCACCGCCGGCTCAACCGGAACAGGCTCATCAAGTAGCAGGTCGAAGACGATGGACGGCGCCTGGTCATCCGCCGCCGGCCCCGGCAGTTCAACCATCTGGCTGAGGACAGGCGGCTCAAGCGGTTTGGCCGCCTCTGGCGCCGGCAGTGTCTCGACACCGCGCAGGCGTCCAGCCAGCGCGATCAGCGCTGATGCATCGGGAGCGGCACCCTGACCGCTTTCGAGGTGGGTCACCCAGATCGTAAACAGCGCCTGTTCTTCGCTGAGCAGATGCAGTAGTTCCGGCGTAACCGGCTGATCCTGCCGCAACCAGAGATTGATCGTCTGCTCCAGCTCCCACGCCGTTTCACCCAGGTCGGTGAGGCCCACCATCCGGCCGCTGCCTTTCAGCGTGTGCGTGGCACGACGGATGGTGCCCAGCGCCTCGGTATTACCCGAATCGGCAGCCAGCACCTCAAGCTGATCGCCAAGCGTGGCCAGCACTTCGGTCGCCTCTTCAAGGAAGATACCCAGCAACTCGGCATCGATTTCCTCATGCGACGACTCGGCCAGATGCAGGGTTGTGGCCGAGGGTGGCGACACCTCAGGCACTTGCGGTTTGAAGCCAGCCAGCGCCGTATCTGCCACTTCACCGGCCTGCAAGGCTTTCAAAGCCGCCTTGGCGGTCTCGCCCAATTCAACATTGGCGACGAGATCAGCATCCTTCTGGATGGCCTGCAGATTTTGTTTCAGTTCATCCTGCAAACGGGTATCGGCCGGTGCCTCCTTGAGGGCTTCAACCAGTGCCTGCATATCGCGGGTTTGCTGGGCAAGCTGCGTTTCAACACTCGGCGCCGTGATGCCCTCTGCTTCAGCTTCCGGCTCTGCCGCGGCATTCGCAGCGGCCGGCTTTTCGCCTTTGACGCGGCGAACGAAAGCGTCGAAATCGGTTTCGCCATTCTGCAGGGCATCGACAAAAAAGCCGAGCAGCGAAAGCTGGTTCGCCACCCACTCGAAATCTTCGCTGGCTGGCGAATAATCCGCTTGGGCAAATTGCTGAATGCGGCTACTGCATTCCTTGAGATTGTTTACCGCAGCAAAATGGCCCAGCATAGCCAGTGCACCGCTGACCTGCCGGATCGGGCCATCCAGTTGGGCCAGATCATGACCCTTGGCCGGGTCGCGGAAGAAGCCATCGAGCGCCTGCTCGATCTGGGCCAGATTATTCTGGATCTCGCGTCCAACCTGACCGATCAGGAGCTTTTCCTGAGCGCGCCTGGTCATTTCATCAAGCAGCGGGATAGCTTCGTCATCGGCAGCCGGTTTGCCGGCGATGCAGGCATACAGACGGGCAACCATCAAGTCGACTTGCTGGGCAAAATCGGTTCCCAGGCGCTTGAAGCCCTCCTGGGCATTCTGCAAAAGCAGTATGGTGGTGGCCACTTCCATCGCCACGGTGTCGTTATAGCGCGCCGAGTCTTCGGCCAGCCAGTTGGCAACTGCCCCCAGGCCCTGACCGAGGCGTTTGAGGTCGGTCTGACCAACCTCTTCGGTCAACCGGGCGCAGACGCGGGCATTTTCGGCAAACCCCGAGAGGCTGTTGGTACTGCCGGTACAGAACCTGTTCCAGAACTCCTCGGTGGCGACCAGCGTTTCGCGCAATTTGCGCAGGGCAGTATCCTGCGGCTGAGCCTGGGTTGGCATTGCTGTGGCCGGCAGTAGTGCCGGCAAGGCAAAAGTTGCCTGCACCTGGGCAATCAGCGGATCAAGGTCGGCCGGCGCCTGGGCGACGTAATAGAGCGCCTCGCGCATAACCCGCTCGGCTACATTGTTCGAGCCGTCGAGCAAACGGCGAATCTGGGCATCAATCAGCGAACACAACTGGCGAGCCGAGATATCGGCAGCAATGCCGGGGTCGGCCAGTGCGTCGAGGAAGGCCCCCGCCACCCACCAAAAACTTCGCGCCGCCTGCGTCTCCTGGTGCAACTCGATACCGGCCAGGGCGTCCCGCATCAACTGACGCCCGGCTTCAGCTTCGGCTGGTTTCTTCAGCCAGTTCAACAAGCCTTTCTGGTAGCGCATGCGCTCCGACTTCAGCGCATGCTTCAACTGATCCGGGTCGAGAACCGCCTGGGGCTTCGCCCGCCGGGGTGGACGCTGGGAAAGATCGGGGTAGAACAAGTCGCTGGGGTGGGCGGTGGTGACGCCGCGCCTGGCAGCCAAAGACCGATAAACCGGCAGCAGACGCAATGGCTGGTTGGGCTCGCCCACCATCAGATCGTCAAGATAAAGTCGCAAACCGGAAAAAGCCTGGCGCAACACGGCGATACCCGCCTCATCCGACGCCAGGCTGGCCTCTTCAAGGGCGGCGAGCAGCGCCTCAATCGACTCCGTAACCTGGGTTACACCATCCAGTCCGACAATCGACAGGGCGCCATGCACCTGGTGAACATGCGTCCGACAAAACTTGAGCGGCGTGCCGGCCGCCCCCGTCTCATACTGAGCAAGCGCCTCTTCGGCGCGTTGCAGGGCCAGATCAATCTCGCCCTTGACCCAGGTGAGCGGACCCAAATCGAATTCTGTTGTCGCGTTCATAGTCTCTCGCGATGCCTGTCAGTCCACCTTGAAGCCGGCGACCGATCCCTTCAATTCAGAGGCCAGTGCAGTCAGTTCATCAACCGCCTGGGCCGTGCGTTGGGTACCCGCTGTCGTCTGTTCCGTCACGCGCAAAATGTCCTGCATCAGCCCTGCCACCTGGGTAGCCGAGTCAGCCTGGTTCTGCGTCGAGGTGGAAATATTTTGAATCAGGTCAGCCAGATCACGCGAAACCAGACCGATCTCGGAAAGCGCCTGACCGGCAGCGTCAGAGAGTTTGGCACCCTCGACCACACCCTGGGTCGATTGCTCCATGGCAAAAACTGCATCCTGCGTATCGGTCTGAATGGTTTTCACAATCGCTGCAATTTGCTTGGTCGCTTCGCCGGAACGTTCAGCCAGTCGCTGAACCTCTTCGGCAACCACGGTAAAGCCGCGCCCGGCATCACCGGCCGAGGCCGCCTGAATGGCCGCATTCAGCGCCAGGACGTTGGTTTGCTCGGTAATGTCGGAAATCAGTTCAACAATTTCACCGATCTCCTGCGAACTTTCGCCAAGGCGCTTGATCCGCTTCGAGGTTTCCTGAATTTGATTGCGGATTTCGTTCATGCCCTTGATCGAATCCTCCACCGCCGCAGTCCCTTTTTCCGCCGCTGTCAGTGACTGGCGAGCAACCTGTGCCGATTGCATCGCATTGCCGGAAACCTCGCTCATCGAGCGCGCCATCTTGAGTGCCGACTGGCCAGCTTCCTGAATTTCGCTGGATTGCCGCTCGGCGGCATCGAGCAACTGGGCCGAGGTCTGGCGGGCAATTTCGGTGGCGGCTGTCACCCGGTTCGCCGCGTCGTTGATCCGGCCAACCAGCACGCGAAGTTCTTCAATGGTGTAGTTGATCGAGTCCGCGATGGCGCCAGTAATGTTTTCGCTGACGGTTGCAGTGACAGTCAGGTCGCCGTCAGCAAGGTCGCCCAGTTCATTCATCAGGCGCAGAATGGCGTCCTGGTTTTCGCGATTTACCTGTTCCGAGGCGTGGCGCTGCTTTTCGGCATCCTGCGCCCGGCGGGTGTTGTCATCAAGGTAGATCTTGGCGAGTAGCGCCAGTGTCGCCAGAGCCGCCAGGGACATCACGACCAGCAGCACAAGGTAAAGTGTCCGCTCGGATAAAGCCGCCTGATAACCAAGCGCCAGATTGTCCGTTGCCTTCAGCAGCTCCTCGCTTCCGCGGAAAATACGCGAACCCGCCTGTTTGGAAAGCACCAGTGGCTGCATATTGCCAAGAATGTTGGCAATCGCTTCCTGATGCTCCTTGAACGCAACATCGAGCTCGGCAAGCTTGGCACGACTTTCAGAATCATTGTTTCCGGAAAGACGCAGCGAATCGCTACCCTTGTTCAGCCCCGCCAGAATATCGCGGAAGGTATTGGTGTCCTTGCCAAGCAGGAAAGCCACTTCCGGGCTGATCTCGTCACCGACCAGTAATACCGAAGCATTCTTGGCAATCCGCTGAGTCAACATGGCCAACTGGCTGACCACGGCAACTTCGCGGACGCTGGCACCAGCTTGCAGTTTGAGCATCGCAAGCTGCTCGGCCAGTTCCAGCATCACAGAGTCTTTAACGTCGATCGTAAAAACACTCTTGCCGAGTGCAACCAAGCTCTTTTCCTGGCCGATCACCGTCATGGCATCCTTGTCAGCTGCGATCCATAACTGGGTCAGCGCCTCCAGCTGAGGACGAACCTCATCCGGTGAGGCTGGAACACTGACCCCCCTGAGTTCGCCGCCGACGCCAAGGCCTGTCAGCAACTGCGAAAAAGTGTCGCGCGACTCCTTCAACTGGGCAAAGGCAACCGGATTACCCTGCAGCGCCTGCGAGGAAGCCTTGGCCAGACGTTGCGACAGCATGCGCATTTCGCCGGAAGCGGCAATGTAGGCCGTGCCGTGGGTTGACTCCCGATTGTCGTGATAAACCAGCGCCGCAATCAATAAAAGCAGAACAACAAAGACGGCACCGACCGTCTTCATTTGCTGGATAACCGGCTGATTGACCAGGAAGCCGGGCAATGGCAGCTTGCCTAAAACACCGCCCGGCTCATTGATACGCTCTGGCGAACTCGTCATTGTTGCAGAGGCGTCACCCTTGTCGGCAACACCGGACCTGGGGAGGTTAAAACCGAAAGCCATGGAAATCCTCTTCTAGGGGTCGGGCCGCAAGGCCTGGAATCAAACCCCGATATTCATGAAATCGTGATCGGCCAGCAGTTCGCGTACCGAAAGCTTGCGCCAGATTTTGCCCTGCGTATCGGCGAAACGCTGTGCCGCCCAGTCCGGTACGGCAATATCCGGTGCTTCCGGCGTGAAATCTTCAGGGTTCTTCAGACCGAGCATGCGCGATACCAACAAGGCTGCATTGGCGCCGTGCCTGGCGCCGATCAGCAACAGGCGGGCATTGGCATTCTGCGGCGTCGGTGCGCCGCCGCGAAATACCGAAAAATCAGTGACCGCATGCAGGTTGCCACGGATATTGGCGATACCGGCGAACCACGAACGAGTCAGCGGCACCGATGCCAACTGCGGCGCCTGGATTATTTCGCCGCTGTCCGATAGATCAAGCAGCCAGGCCTCATTACCAGCCTCGACACCGAGCCAGGACAAGGCACCGCGCCCCTGGGCCGCCGTCGTCAGGCGAGCCGCGAGGTATTCCTGAAAATCACGAAGGCTGGTTTTTTTGGCCATCGAGTCAGGGCAGCGCGGCAACTCGCTGCAGCAACTCTTCCGGATTGAGTGGTTTGACCAGGTAATCCACTGCGCCCTGACGCAGCCCCCAGATCTTGTCGGTTTCCTGCCCCTTGGAGGTACAGACGATGACTGGAATATCCTTGGTTTCCTCATCGCGGGTCAGCGTCCGCGTTGCCTGATAACCGTTCAGTCCGGGCATGACGACATCCATCAGAATGAGGTCAGGTTTATTGGCTTTGGCCTTGGCGATACCTTCTTCGCCATTCTCGGCAGTGATCACCAGGTACCCCGCCTTGGTCAGCACGTCGACCGTAAAAAAGCGCTCGGTCGGCGAATCGTCGACCACGAGGATGTTCTTGACCGGCATTTTTGCTCCTGAACTACGGGTTGGATTCTGTTTCAGTCGGCAAGGCAAAGCTGGCGACTGTTTGCAGCAGACTGTCTTTGGTAAAGGGCTTGGTCAGATATTGATCGGACCCGACCATGCGCCCGCGCGCCCGGTCGAAGAGGCCATCCTTGGAGGACAGCATGATCACCGGCGTGCCTTTGAAACGGGTATTTTTCTTGATCAGGGAACAGGTCTGGTAACCATCCAGACGGGGCATCATGATGTCGCAGAAAATGACCTGCGGCTGGTGGTCGGCGATTTTGGCCAAGGCATCGAAACCATCCTCGGCGAGAACAACCTGACAGCCGGCCTGGACGAGAAAAATCTCGGCACTTCGCCGTATCGTGTTGCTGTCGTCGATGACCATCACCTTGACGCCGCGCAGCCTGGTTAAATCAGCCAATGTCCCGCCCCCTAGCCTTTTTTGAGGTGCTCTAGTTATCGCCGAATCATACTACGGAAGTATTGCCGCAACGCAATCTCGAAAACAGTGTTGCCGCTGGCTTATCGCAGGGCTCTGTCGACAACGGATTCAGATAAAATCCCGGTTCATCTTACCCAACTCCCTTCGCTGCCGCCAAGGGCGCGAAAACCCATGAATTCCAGTACTGCTACGCTCCCCAGTCCGCCCCAGGTGCTGGTCCTTGCCGCCAGCGACCCTTCCTCCGGTGCCGGTATTCAGGCCGACATCCTGACCCTGGCCAGCCTCGGTTGCCATCCGCTGACCGCCATCACTGCACTTACCGTCCAGGATACCGTCGGCGTCCAGAGTGTGCACCCGGTCAGCGCCGAACTGCTGGAGCAACAGGCGCGCACCATCCTTGAAGACATGCCGGTCGCCGCCTTCAAGATCGGCGTACTGGGTAGTGTCGAAAATGTGCTGGCCGTGGCCGAAATCACTTCGGACTACCCGGAAATCCCGCTGATTTTCGATCCGGTGCTGGCGTCCGGACGGGGCGACGCACTTTCCGGCGAGGAAATCATCTCGGCCATCCGCGAAATTTTGCTGCCCCAAACGACGCTGCTCACGCCGAATGCGCCGGAAGCTCGCCGGCTGGCCGAAAGTGACGCTGATGAA
>Ga0138256_10007942_pt1 | contig 11179 bp, 10 predicted proteins | sample KNB2016incub_MG_FD_105486 | JGI IMG/M metagenome (GOLD analysis project Ga0138256, IMG submission 105486) | Active sludge microbial communities from wastewater in Klosterneuburg, Austria - KNB2014incub_MG | ecosystem: Engineered > WWTP > Activated sludge > Unclassified | place: Austria...
CAATTTTAGTTACTTCAAAAATGAATTTTACTGATCAAAGTATTTCTGGGAAAATTCAAATAAGTGATAAGGGGACTATTCTCTTTTTTGCCAATAAATCTGCCAAAGATTATATTGGAAATGCAACACTCGAAAATGGAGATTGGGCTTCTGTAAGGATCTCAAATTTAAATGAAAGTGATTCAAATAAGACATCCCAAGATTCAAGTAAAATGAATGTGTCCAAAGACATTGGTTCGGTGACATATCCATTTATGGCTTATGGCTGGAAGGAGAAACCCAAGAAAGAAACTTATTTAATAAAAAATGTAAAAGTATGGACATGTGAACCTAGTGGAATTTTGGAGAATACAGATGTAGCTATTAAAGATGGTAAAATTATAAATATTGGTAAAAACCTAAACATACCTGTAGCAATCATCATTGATGGCACAGGCAAACATCTCACTCCTGGAATTATTGACGAACATTCACATATCGCCATTAGTAGAGGTGTGAATGAATGTACCCAAAGCAATACCTCTGAAGTTCGCATTGGTGATGTGGTGAATTGCGATGATGTGAATATATACAGGCAGCTTGCAGGGGGTGTTACTACTTCCCATTTATTACACGGTTCATGTAATCCAATAGGTGGACAAACTGAATTGATAAAATTGCGTTGGGGATATTCGCCAGACGAAATGAAGTTTGCCCCGCATGATGGATTTATAAAGTTTGCCCTTGGAGAGAATGTGAAGCGATCAGGCGGAAATCAAAACGCTCGATATCCAGATTCAAGAATGGGAGTAGAGCAAGTTTATCTCGATGCATTCACGAGAGCAAAAGATTATGAGTTAAAGACAAAATCAGAGGGAAATAAAGTGCGCAAGGATTTAGAATTGGATGCTATGGTAGAAATCATGAATAAAAAGCGATTCATCACTTGTCACTCTTATGTCCAATCAGAGATAAATATGTTGATGCATGTTGCAGACAAATTTAATTTCAAGGTAAATACATTCACTCATATCCTTGAAGGCTTTAAAGTGGCTGATAAAATGAAAAAGCATGGTGCAGGTGCCTCGTCTTTTTCTGATTGGTGGGCCTACAAATTTGAAGTATACGATGCGATCCCATACAATGGCGCCATATTGCATGAACAAGGTATCGTTACAGCTTATAATTCTGATGATGCGGAGATGGCTCGGAGATTGAATCAAGAAGCGGCAAAAGCAGTAAAATATGGCAATGTGCCAGAAGAGGAAGCGTTGAAATTTGTTACACTTAATCCAGCAAAATTATTACATATAGATGATCGAGTTGGGTCAATAAAAATCGGAAAAGATGCAGGTTTAGTGCTTTGGAATGAACATCCATTATCTGTCTATGCAAGTGCAGAAATGACTTTTGTCGATGGCATTAAATTTTTTGACAAAAAGGAAGATTTGGTTTTAAGGGATAATATAAGAGCTGAACGAAATCGACTCATTCAAAAATTAATTTCTCTAAAAAAATCAGGTGAAAAAACACAGCCTTATATTTCCACACCCAAGCGATTTTACCATTGTGATACAGTAGGTGAAGAAGGCGAAGAACATCATTCACATTAAAAAATTTTATCGACATGAAAAAAATTTATTTCAGTATATTTTTAGTTTATATAAATTTTCTTGTTGCAATATCTCAAACTACTCCAGCTCCCAAACAACAAGGAGAAATAGTTATCACAGGGGCTAATATTCATGTGGGTAATGGGCAATTGATTTCCAATGGTATTCTTGCTTTCACCAATGGTAAAATTAGTTATGTTGGATCAGATATTTCAAAGGTAAGTGCCAATGCAAGACGCATTGATGCCAAGGATAAAGAAATCTATCCCGGATTTATAGCATTAGGTTCAAGCCTAGGATTGAATGAAATAGAGCAAGTGAAAGCGACTATTGATGAATCTGAACTTGGGGCCATGAATGCCAATGTAAGAAGTATCATTGCTTATAATACTGATTCGCGAGTACAGAATACACTGCGTACGAATGGTGTATTGATGGCTGAGATTGCTCCAAAGGGAGCTGTGATCTCAGGCCAGTCATCATTTGTTCAATTGGATGCTTGGAATTGGGAAGATGCGTCATTGTATTCAGATATTGCAATTCATCTCACCTGGCCATCACCATATCGTTATTCTGGATGGTGGGCTGAGCCCGGCAGTTCAAGCACAAACGATAAATATGAAAAAGATGTCGCGAGGATTAAAAATTTTTTCGATGAAGCCTTTGCCTATTCAAAAAATCCACCAGCCATGGATAAGAATTTGAGATATGAAGCCATGTTAGATATTTGGTCTGGTAAGAAAAAATTAATCATACATGCCTCCCTTGCCAAAGCGATCATATCAGCAATTGGCTTTGCCAAAAATTATGGCATTACACCAATTATAGCAGAAGCAGAAGATGCATGGAGGATCTGTGATTTCATTAAAGAGAATAAAGTATCGATTTTGTTGGGAGAGTCTCATAACCTACCACTCAGAGAGGATGACGATACAGATCAAATTTATAAAAATGCAAAACTGCTCTATGATGCTGGAATTTTATATGCCATGAAAGTAAATGGATTCTGGCAACAGCGGAATCTCCCTTTTCAAGTAGGGCAAACAGTCGCTTATGGAGTTCCAAAATAAGCTGCAATAGCTTCCATTACAGCTAATGTAGCAAAAATTTTTGATTTAAATGCAATAGGCACTCTTGAGGTAAATAAGGATGCTACTTTTTTTGTATCAAGTGGGGATGCTATGGACATGATTGGAAATCAAGTCGAGTTGGCATTTATTCAAGGAAGAGAAATTGATCTAGATAATCACCAAAAAGCATTGTATAGAAAATATCGTGAGAAATATCGGATCCAGAACTAATTCGAGTTTTTAAAGTTTTGTTAAACAGAAATTCTAAAGTCTGTATTTACGTTTGTTAAATTATGCGGTATATTTTGTTCTCTATATTGTTGCTTCCACTATCGATTGCTGCTCAAGTCGAGTATAGAGAGTATTCGACTATCATAGATGGCCAATCGGTAATTGTTTTGGTAAAAGAAGGAGATACTGTCATCATTGCAGATTTAGAGAAAGCTGTCGTTACTGCACCTGTTGAATTTGATTATACAGAGGACAGAGATAAATATATGAAGTATCGAAGGTATGCAGCTGTTGTTTACCCATATGCGGTTCAAGCAATAAGATTGTATCGGCAGTTAGAGACTGAGACTAAAGATAAATCAGAAAGAGAAAGAAAAAAAATAGTAAAGTCATTATCTAAAAGATTAGAGGATGAATTTGAAGATCCATTAAAAAATCTCACCCGTACTCAAGGTTTGATATTAACAAAGATGATAGAGAGACATTTGGACAGATCTTTTTATGATGTGGTCAAAGAGTTGAAAGGTGGATTTTCGGCATTTTATTGGAATCAATTGAGCAAAAGATTCGGATATGATCTCAAGGATGAATATCGTGAAGGAGCTGATCCAGTTATGGATGCAGTATTGGAAGATTTTGATATTAAAAAAGATTTATAATTATGGCATTTAGTGTTCAATGGAGGAGTCCATCAAATATTGCAATAGTAAAGTATTGGGGAAAATTGAAGAATCAAATTCCAATGAATGCTTCCATATCATTTACACTCTCACAGAGTTACTCAGAGATGAAGATCATTGCTCATCCTAAAGCAGAGGAGTTAGTTTCAGAAAATAGTTTTTATTTTGAAGGAATAAGAAATGATAATTTTGGAAAAAAGACATTATTGTTTTTAGAAAAAATGAGTGATTCTATACCCTGGATAAAGGACTTTCATTTTGAAATATATTCGTCGAATAGCTTTCCACATTCAGCAGGAATTGCTTCATCGGCTTCAAGTATGAGTGCTCTTGCCTTGTGTATAATGAGCTTGGAGGAAATGCATTTTGATAAAAAAATACCAAAGGAGCAATTCCTAATTAAAGCCTCGGAATTGGCAAGAAAAGCAAGTGGTTCTGCTTCAAGATCCCTCTTCCCCAAATTAAGTTTATGGGGTGAATTGAGTTCGGTGGACAATAGTTCTGATGAGTATGCCATAGATATTTCACACCAATTGAATTCTTTTTTTGAAGATATTCAAGATGCAATATTTTTGGTCAATCAAAATGAAAAATCTGTATCTTCCTCTGCTGGTCATGAGTTAATGAATGACCATGTCTATCGGGAAGTCAGAATTCAACAAGCCAATGATAATGTTTTAAAATTATTACATGCTATGAAGCATGGCAGCTGGAATGAATTTGTAGAGATTTGTGAAGAAGAAGCATTAAGCTTACATGGACTGATGATGAGCTCTCGGCCGGGATATCTATTGCTTGAAGGGGATTCAATTCGATTGATTCATTTTATAAGAAGAATGCGAAAGGAGTACGGTATTCCTGTTACTTTTACAATTGATGCGGGACCTAATATCCATATGCTCTATCCTAAGTCTGCTCATGTAAAGATTATAGAATTAGTGCAACTAGAATTTTCAGAATATATTTCTCAAAATAGAATAATTTTTGACCACATTGGATTGGGACCAAAGCGCTTGATATGAATAAAATAACATTTATTTTATTGGTTATTTGTGTTCAAATTGCGACTGTAACTTCAGCACAGTACAATGGATCATTGGTTCAAAGTAAGTCATATAATAAGATGTTGAAAGTGTTGTTAAATCATACTGTTCCAGAGATTGGATGTCGGGAATTACATTCTTGTTATAGTGACTATATTATTTTGGATACAAGAGAAAAGAAGGAATTCGATGTCTGCCATTTACCAAATTCTATTTATGTCGGGTATGAAGATTTTGACATAAAACATTTGACGAATTTAGATAAGAATTCAAAAATTGTATGTTATTGTTCCGTAGGGTATCGCAGTGAAAAAATAGGTGATAAAATGTTAAAGGCTGGATTTAGCAATGTGGTAAATCTTTATGGCAGTATCTTTGAATGGGCTAATTGTAATTATCCATTGGTAAACAATAAGAATGATACAGTTTTTCAAATACATGCATACTCAAAATTATGGGGACAATGGATGAACAATTCTAAGATTAAGAAAATTTATAATTAGTAAAATTTTCGATCCTTGAAGAAATATTTATTTATCATAAATCCAAAATCTGGAACTCAAACTAAATCAAGTCTTGAGACTCAAATCGCAATATTATTGGATCTGAATCAATTTGAAATTCAATACACAGAATACCCTCGACATGCAGTTGAAATTTGTAAAAAAGCGATTGAAAGAGGTTTCGATTGTATCGTTGCAGTTGGCGGCGATGGCACAGTAAATGAAGTTGCATCACAATTAGTAAATTCAAATGTCGCTCTAGGAATAATTCCATGTGGTTCAGGAAATGGATTCGCTCGTCATCTCAATATCCCTTTACAATCTGAAAAAGCAATAAAGCATTTGCTTAATGCAAAAATTATCACTGTAGATGTATTAAAGGTAAATGAGAATATATCCTGTAATACCTGTGGAATTGGATTTGCAGCGCAAGTGGCGAAGATTTTTGGCCATGATGGAAAGCGCGGATTTTTGACTTATCTCAAACTTGGCCTAACTGGTTTCTCAAGTTATGAGTCTTTTAGTGTAGAGATCGCGGGTAAAACTTATGATAATTTATTGACTTTAGAGATAGCGAATTCTTCACAGATGGGGAACAATGCAATAATCTCACCATTCTCATCCATTACAGATGGCATAGCAGAAATCGTGATGCTCAAAAAACCAAAATGGTGGCAAGTGCCAAAAATAATTTTTCAAATATTTAGTAAAACACTTCCTAATTCACCACATGTAACTTTTTTGAATTATTCAGATCAAAAAATTATTGTAAATAGAATTATAGAACATCATATTGATGGCGAATATATAGATGAATTACGTGAGTTGAATTTTAAAATATTATCAAATCAGCTCAAGCTTAAAGTTTAATTTTGTTATTAACTCAAAATTTTCTTTAAAGAATATCTTATCACAAGTATACCTCCTATAAGGATAATCAAAACTGTAGAAAATGGCATTGATGCAAATACAAAAAAATGAGTTCTATCTAGAATCCACATCATTGTCAACAAGATTCCAATGATCATCATGAAGCCACTAAGTTTATCAAATCCAGGAACAAAATCTAAATTTACATTTCGCTTGATGATAAATAATGTCAAGATCATCGAAAGTATAGGAAGTACTTGAAGTAATAATTCTGCATTCATGACACTTCTTCTTTCCCAAAAGAAAAAATAAATGTTAAGTGTTACGGCAAATATTCCTGGGATGCAACCCAAATAGATCAATCCTGAATAAAGATATTTCCATGGTGATAGATGCCCCTCTTCTTTAGCAAAAATTCCTGCAAGAAGTGCAATAGCTGGAATGGCTATGAAATAAGCTAAAGTATAGGATGGATTGCTTTGTACCCAATTAAAAAAATCTTTCACAGTCATTTATTTTAGAATTTATTGCTAATGTATAATTTTTATTATAAACCTAAAAATAATTTCATTGGATCTTCCAATAATTCCTTCACTTTCACAAGGAAGGTGACAGAGCTACTTCCATCGATGACCCTATGGTCATAAGATAGTGCCAAATACATCATGGGACGTATGACCACTTGACCATTTAATGCTATTGGACGATCTTTGATAGCATGCATACCTAAAATTGCAGATTGCGGCTCGTTCAAGATAGGCGTGCTCATGAGAGAACCAAAAACACCTCCATTTGTGATAGTAAAGGTACCTCCTGACATTTCTTCTATACTCAGTTTTCCATTTCTTGCTTTTTCTGCAAGTTCTTTGAGTTTAAATTCGAACTCATAGATGCTTAGCTTTTCTACATTGCGAATCGGCGGAACAACAAGTCCTGTAGGTGTTGATATTGCTAGTGAAATATCAACATAATCATGCATGATTAAATCTTCCTCATCGATAAAAGCATTAATCTCAGGCATTTGGAGGAGCACTGTTGCACAGGCTTTAGCAAATAAAGACATGAATCCAATCTTGATTCCATATTTTGCTTGGTAAGCTTCGTTATACTTAGTTCTTAATTCCATGAGAGAGCTCATATCGACTTCATTAAAAGTCGTGAGCATGGCCGTTTCATTTTTTGCAGAAACCAGTCTCTTTGCAATGGTTCTACGCATACGGGACATTTTTTCTATTCTTTCTGTCCTTTCAAGAGACACATTACTATTTGAGATTGGTTTTGTAATTGGAAGTTCAGTAGTTATTTTTTCAAATGCAGTGGATTTATTTTTAACATCTGAAAGGCTTATTCTGCCATCCTTACCAGTGCCTTGTATTGAGCTTGGATCAATGTTTTGTTCACGCATTTCTTTTGCTGCTGAAGGGGAAGGATGGTTTTTTGCTGGATGCGTTTTATTGCTTGAATCATTGGTTTCAAGTTTTACTTCATCTTTAGTTATTGGTGCTGTAGCAGTAGCAACATCAGTATTGATTTTGGCTACAATATCTCCAACTTTGAGATCCTGACCTTCACTTACCAACCATTCAATGGATCCACTTGCTTCAGCAGGAAGCTCAAAAGTCGCTTTGTCGGATTCAAATTCGCAGATTGGATCGTCGAGATGGACAATTTCACCTGTTTTCTTTAAAATTTTTGCAAGAGTAACTTCTGTTACAGACTCTCCGATAGATGGAACCTTGAGATCAATTAAAGCCATTTTCTAATATTTTATCCACAAAACTAATGAAATAATTTCATTTGTACACTTTATATTTAGTGCAATGTAAATTAATTTTTAGACTGTTCTAAAATAACAAAATGCAAATCATTCCTTTTTAAGGTATAAAATTATTAAAACCATCGTAAATTTGCCGCGCAAATTATATTCAAATAATTTAACTGTATCAAGAAATGAATAATCAGCCTTTTGATTTGGAAATGTTGAAAAACCATTATACTTCCTTATCTGCTAGAATCCAAAGAGCAAAGAAATCATTAAATCGCCCCTTGACATTGAGTGAAAAAATTCTATATTCTCATGTGCATAAGGATTCAGGTCTTTCTGATTTTGGACGGGGAAAAGACTATGTTTTCTTTTCACCAGATCGCGTAGCCATGCAAGATGCAACAGCTCAGATGGCATTGCTTCAATTCATGACCTGTGGAAAAACAAAGACAGCAGTTCCGTCCACTGTACATTGCGATCATTTAATTCTGGCAGAGCGAGGCGCGAAATCAGATTTGAAAGCTGCGAATAAAGACAATAAAGAAGTATATCATTTCCTTAAGGAAATATCGAATAAGTATGGGATTGGTTTTTGGAAACCAGGAGCTGGAATCATTCATCAAATTGTGTTGGAGAATTATGCTTTCCCTGGCGGTATGATGATTGGTACAGACTCACACACACCCAATGCAGGAGGTCTGGGTATGCTTGCTATCGGTGTCGGAGGTGCTGATGCAGTTGATGTGATGGTAGGTATGCCTTGGGAATTAAAAATGCCAAAACTAATTGGAGTAAAACTTACTGGTAAATTGTCAGGATGGACCTCTTCAAAGGATGTAATTCTAAAGTTGGCTGGTATCCTTACAGTTAAAGGGGGAACGGGGGCAATTGTAGAATACTTTGGCGAAGGCGCCAAGAGCTTGTCTTGCACAGGAAAAGGAACGATTTGTAATATGGGTGCTGAGATTGGAGCCACTACTTCAACATTTGGTTATGATGAATCCATGTCTAGATACCTAAGGATCACTGATAGAGCAGTAGTTGCAGATATGTGTGACAAAGTTGCTGCTGACCTCACTGGAGATCCGGAGTGTTATGAGTTTCCTGCTCGATATTTCGATCAAGTTATAGAAATTGATTTGTCTACTTTAGAACCTCATGTCAATGGTCCATTCACACCAGATTTAGCATGGCCCATTTCAAAATTTGCTTCTGTAGTAAGAGATAATAATTATCCTGAAACATTGGAAGTTGGTTTGATTGGCTCTTGTACAAATTCATCCTATGAAGATTTATCACGTGCTGCTTCCATTGCAAATCAAGCTATAAAAAAGGGATTGAAAGTTAAATCTGAATTTACAGTGACTCCAGGATCTGAACAAATCAGATATACTGTAGATCGAGATGGAATATTGAAGTCATTTACTAAAATAGGCGGTATCGTTTTGGCTAATGCTTGTGGTCCTTGTATCGGGCAATGGCAAAGACATTTGGCCGATCCAAATAAGAAAAATTCAATCATCACCTCATTTAATAGAAACTTTTCTAAAAGAAATGATGGAAATCCAAATACTCATGCATTCGTAGCTTCTCCAGAAATTGTGACGGCATTGGCTATTGCAGGAAAGCTAACTTTCAATCCACTGGTTGATACTTTGTTGAATGATAAAGGTGAGCGTGTAAAGCTGGATCCACCAGTTGGTTCAGAACTTCCGCCAAAAGGATTTGAAGTAAAAGATGCAGGATTTGAAGCTCCAGCGAGCAATGGCGATGCTATAGAGATTAAAGTAAAAAGAGGCAGTAAGCGATTACAACTATTAAAGCCTTTTAAGCCAATGAAATCATCCAATCTAAAAGGATTGAGAATCCTGATAAAGGCTAAAGGAAAATGTACTACAGATCACATTTCTATGGCAGGACCATGGTTGGAATTCAGAGGACATTTGGAAAATATTTCAAACAACTGTTTGATTGGAGCAACCAATAGTTTTAATGGTGAGACTAATAAAGTGCTTAACTATGTCGTCAATGAATATCGCCCTGTTCCAGAATCAGCAAAACTTTATCAAAAAGCAAAAATAGGAACAGTAGTTATAGGTGAAGAAAACTATGGTGAGGGATCTTCAAGAGAACATGCAGCTATGGAACCACGATTCCTTGGTGTTAAAGCTGTGATCGTTAAGTCATTTGCACGTATTCATGAAACCAACTTGAAAAAGCAAGGAATGTTGGCTTTGACCTTTGCACTTTCTGCGGATTATGAGAAGATTAGACAAGATGATACCATAAGCATTCAAGGATTTAATACCATGAAGCCAGGAAAACCCTTGTTTATGACGCTTCACCATCAAGATGGAAGTACTGATAAAATCAAGTTAAACCACACATACAATCAAGCTCAAATTGAATGGGTAAGAGAAGGATCTGCATTAAATAAAATCAGAAAAGAGTTAAATACTTAATATTTAAAAATATTATATATAATTTTTTATTATTTATCTTTGTGACTAAGACTGTATTATTAGTCTAAAATTAGAGTTATTTTATTATTCAAACAAATTAAAACCTTAGTCAATGTTCAAAGAATTTAAAGATTTTGCGGTAAAGGGAAACCTTATCGATATCGCAGTAGGTCTCGTTATGGCGACAGCTTTTGGAGCTATCGTTAATGCATTCGTAGATGGCATGTTTATGCCATTGGTTGGAAAAATTTTCCAGGTGGGAGATTTAGCAAAAGCTGAGTATCTTTTATCACCTGAAGTATTAGGAGCTGATGGAAAAGTAGCAACACCAAAATCTGCTGTTGCTTATGGTAAATTCATCACAACAATTATCAACTTTTTGATTATTGCTTGGGTGATGTTCCTTATCGTAAAAGCAGCGAATAAGATGAAAGAACCACCAGCTGCTGCAGGCCCGTCTACAGAAGATCTATTGACACAAATAAGAGATTTATTGAAAAGATAATCATCTTAAAAATTAAATTTTATGCCGTAGTAATTTTACTGCGGCATTTTTATTAATAATTCGACCATTAAACATTCAGTTTCATTTTGGCAAAATTAAAATTAGATCTTCATGAAATTTTTAATAAGGGTAAAGAAATAGACCGAGCCCTTGAAGATATACTTGAAGATGCAATGGAAAGACGCATAGAAGAAGTCGAGATAATTCCCGGTAAAGGATCAGGACAACTCAAAAAAAAAGTACTCCGATTTCTAGAGCTCCCACACATCAAATCTAAAATTCATCGTATCGTGAAGGACTCTAAAAATTTTGGAAGAATTTTTGTTTATTTTAAGTTTGGTAATGTCTTCAAAAATAGTTGGTAATTTTTTTTATAAATAACTTTATATTTCCGCCATCAACTAAAAGAGGAAATAGGCTCTGCTGAGGAGCAACCTAATAGCAATATAGTTGATGCA
>Ga0138256_10007943_pt1 | contig 11179 bp, 10 predicted proteins | sample KNB2016incub_MG_FD_105486 | JGI IMG/M metagenome (GOLD analysis project Ga0138256, IMG submission 105486) | Active sludge microbial communities from wastewater in Klosterneuburg, Austria - KNB2014incub_MG | ecosystem: Engineered > WWTP > Activated sludge > Unclassified | place: Austria...
CTGTGGACGTTCCGTCATTTCAGACCTCATAGGCTGGGGTCTGCATATGCAATCCGAGACCCCGAAAGGTCCCGGCGTTCAGGACTGACGCGAAAGATTCGCAAGCGATGGGACCGAAATCAGGTCCGATCCCTGTGACGACGCCATCGTCACGGCTCGGGCGGATCATCGCCGGTTGTGGGGGTTTTGACAAGCGGGATTTCGCGGGTTCCCGACTGCGGGGGTTGAGTGGTTTCATGTCAGACCTATCTTGTTTGAGGAACAAGGAAAGGACCGATCATGCGCTGCCCTGTGGACAATGAAACGCTGGTGATGGCCGACCGTAATGGGGTCGAGATCGATTATTGCCCGAAATGTCGGGGTGTCTGGCTCGACCGGGGGGAACTGGACAAGATCATTGATCGCGCCAGCCCGGCCGCGCCGATGGTGGCTGCGGGGCCCGAACCTGTGACGCTGCGTGAACCGGCGATGTCGGACGGGCGCGCACCCCGCGAGGAAAGGCGTTACCGCGAGGATGACGATGATCATCACCGCGGCGGATATCGCAAGAAACGCCGCGAAAGTTTCCTGGGCGAGCTTTTCGATTTCTGACGGCGCCGAGCGTTAGCCCGTCTATTCGCCGTAGGGCACCCAGATGTTCTTGACCTGCGTCGCGCGGATCAGGAAGTCGCGGCCCTGACCCTGCGGGCCGTGCCAGTCGCGGTTCGCGGGTGTCCAGGTGACTTTCAGGTTTCCAGCACTTTCCGTCTCGACCATGCGCGCGCCATCGGGGCTGCCCACATACCAGACGGCCGCCACATCATCGTGGCCTGCCAGTGTCTTGGCCAGTTCATCGCGGGGGCCGGTGACGATGTTCACCACGCCGCCCGGCAGGTCCGAGGTTTCCATAACCTGATAAAGGTCGGTCGCGGCCAGCGGCATGTTTTGCGATGGCACGGCAATCACTCGGTTGCCCATCGCAATCGCAGGCAGGACGAGGCTGAGGAACCCCAGAAGCGGCGCGTCGGTCGGGCATGCGATGCCCATCACGCCGTAGGGTTCGGGCATGGCGAGCGTCACATGCGCGGACTTCGTCGAATGGACGGCACCATCGAACTTGTCGGCCTGCGCGGCATACCAGAAGGCGCGGCGGATGGCGGTCTCTACCTCCTCCCCAGCTTTTGGGATGCCTGCCGATGTGAGGCGTCCGGCAAATTCAGCGGCACGCTGGCTGAGGTTCTCCGCCAGAAAGTAAAGAACCTGCGCCCGGTTGTGGCCGGTGGCCTTGCCCCAGCCCTTGGCCGCGTGGGCGGCTTCGACAGCATTTCGGATGTCCTTGCGGCTGCCCAGTCCTGCAAGCCCCACGGTCTGGCCCTTGTGGACCACGGCATAGGAATAGCCGCTGTCAGGCCGCTTTTGCGCGCCGCCGATGTAGAGTTTTGCGGTGCGGTCGATGCCCAGCCCCTTGCCCGGCTGGTCGGGGTGGGGTGCGGTGTCGGGTGTCAGGGGCGCGGGCTCCGCCTTCGCCTTGACCGGCGCTTCGGCCAGATAGGCCAGCATCCCCTCGCGCCCGCCTTCGCGGCCGAAGCCCGATTCGCGGTAACCGCCGAAGCCTGCGGCGGCGTCGAAGATGTTGGTGGCATTCACCCACACGACGCCCGCTTTGACCTGGCCCGCGATGTCGAGCGCGAGGTTGATGTTTTCCGACCAGACCGATGCGGCCAACCCGTAGCGGGTGTTGTTGGCCAGCTCCACCGCCTCGTCCGGGGTGCGGAAGGTGGTGAGTGTCGCGACGGGGCCAAAGATCTCGACCTCGGAAATCACGTTGGCGGGGGCGACGTCGGTGAAGAACCCCGGCGCGAAGAAGCTGCCTTTAGCGGGCAGCGCACAGGTGGCCTGATGCAGAATAGCGCCCTGCGCCTGCCCTTCGCGCACCAGCGAGGAGACGCGGTCGAGCTGCACAGGATCAACCAGCGCACCCATGTCGGTCGACTTGTCCAGGGGATCGCCGACCCGCAGTTTCGTCAGCCGGGCCTTCAGCCGGTCGGTGAAGGTCCGGGCTATGCTTTCTTGCACGAGGATGCGCGAGCCCGCGCAGCAGACCTGACCCTGATTGAACCAGATCGCGTCCACCACCCCTTCAACCGCGCCGTCGATGTCGGCATCGGCGAAAACGATGAAGGGGGACTTGCCGCCAAGTTCGAGGGTGAGTTTTTTGCCGGTCCCGGCGGTGGCCTTGCGGATGGCGCGACCGACTTCGGTCGAGCCGGTGAAGGCGATCTTGTCCACATCGGCCGCGACCAGCGCAGCGCCGGTTTCGCCGTCGCCGGTGACGATGTTCACAACCCCCTTGGGCAGGCCGATCTCGGCACAGATTTCGGCGAAGGCGAGCGCGGTCAGCGGGGTATATTCGGCGGGTTTCAGCACAACTGTGTTGCCGGCGGCCAAGGCGGGCGCGATCTTCCACGCCAGCATCAGAAGCGGGAAGTTCCAGGGGATGATCTGACCGCAGACACCGACGGGGCCAAGGCCCGGAAATTCATCTGCCAGCATCTCGGCCCAGCCTGCATGGTGGTAGAAATGGCGGGCGACAAGGGGCACGTCGATATCGCGGGTTTCGCGGATCGGTTTGCCATTGTCCATCGTCTCCAGAACCGCGAGGAAACGTTCGCGTTTCTGCACGGCGCGGGCCAGCGCATAAAGCCATTTGGCACGTTCATGCCCCGCAAGGCGTGACCAGCCGGGCAGGGCGGCGCGGGCGGCCTTCACCGCCGCCTGCACGTCCGCCGGGGTGCCTTGCGACACGCGGGCCAGTACTTCGCCCGTCGCGGGGTTTTTCACGTCGAACGTCTTGCCGGGTTCGGTGAAGGCGCCGCCGATCAGATGACCGAACGCACCCCGCGCCTTCAGCCATTTGACCACTTCGCCATTGGCTTCGGGGGCGGGGCCATAATCCATCGTTTCGAGGATTTCGGTGACTTTGGGCATGGGAACCTCAGGCAATCGCATTGCGGTGGGCGGCGGCGTAGCGCCCTGTCAGATGATGTTCGAGCTGGCGTTCGATGTCTGCCAGCATCGAGGAGGCGCCAAGGCGGAAGAGATGCGGCGAGAGCCAGTCATTGCCCAGCTCCTCCTTCATCAGGATCTGCCAGGCGATGGCGTCCTTGGCATATTTCATCCCGCCTGCCGGTTTGAAACCGATCTGGAAACCGGTCCGGGCGCCATAGTCCCTGAGCGCCCGCACCATGATCAGCGAGACGGGCAGGGTGGCATTCACGCCCTCTTTCCCGGTCGAGGTCTTGATGAAATCCGCACCCGCCTGCATCGCGACCATCGAGGCCTTGTAGACATTCCGAAGCGTCCTGAGCTCGCCCGTGGCCAGAATCGCTTTCATATGTGCGGCACCGCAGGCTTCGCGCATGGCCGCGATTTCGTCATAAAGCGCCTGCCAGTCGCCGTTCAGCACCTGGGCGCGGTGAATGACGATGTCGATCTCCGCGGCCCCTTCTTCGACCGCATAGCGGATTTCGGCAAGGCGGAGCGGCAGGGGCGTCAGGCCCGCCGGAAAGCCGGTGGCGACCGAAGCGACGGGAATGGCGGTGCCTTTCAGCGCCTTCACGGCGGCGGGCACCATCGACGGATAGACGCAGACGGCGCCGGTCGTCAGATGGTCGAGGCCGAGGCCTTTCATCAATTCGTCCGACAGGGGACGACGTGCCTTGGCGCAGAGCCGCGCGACACGGTCGGGCGTATCGTCGCCAGAAAGGGTCGTCAGGTCGATGCAGCGGATGGCATTCACCAGCCAGGCGGCCTGCCAATCCTTCTTGACGGTCCGCCGCGTGGTCAGGGTGGCGGCGCGCCGTTCGGCGGCCTGGGTATTGACCGCGATCTGGTCGAACCAGTCGGTCTGAAGCGCCACGCCGGGATTGCGCGGGAAGTTCGGCAGTGCTGCCGCCATGTCGGACATGTCACAATCCTGTGTGCCGGATGGGAACGAAGCTACCGGAGAAACCTACGCAAAGGGAGTCCGGTCGGCAATATGATATCTGACCAATTGGTCAGATATTGGCGGTTTGTTGAAGCCCTTTAGGGTTCGGGCACGCGGGAACGTTGACAAAGTCAGTGAAAAACGGCGCAAAGGGTCGAATTGCAAAGTGCGCGCGGTGGGCGCAGGGGTTGGCTGCGGTGAGGGAGCTGTCGGTGCCGGTTGGGACGAACAGCATGGAGAGGGTCCATTTCGCGATCGGGCAGCTTCTGGGCAGCCCGGAAGGCTGGCGCGCGGTGGTGCGCGAGATGGTGGCGGCGTGGCCAGATGCCCCGCCTGGCGAACTGATCCTGACGCTGGTGACCGCCGCGAGCGAGATTGAGGATATGTTCGCGCCCGGCAGCCCTTCGCGCGAGGCGTCCGAGCATGGCTGGCGGTTGGCGGCGCTGCTGGGTGTCGATCTTTATGCGATGGAGGCGATCGGGATGCCCCATCGTCGTGCGACCGATTTCACCGCCTACTGGCGCATTGACCCCTATTTTCGCGATCTCTGACTATTCCGTTTGTGCGACCTGGCACAGACCACGCGGGAGGCCGCGCGGAGGCCCGTTGGCCTCCGGCGGAGTATTTTGTCCAAGATGAAGGGCTGGTCCGGCGAAGGGCCGCCGGATCAGGGTTTCTTCTGCCAGGTTCCGAGCCAGGCCCTGAACCGGCCCCAGACGCCGCGCACTTCGGCGCGGGCGGCATCGGCGCGGGCGTCGAGATCGCCCAGCACATCGCCAGCATCGGCCACCACCGGGTCAATCGCGCGTTCGCGGAACTGAAGCCACATGCGCCGGACCATCAGAAGCCCGATGGCAAGGAAGGTCAGGATGATGATGTTGACCCACGGAATGATCGTCACATCCGGCCCCTCAACAGCCCTGACCCTGACGGCGTTGGGGTAGATCGACAGCCACGGCGCGCGCCAGCCATAATGGGTCACGACCACCCATTGCGGGGCCTCCTTGGGGGATTTGAGGTTCGAGGCTTCGGCTTGCAGGTTCGAGCTGTCATATTTGAAGTAGGGCGGCCAGACCCAGCCCGTATCCTCGTTGCGATAGACGATGACCTTGTCATTGGCGCGGATCGCTTCGATGAAGCGGATGTCGCGGGTGGAGGTGCCTTCGCCGGTGCCCACGTCGGGCGAGGAATAGAAGATCCAGTTTTCGCCGACCGTCGTCAGGCGGTTGTAGGTGTTGGTGATGCGCACCACGTCGTGCTGGGGCATCGTGTAATGCAGGAAGGCGCCGACACAGGCGACGAGCGCGAGGCGAAAGCCCCATTTCAGCCGGGTACGCCCGGCGCTGCCCGGCGGATAGCGGAAATGCAAGAAGAGCGCACCCGCGACGACAAGGGCGATGATCACCCAGATGAGATAGCCCGACATGGTGCCCCCTATTCCCAGTTCACAAGATAGATGATCACCGCGAAGGCGATCATCGGAATGACATAGACCAGCCAGATCAGCCGCTTTTTCAGCCCGTGTTCATAGGCACGCATGCCCTCTTCGATATAGGCGGTGCGTTCGGTTTCGCCCTGCCCTTCGTGCACTTCCGCGTCCCAGCGCTTTTCGAGCTTCTCGCGCCGGACGGAGCGGGAATAGATCGACACGATGAGGTAAAGGATGCTGAGGCCAACAAAGGCGAAGACCATCAGGCGGACGAAGGCGATCATCGGCGTTCCTTTCGTACGGCGCCCCAAGGGCCGACCTCGGCGATCAGATCGGGCGCGTGACCCGCCATGTCGGGTTCCGGCCCGAAGATGGCTTCGCGGGTGCCGACCCTGTCCATCTGATACTCGGAGGCGAGGAAATTCGCCACATAGTCTTTCTTGGCCTCTGTCCAGCCGGAATAGAGACGATAGAAGAGTTCCTTGTGGCAGATGAAGCACTGGCGGATGTCGAGCGGCGAAAGTTCGGCCAAGAGCATGTTGACCAGATCGCGGTCCGGGCCGGGGCTGGCGCGCAGCGTGTAGAAATAGGCCGGATGTTCGGAATTGAGCCGCGGCCACGGCCCGCCCGCCTCGGCCCAGCGCAGCATGGCGGCAAGGCCGTGAAATTCCGGCGGAAGGTCGGCGGCAAGCGTGGTGGCGATGGTGCGCAGTTCGCGCCGCGTGCCCAGGCCGGGGCTGACGCCAGCGCGGGCGGCGAAATCCACCAGGATGAAATCCATCTTCTGCCGGAGGATTGCCGCCGCATCGGTGCCGCGCGCATGCACGATCGGTTCCGCCAGCTCATTGATTTCAAGGAATTTGGCGATCTGGTTGCGGTCGCCCAGATCGAAGACATAGTCGATGGGAATGCGCCCCAGCGTTTCCTTGGGGCCGACGGAAATCGCAGCGGGATAGCGGACCTTGGGGAAGAGATAGACGCCGCCGAAATGCGCCGTCCAGAAATTCCCCTGATCGAAGGTCTGTTCCCTGAGCGTGACCGGATTGCGGGTGATATCGCCCGTGGTCTTGGCCAGCTCCGTCATCTCGGCGATCAGCGCATCGTCGCACCAGGCGTCTTCCTCGGTGCGGAAGCGGGCGATCAGCCCTTCCATCTTCTCGGTGCTTTTCACCACCTGCCCGGCGGTATCGGCGCTGACCCGGACCTGCCGCATCTCCATCAGCTGCGCGGGGGAGGTGAGTTTGAAGACAGTGTTTTCAAGTTCCCCCGTCACCGCGTCGCGTGCGGTCAGGGCGAAAAGCTGGGCTTCGTTTTCGGTGATGAAGCGGGTGAGGATGGTGCGCGAGGTGGAGAATTTCGCATTCAGAAGCGGCGCATCCTTCTGCGCGGTGGTCAGGAGGATGAACTGGCGGTTCATGCCGTTGGGGTTGAGGTAGAGGTCGTCCTTGAGTTCATCGCCCACTTCCGGGGAATAGCCGGAGAGGTCGATGTGGAACTCCTTGAGCTTGGTCTGCTTGCCGGTCAGATGCTTCAGCCCGCGGTTATAGCGTTCGACGAGCGCGGGGCTGTCGACGGGGACGAGATTGCCGAACATCAGGCCGAGGGTGATGAGGCGGTTCATTTTCTATTTCCCGCCTCGATGGCATCCAAACCAAGGATCGAAAATACCTGTTTAAGAACGTTTCCAGACTCAATAACTTTAGACCTGAAAACTTTCTCTCTGAAAGCAAGTGATAGCTGATCCCATAACCTTTCGATCTCAGAAGCGGAACCAATTACTATACTTAAATTATAGAAGGAATCGGGCACTGCCAACAATTGACCGCCGCGCTTCTGTATTCCCTTAAGCGTGTCCAGGTTTATCTCTAGAGAAGTCCCAACATCATAAAGGAATTTCTCGTAGTTTTCCTCTTCCCCACCCACCTCGCTTATTATTTTCCAAAAAGTATCGGGCCCAGAAGTCGCTCCTTCTGGGCGCTCAAGGCGGAAGTTAAGAGTCATTAGCAATATCTTCCGATCGCTGAGGACTCTGGCGACGGTTTTTAAATGCTCTTCGACATATTGATCGGCGGCAACTTGGTCACGGCGCATCTTTTCATCAACCAGAATCGCCGTCTGAGCCTTAAGCGCGTCAACCTGCGCCGACTGCGCGGCGGCCATTTCTGTAAATTCACGCCTTTGCGCTCTTAGCTCCATACTTTGCTGGAACACAGAAGCAATTACCCAAATTAAAGTTAGTGACCCGACGAAACCGGCAAGCGTATCACCCAATTCATTGGTCCGCCCGCTAAGAAAGTGATCCCATCTTCTTGCAGAAATTTCGCTCTGGACGGTGACTTGAAGAGCAAGCGTGCACGTCCACCAAACAAACACCGTAGTGAGAGCTGTGGCAAACCAGAGTGGCCACCATCTCGTGAAGTGATCTAGACAGGAGAACAGCGACTTCGAACTCACCCCTTCCCCTCCAGATACCGCCGCTTCGCCTCTTCCATCCGCCGCATGTCCCGGACAGCCCCTTCGATCGCGGCTTCGTCCGACTTGTCGGCATAGCGGAATTCCGAATCCGCGTAGCGGTTGATCTCCTGCACCACCATCTCGACCGTGATGGGCGTACGCAGGTCGGCGATCATCGCCTTCTTCGTCTCGTAATCCTTGAAGAGGAAAATCTCGGGCTTTTCCATCCATTCGTCGGGCAATTCGAAATCCATCGCACGCACCTTCACCGCATCGGTGATGTTCTTGACCGCGCGCCCCGTGAACCGCGCGTCGGCCTCCTGTATCGCCTTCAGATAGCTGCCGAGCTTGGCCAGAGTGTCCAGGGGCCCGACCCGCTCCGCCACCGCCGCCCAGACCGCCTTCAGCTCATCCTCCTGCGGCTGGCTGTGGCCTTCGAAACTGGCCGCGACCGCCTTCTTGATCTCCTGGCCTGCATAAAGGTCATGCTCGCCCACCGGGATCTTGTGGTTCTTGCCGAGAAGGAGGGCAAGGATGTCAATGTAATCCTCCCGGCTTTTCGGGCCATCGACAAGGAACCGCGCCCCCGCCCGCTGGCGGAGCGCGTCATCGACCATCTCGGGGTAGTTCGAGAACATGCCGAAGGTCGCATTGCCGCGCACCACGGTGTTGGCGCCTGCGAACGCCTCCATCAGCACGGCGGTGATTTCCTGCTGGCCGGCGCTTGATCCGCGTTCGCCGCGCTTGCCCGCCACCTGGTCGATATCGTCGATCGTGCCAAAGCCGATCACGGCGGGGTCCATCACCGAGGTGATGAAGGCCTTCGCATTCTGCCCCGACTTGCCCTGATAGCTGTCGACATTGTCGATGGAGAGGTTCTGGTAGCGGAACGGATAGCCCGCGATCTTGCAATAGCCGTCGATCAGCCCGGCCATCATCTGGATCAGCGTCGTCTTGCCGGTGCCCGGCTTTCCGTCGCCCATGAAGGTGAAGATGAAGCCGCCAAGCTCGGCGAACGGGTTCAGCTTGCGGTCGAAATCATAGGCCATCAGCATCTTGGCCAGCCGCATCGCCTGATATTTGGCGATATGGTTGCCGATCACTTCCTCGGGCTTCTTGAAGGCCATGGTCAGGGTGGTGCCGCGCGCCTTCCGCGCCGCCTCGAACCCGACAATCGGGAAATCGTCGGCCTTGACCCGCGCTGCCCGCATGCGGAACCCTTCCAGCCGCGGTGCGGCCTCGGCCCGTGCCCGGACCTTGGCCATCAGCGCCTCGGCAAAGGCCAGAACGGTCGCCACCAGCTTCGGCTCATCCGCCGCAAAAAGCCCGATATCCTGATCCAGTTCCCACAGCGCGCCTTGCAAGGCGAGGATCGCATTGTCGGTCAGAACCTCCTCGACCTCGCCAATCTCGACTGTCTGTTCGCTGGCCTGCGGCGCGAGAAGGAAGGCCGTGGCGTTGGCGAAGGTGAAGAGAACCGCCAAAGCCTCCGCTGTCAGAAGTTCGGAAAACTCCGCCGCCCGGGTCGCGGGCAGGCGCCCTTCCAGATTGGCTTTCTTCAGTTCCACCAGGCCGGTGTCGGCCGAAAACCCTTCGCCCACCGCCAGCGCGATGGCCAGTGCCCGGCGGAGCGCCTGCAAAACGACCGCTTCTTGCGGGGCTATGATCGGATCATCGCCGCCCACTGCCTCCACCCGCTCGATCAGCCGCACACCAGCGGGCCGGGCCGTGGACTGGGTGATCAGCCCCGGCGTGGTGGACCGGAACCGGGGCCGGGTGCCGATACCGGGCGAGCGTTCCACGGCTTCCGCCTCGCGCACCTTGCCCAGACGCGGCGCATGATCGAACCCCTGAAGCATCCCGGCCGCCGCGGCATAATGGGCGCGGACTGCTTCTTCTTTCAGTTCCATCTCGTCACGCGGCGCACTCATGCCTTCATCCTCATTTTCTATCCTAAAATATCCCACGGGGGTCCGGGGGTGTGAAACCCCCGGGCCGGGCGTCAATTTTGCAGCGCCACCCTTCCGTCCTTGCTCACCACATATTTGCGGACCTTGCGGAACCCTTCGGGGTCTTTCTCGGCCAAAGCCTGAAAGACCCGCTCCGGCACGATCAGGCTGCGGATGGTGGCGGTCGCCCCGGCCTCCGTCCCGCCGGTCAGGGGGTCGAGCTTGAAGACCTGGGTTTCGGTTTCCGAAAACCAGCCCTTCTCGACCTCCGCCCGTTCACTCAGCAATTCCTCGACCGTCCAGGCGAGCGCCCAGTCTTCGCCTTCGCCCGCGCGGGCATCAGACAGAACATCGCGGATCGGGCCGGTTTGCAGCGTATAGGCCTGCGAATACATCGGACCAAGGAAGATGCGGCGCAGGCGCTTGGGGTGCAGCGTTTCGAAATCCTTGTCGAAACCTTTGGCGATGGTCAGCAGTTTCAGCCCGCCCACCGATTGCGCCAGAAGATGCGCCTGCACGGCGGGCCAGCGGGCGCTGTCCTTGGGCAGGGCCGTGCGCGCGCTGTCCTCACATTCCAGAAGATAGACGACGGGCACATTCATCTGGCTGTCATAGACCGCCCAATGCACGAGGAATTTGCGCCTGCCCGACGGCAGATCCTCCAGCCAGCGGGCCTGCGGATGCATCTGCGCGAAGAAAAGGCCACCCTTGGCCAGCCGTTCGAAATAGATCCGCTGCGACAGGGCATATTGCAGTTCCACCGGCGCGCGGCGTTCCGACAGGATGATCTTGACCATCTCGTCTTTCAGTGTGGGGGCGGGCGGAAGCGTGGCCAGATGCGTGCCCGCCTGCGCGGTGTCATTGGCAAGTGTCACGATTTCCTGAAAGACCGGAAAACCGCTTTCGTGGAAGTCGATAGTCAGATGCCGCGCGCCGGTCCTGAGCCGCCCGGCGATCAGATATTTCATCGAAAGCGCCCGGAAGGTCGAGGCGATGGCGGACACATAATCCGCCAGCACCTCGGCATCGAGGGTCGAAATCCCGCCCTCCTTCGCCATTGCGCCTGCAACGCCAGTCAAAAGCTCGGTGATCCGCCCGAACTTGCGGAAATAGCGCCGGGCGGCCTGATCTTCGGTCAGGGCCTTGTGGTCGTTGGTGAGGTCAGTTTCGGGCATCTATAGCTTCCCCGTAAAGTCCGATGCTCCCACGTACCAACTTAAGAGTTCTCCTTCCTAGATATACCGGGCGTAACGTCGGAACCTGGGGCGCCTGTCTTGCTGGGCGCAATAAAAATGAAAACAGAGGCGGGTCCATGCGCGCATTATTACCAAATACGAAAGCGTCGAGATTGCCAGCACAAGAACAGTCATTGCAGCGCCA
>Ga0138256_10007944_pt1 | contig 11178 bp, 8 predicted proteins | sample KNB2016incub_MG_FD_105486 | JGI IMG/M metagenome (GOLD analysis project Ga0138256, IMG submission 105486) | Active sludge microbial communities from wastewater in Klosterneuburg, Austria - KNB2014incub_MG | ecosystem: Engineered > WWTP > Activated sludge > Unclassified | place: Austria...
GACGCAGCGCGATCAACTACAGCGCCTCTGGCAGGAAGCTGTGCGCGCCTTTGGGCGAGTCGACGTCTGGGTGAACAACGCGGGGGTCGCAAACCGCCGGCAGCGAGTCGGCGAACTGCGCGAGTCGGATGTGCGTGCTGTCGTCACGACAGACTTGCTCGGCATGATGCATGGAACCCAAATTGCGCTGAGCGGCATGCTCGCGCAGGGCGCTGGCACGATCTACAACATGGAGGGCTTTGGCTCGAGCGGGATGACGACGCCGGGCATGAGCCTCTATGGTGCCAGCAAATTCGCGCTCACCTATTTCAACAAGTGCTTGATCAGCGAGACGCGTCACACGGCCGTGAGAATCTGTTACTTGAGCCCAGGCATTGTCGTCACCGATTTGCTGAAGGAAGACATGGCCAGTGCGAGCGGTGAGGATTGGGAGCGTACCCAGCGCGTCTATAACATTCTGGCGGACCGCGTCGAAACGGTGACGCCCTATCTCGCAGACGGCATCGCCCGAGATCAAAAGCACGGCGCACGCGTCGCCTGGCTCACCTCGAGCAAGGCAGCGGGGCGATTCATCAGCTCAATCTTTCGCAAGCGCGTTCTACTAACCGATATCGATCGCCCACACTAACTAATCGGTCAATCCGAGAAATCGTGACGGGGTGGTAAGCGCCTCATGGTCACGCCACCCGGCCACACGAGGCGCCACCAGACGATGCGCTGTGGCGCTGTACAGCGGGATGACCGGATAGTCGCGCAGCAGAATCCGCTCGACCTCGCGATACCGGGCAATACGCATCGCCGGCTCTAGCTGGCGTTCCGCCAGCGCGCTCAGCCGGTCAACCTCGACATTGTTGTAGAACATGAAGTTCAGGAACGAATCGCTGGCAAAGCGACCGATGAACGTGCCGATGGTCTGGATGGTCGCAAACGGGACGTAGTCCTGCAGGTCATATTCGCCAGCTCGCAAACGAATGCTGTACGCGCGCGTTTCGAGGCCAACGAGTTCAAGATCGACACCGAGCGGGCGCCACATTGCGCCGATCGCGAGAAACATGCGCTGCGTGACGGGGTTGGCCGCATACAGTGACTGGAGAGTGACGCGTCGCCTGGGACCGATGCCATGTTTACCGAGCAGTTCTCGTGCCACTGCCAGCCGCTGCGACCGTGGCCAGAGCGAGTGCTCCGGCAGAACCGGGGCGCCATAGTCGGTCACCGCCGCCGGCACGATCGACTCCCAGGGGCGTTCGTCCAGCTGCCGCACCTTCGAAGCGAGTACGGCGCGGTCCACGCCTAACGACAAGGCGCGACGAACGTCGGGCTCAACCAGCTTGCCCCGCCGGCAGTTGACACCCAGCCAGCCCGCACCCCAGGCAGGCGTCGTACGTAGCTCTTTGGCACGCTGCTGCTTCGCCAAAGCGAGTGCCGTTCCATCAGAGATCTGCACCAAGTCGAGTTGATCGCTCAAGTACAGCCGCAGGCGCGTCGCGTCGTCGATGCCTGAGATCCACTGCACACGCGGCGCCGCTACATCCGATGCGGACCAAAAGCGCGGATTCGCCACCAGGTCCACCGTGCCACTTTGTGCCCACGAGCGCACTCGGTAGGCGCCGTTGGTCACCACCACTGCCGGCTTCGCCCAATCGCGACCGTATTTGGCAATGGCGTGTGAGGGCACTGGATATAGCGCCGCCAACAACGCCGGCAGGTCCGTTTCCGGTTGCGCCAATTCGAAGCGGACGGTCTGCGCGTCCGGTGCCGAAATGCCCAGGCTCGCCAATGGCAGTCTGCCGGCACGGACCGCACTGCCGTTCTTGATCGCATCGAAGCGAAACGCCAGCGTAGCCGCCGCTTCGGGCGACATGAATCGTCGCACGGAGAAAACGAAATCTTCCGCACCCAGCGGCTGACCGTCGGACCAGGCTGCGTCGTCGCGCAATTTGAACGTCCAACTGAGCCCGTCGGAACTGCGCTGCCAATTCGCCGCACAGCCCCCGACGAGGCGCCCCCTCGCATCAGTCGTCGTGAGCCCGACGAACAATTCCGCCGCTATTTCGGCATCCAACGAAGATCCGAGGCGCTGCGGATCCAGCGTCGTGAGCGTACCGGCGCGCGAGCGACGCAATACACCCGGCACACCGGCCGCTGGTGCAGCATTGGCGAGGATCGCAGCCGTCGCAGCGGCGCTGGCATACAGGAAGTGACGTCGTCGCATAGCTCGAAAGGCATCGCCCACGGTGCAGCTGGCCGTCGATGCTAACGCAATGACTTACGCAGCGCGAGGCTCTAGCCGCTGGCGCGGGCCCCGTGTGTGGGTTCCGGAATTCGCAGGATCAGCCACAACGCAGGTATGCAGAGCAACGTCGCAATCACGAACGGTCCCGCGTGGCTGAAGCCGACATACATCGGCCCCGACAGTGCGGGACCGATCACCCGTCCCAAACTACTACCAGATTGCACCACCCCCATGACAGTTCCGCGTTCCTGTGGCGATGCCTGGAACGATGCCAGCGACGTAAATGCGGGATTAGTTAGCCCGAGCCCGAGGCCCATGACGACCAGTCCAGGCCAGAGCGCCAATGGGTTGTGCAAAAAGCTGATAATCGCGAGGCCAAGACCGAAGGCGACCACACCGACAATTCCCACACCGCGCTCGCCGATGCGTCTGGCCAGTTGACCGACGAGGCCCGCCTGCGACACGACCGCCATGCTCGCCAGCACTGCGAACGCGATTCCCACCCATTTGCTGTTGTGACCATGGGTATCCGCCGCCCAGATCGGATACACCGACTGCATCATGGCAGCAGCTACTCCGACCAATAGAGTGGTCGCGAGAATCGATACCAGTGCCGGTCGACTGCGCAGTACACTCCAGGGAGAACTGCCCGACTTCCGGGTGGTAGCACGTAGCGGCTTGCGATTCGCCGGCTCGAGACTCTCGCGCAGCAAGAATACCGTACCCAGAAACGCCAGCGCGGACAGTGTCGCCGCGACGTATCCCGGCCATTGCAACGAGACTGCCGAGCTGCCGATCACGCCGAGTGGACCACCGATCAACGGGCCTAACATAAACCCAAGACCGAATGCGGACGACAAGATACCAATCGACTTGGCACGATTTTTTGGCTCGCTGATATCCGATACGTAGGCGAACGCGGCGCCAATATTCCCGGACATGATGCCGCCGATCGCACGAGTCAAAATCAGCATCCACACTGAATCCGCGTGCGCCATCAATAGGTAGCTTACGAACGCCCCGAACATGCTGAGCATCAGAATCGGTCGCCGGCCATACGCGTCGCTCACGCGACCCCAGATGGGCGTGAAGACCAACTGAAAGAGCGAGTACACGCCGGGGCCGGCGAAAGTCAGCCAGAAGGGGTCTGCATTCAGTTGCTTGAGCACGAGCGGAAAAGACGGCGTGGTGAGCCCGAAGCCGATCAGGTCGATCAGAATGACCAGCCACAGTACCCCAAGATCCTTGTTCATAATTAGCTCGTCGTTATTATCGGCGGCGAATACTCGCAGCTAAGCCTGTGCCGCGTGTTATTGACTTAGCTGCGCACCACAGCCCGGTCGCGCAACGGGCCGGGAACGATTCGCCGTACCGCCAAGGCCCAGATCAGTAGAACAGAATTTGCAGCCGCCATGATCATGAAGGGTGAGCCGGGCCACCAAGAGTCGAACAACATACCGCCGGCAACCGAAACGAACAAAATGCCAATCGCGCCGAAGAAGCCGTACACGCCGAGCACCGAGCCAATAGTCTCGCGCGGCGCTTCCTGCCCGATCAGCACCTGACTCGAGAGAATGGCGCTCATCTGCCCGATGCCGAGCAGCACAGCCGCAACCAGTGCATCGGACGAATTCGGATCGTCAACTAGTGCAAAGGCGGTGTACCCGACCACCGCCAGTACCATGGCAAGGATCAAGGCCGTGACACGATCGAGTCGCGATGAAATCCAGGCAAACACGCCGGCCCAAAGCAATGCGGCTGACTGCACGATCGCCATCAAGGCTCCGGTGCGCGCCGCGGCAGTCGCTTCGTCCGCACCAGATTGCATCGACGCAACCGTCGCCCACAGGGTCAGAAAAGTGCCCACCACGGCAATATCGCCGCGGGAGGCGAACGCCGTTCCGTACGCGAGCGCAACACGCGGATTGCGAGCCGCAGCAAATCCCTGTTTCATCAGAGCAAGCAGTGGCTCACGCGCCGGCTTCTGCATCGGTGTGCCCGGCTTCAAGCCGCGCATGACGACCGCGCTAACAAGACCAATGGCACCGACGGTGAACAAGGTACAACGACCAGCCCACAGTGGACTACCACCGGCCGCCTGAATCCAGGTCGGTAGTTTTGCGAGCACGATAGCGAACAGCACGACACCGAGGCCGTTCATGACGTAGACCAGGGCCGTGAGACTCTCGCGCGAGCGGTCTCGAGGGTAGTCGACCAGCACCGTCGCCAGCATAGCACCGGTTGCCGACGCTCCCAGCGCAAAGACGACGCGATACATGGCGAACTCCGGCACGGAGTGTGCCAGGGGTAGCAGTGTGTAGCCGATCGCCAATAGCAAGAAGCCAAGGGAAAACACCGGGCGCCGGCCGATACGATCGGCGAGCGCGCCGAATGCGCCGATGCTCGCGATAATGACGAGTTCCGCCAGCACTTCCAGCCAACCACTGACCGTGCCCTGTGCGGCAATCGGCACCTGCAGCGTCACATTGAACAAATAGGGCTGCATGGTTTTGAGGAACGTCATCAACCCGACTGCAATGAACGCGGCATACAGCAGCGTCAGCACATTGCCGGTGCGGACACCCGGCTGAAGATGCACGGGACCGAACGTGGTGCTCATGCCCTTCGATCCTTCGACCATCACTCCACCACACCGTGAGCTGGAGTCGTTAGCGGTGCAACTGCCGACACAAACATACCGCCATTGCGTCCCGGCGAGGTCAGCGACCACGCCCGTTGGTCGGCATATTCAGCGCGCGAACGCCGCCTGCCTGCCTGCAAGCCATATTCTTCCGGCGCGCGCACCCTGCGCCGATCGGCAAGCTGTAACCCGTTGTTCCTCACGGTCGGCTCCTCAGGACAGCACGTCGTAGCGGCGCACCCTGCCACCGTGCAATTCCAGACGGTGTGTCACACGATGCGGCCACTCCAGTCTGTTGTGAGTTGCCAGTATGCAGGCGCCGCCTTCAGCTACAAAGCGTTCCATCCGTCCGAGCAAATCCGACCGCGTGCCGGACTCGAGTCCCGCGAAAGGCTCATCGAGTAACGCCAGCTGCGGTCGGCCGACCCAGGCGCGGGCGAACAGCACTCGCCGTAGCTGACCATAGGAAAGTTCGGCCAGAAGGTAGCCTTGCAAATGCGCTACGGCGAAACTCTCGAGCGCACGCACAGCCTCTCGACGATCGAGGGCCGTGGCTGACTCGTTCAAGCCCACACTCGCGTAACGCCCTGATGCGACGACTTCAATCGCTGGTAACGAGCGCGGCTGATCGGACTGCAAGTGTGGCGCGATATAAGCGACACGCCGCTTGAATTCCTCCAGCGGCACGCCAGATTCGATGCCGAGTCGCACGATCGACCCACCAACAGCGACACCGTGATCGCCGTACAATGTCCGCAGCAAAGTTGTCTTGCCGCTGCCATTCGCGCCGGTGACGATCCAGAACTCTCCCGGATTGACGGCTAGCGAAACGTCCTTGAGTGCCTGGTGACCATCCAGATAGACCGATGCGTTTTGCAGACTAACGATCGCCTCCGTAGAGACCGCGCGTCTCACGATCGTCGCGCGACGCGCACGTCGCGCGTGACGATTGAAGTTGCGATCGCTTGCTGTCGCCTGCGCCGTGAGCCGTCGCCTGACGGTCACCGCAGCCGCTCGTCCACTGTCAACGACACGACCTTGATCGAGTACGAGTTCGTGAGTCATGCAATCGGGAATATCCTGCGCATGATGGGATGCCAGTATCCAGGTCCAGTTGTCGTCGGCCGTCGATTCGAGCCAGCGGCGCCATTGCTCGTGATGTGCGGCATCGAGACCGGTGGCGGCCTCGTCCAGCAGCAGGATACTTGGCCGCATCGCCAATGCTCGCGCTAACAGAACCAACCGACGCTCGCCGTATGACAACGTCAGGAACCGACGCTTGCTGAGCGCAGCGATGCCCACTTGTGCCAACAGCTGATCGATGCGCAATCGATCGTCTCGCGTCAACTTGTTCAGTGGAATATCGGTCCGATAAAGCCCGGTGCCAACGATCGCACGCGCAGAAAAATTCCAGTTGTAGCGTTCGTACCGGTCCTGGCGTTCTGCCCCGATATACGCAAAAGCATCCAGTACCTCGATCGGCGTATTGTAAGTTTCTCCGTGCCAGCGGTACTGACGCAGCCCGCGCTTGCCAGGCGTTGGCCAGACCGCACCACTCACGAGCTTCAATAGCTGTGTCTTGCCGGCGCCATTGGCGCCGGTAACGACCCAGCGTTGCCCTGGTTCGACCGTCCAATTGATATCGCGCAGCACGGCCCGACCGTTCCGATCGAGGTCGATGTGGCGCAGGTCGACTTGTAACAGCCCCGACGTCAAGCGTATGCGCACCAGACATCGCCCGAACGCGTGCAAACGCCGTCGTGCTGCAGCTTGATCAGATGCGCCTCCAGCGAACAGCGGGCATATGGCAGCAGCTCGGGCAGCACGTCGCTGTACACGATTGGTAGCAGGAAGTCGGTGTCCACATTGCCATTCTCGCGCAGCGCCGCTAACACTTGCGCTTCACGATGCTGCCGATGCGCTATCACCGCGTCGATCGCGAGCATTGGCTGCGCGAACACGCGACCATGACCAGGCGCGATGTGCCGCAGACTGTACTCCTTGAGTCGCTCCAACGAATCCATATACGCTGCCATATCGCCATCGGGCGAGAGAATCACTGGCGTCACCCCCTCCAACAGATGATCGCCGGAGAACAGCAACCCCGTTTGCTCGAGTAAATAGCAAACGTGATTGGAGGCATGACCAGGCGTATCGATCGCGACCAATGTCAACCCATCGAGTTGGAAGCGTTCATTTCGCTGCGGCTGGACCGAGGGCACGAAGGACAGGTCTTGCCGCCCGTCCGCCGGCGCCGCCCTGCCGATCAGCTGCGCGCCAAGTCGCTGTGCCAGGTATGCTGCGGCGGGCGAATGATCTGCGTGGGTATGTGTTACCAGAACGCACCGCGCCCGAGCAGCGATCGCCGCGATGGATTCGATATGATCCGAATCAGCCGGTCCAGGATCGACGATGGCGATCACGGGATCGCCGATCAGATACGTGTTCGTACCCGGTCCAGTCATCATCGAGGCATTCGGCGCAACAATGCGCCGCACGCAAGCTGCGACTTCCAGCACAACGCCAGGCGTGAAATCGGTTGTTACGCCGTCCAGACTTGCCCCCTCGAATCGTCTCGCCATCCTGCTGGCGAGCTTAGCACCACCTCGCGCACCGCGAGCGCCGCGTAACTTAGCCGCGCGCGCCGAAAATATGGCGCTCCCCGCCACCCGGTCGGCCCGAGTATTCGGCGAACGTAGTGGCTGCGGGAAAGCCCGCTGCGACGATCGCCTCTTTCATGTTGGTCTCGGCAAATCCCATCCAGAATGGCTCGCCGTTCCAACGTACCTGCCAGGCATTCATCACCTGATCCGCGAGCCCTTGATGTTCGATCTGAGTAGCCACATCGAGGTGAAACATATAGCCATCCGGCGCGAGCACGCGTCGGCACTCCCGTAGAATGGCCGGTAGTTTGTCGTGACTGGTTTCGTGGAACAGAATACTGGAAACGATCAAATCGAAGTGATCGTCCGGATAGCCTGTCGCTGCCGCATCGCGCTGCTTGTAGTGAATCGCCGTCCCCTGCTCCTCCGCGAACAAGTGACCAAAGCGCAGCAATCCCGGCGCAACGTCGACGCCGTGTATTTCAACGCCTGGAAATCCGCTTGCCATGCCGTGTGTCGACATGCCAACGCCGCAGCCGAGGTCCAGAATGCGCCGGGGTTCGATCCCCGGGAACTGCTTCTTGACGAGCGTCGCGAGCAGCACACCGCGCGAATCGACGTCAGCGCTGGACGCGCCCTTGCCCGGTGAGTAAATCTGGCCGCTGCCGAGATAACGCAGCCCCGCTGTCAAATCCTCGGGTGAATGGTTAGAGACATAACCATTCGGCTGGCGATGAATTTCAGTATCCCTGATCGGGAACGGAATATCGAGTGAGGCATCGAGTTCAAGCGAGCCTTTGCGCTCGGCTGCGGGCGGCAGCGCATTGAATCGGTCGGCAGCAGATCTGGCGACTCGTTCTGTTGTTTCCTCGACTGCTCGCCACATCATCGACTGCGACGCATGCGTGATGGCCGCCCATTGCCGAAACTCGAGCGTCTTGATCAACGGCATGCGCAGACTCTGGCGCGACAAGCTGCGGCCCATCGCCCGCACCGCGGGTTCGACGCTCCCGACCGAGATATCCCGCACATTCTGCTGCATGCGCCCATTCACCAGCAGCTTGACGCCTAACACGAAGTCCTGCCGCAGCTTCTCATTGCGTGTGGGATCATAAACCGGTGCTAGCTGCATGCTACCCCCTCCGAATACCTGCTTGATTCAACACATTGTTAGTATGAGTTGTCACAGCGCCCGTGTCGTCGATACGCAGTTTCCGCGATTGACGCATAATAGCAGCAAACGTAGCGTGTACGGCCGATGGAGAAACTTCCAGAAACTCACGTGACCGACGAACTGCTGCGTAAGCTCGATGCGTGGTGGCGCGCAGCCAACTATCTGTCAGTCGGCCAAATCTATCTGCTGCGCAACCCCCTCCTGACCGAACCGCTCGTCAAGGAACATATCAAGCCGCGTCTGTTGGGTCACTGGGGCACCACCCCTGGACTCAACTTCATCTACGCGCACCTCAATCGCGCGATCCTGCAGCACGATTTGAACATGATGTTGGTGGTCGGCCCTGGACACGGCGGGCCGGGCATAGTCGCCAACACGTGGCTCGAGGGGACCTACTCGGAGACCTATCCTGCAATTTCACTTGATGAACCCGGCATGCAGCGGCTGTTCAAGCAGTTCTCATTTCCGGGCGGCATTCCGAGTCACGTCGCGCCCGAAACACCGGGCTCCATCAACGAGGGCGGTGAGCTCGGGTATGCGCTGAGTCACGCTTACGGTGCGGCGTTTGACAACCCCGATCTGATCGTTGCGGCGATAGTCGGTGACGGTGAGGCCGAGACAGGCCCGCTTGCCACGAGCTGGCATTCTAACAAGTTTCTCAATCCAGTCACTGACGGAGCGGTGCTGCCAATACTGCACCTCAATGGCTACAAGATTGCGAGTCCAACCGTTCTTGCGCGCATCAGTCACATCGAGCTGGAGCGACTCTTCCAAGGCTATGGTTACGAGCCGGTATTCGTCGAAGGCAATGAGCCCTTCGACATGCACCGCAAAATGATCGCAGCAGCGGACAAATGCGTTCGACGGATTACCCACATCCAGCATCAGGCACGATACGGCGGTGATCTGAAGCGGCCGTTGTGGCCCATGATCATCTTGCGCTCGCCGAAAGGATGGACTGGCCCGAAAGAGATAGACGGCAAGCGCGCCGAGGACTCGTGGCGATCGCACCAGGTGCCTCTCAAGGACCTGCACAGCAATACCATGCATGTCGCAAGTCTGGAACGCTGGATGAAGAGCTATCGACCGAACGAACTGTTCGATGAGGCGGGTGCTCCGCGCGCCGAGATCCGCGAGTTGGCGCCACGCGGCCAGCGGCGCATGAGCGCCAATCCGCATACTAACGGGGGCTTACTACTGACCGATTTGCGTCTTCCCGACTTTCGCAAGCACGCCGTCGAGGTTGCGTCGCCGGGTGCTGCCGTGGCGGAAGCCACCAGGGTGATGGGCCTGTTTCTCCGCGATACCATGCAGCTCAACCTGCCAGCGAGAAATTTCCGTTTGTTCAGCCCCGACGAGAACAACTCCAATCGCTGGCAGGACGTGCTCGAAGTGACCGACCGCACCTGGATGGCTGAACGCTACGATTACGACGACAATCTCGCGCCGGACGGTCGCGTAATGGAAATGTTGAGCGAGCATCAGTGTCAGGGTTGGCTCGAGGGGTACTTGCTGACTGGGCGGCACGGATTCCTTTCCTGTTACGAGGCATTCATTCATATCATCGATTCGATGTTCAATCAGCATGCGAAATGGCTGAAGGTCAGCAAGGACATCCCGTGGCGACGGCCCATCGCATCGCTCAACTACTTACTTTCATCGCACGTCTGGCGCCAGGATCACAACGGCTTCTCACACCAGGATCCGGGCTTCATAGACGTCGTTGTAAACAAGAAGGCTGAAATCGTGCGCGTCTATCTGCCGCCGGACGCCAATTGCCTGCTGTATCAGACGGATCACTGCCTGCGGACTCGCAACCGGGTCAATGTGATCATCGCCGGGAAACAACCTTCCGCCGTGTGGCTCGACATGGCCTCGGCGATCCGCCACTGCACCGCCGGCATCGGCATCTGGGAATGGGCCAGCAACGATCGCGGCGGTGAGCCAGATGTCGTGATGGTCTGCTGCGGGGATGTACCGACGCTTGAAACACTCGCGGCTGTCGAGCTGATGCGCCAGCACTTACCGGACGTCAAGGTTCGTGTCATCAATGTCGTGAATCTGATGAAACTGCAACCACCCAGCGAGCATCCCGATGGCTTGAGCGATCGCGATTTCGATGCGCTGTTCACGACCAACAAACCGACGATCTTCGCGTTCCATGGTTATCCGTGGCTCATTCACCGCCTCACCTATCGCCGTACTAACCACGATAATCTGCATGTACGGGGATACAAGGAAGAAGGTACGACCACCACACCGTTCGACATGTGCGTGCTGAACCAGATAGATCGATTTCATCTGGTGCAAGACGTGATCGATCGTTTGCCGCAACTCAGTACGCGCGCCGCTTACGCCAAACAGGCAATTCGCGACGCACTGATTGATCACCGGTCGTACATCATTGAACACGGCGAAGATCCGCCGGAGATACGTAACTGGCGCTGGTCAGGCGCTGCGCAGGTAACCAGCAGTCGCCTGTGAGAACGTCATTGGGCCGACCGGGCCATGGGTGCTCACACGATCA
>Ga0138256_10007945_pt1 | contig 11178 bp, 10 predicted proteins | sample KNB2016incub_MG_FD_105486 | JGI IMG/M metagenome (GOLD analysis project Ga0138256, IMG submission 105486) | Active sludge microbial communities from wastewater in Klosterneuburg, Austria - KNB2014incub_MG | ecosystem: Engineered > WWTP > Activated sludge > Unclassified | place: Austria...
AATCCATTTAAAGAATCTGTAAATCCAATTGACCGAAATACACTTACATCATTTTCAAAAATCGAATTCCAAGTTTCAGCTCCATCAGTAGTTTTATAAATTATTTTTAATGAATCAATTCCCTTTATTACCCAACCTGTATTTTCATTAATAAAATAAAAATCATCTAATTTCAGTTTACTATTTGGGTAATCACTTACAACAATTCTATTCGAATTACATCCAAAACTTGCAAAATATGAAAATATTAAAAAAATCGAAGTTTTTAACATTGTTCTGTACACTATTACTGCTCTAATTTAAAAGAAAGTCCGATTATTAAAATAATCGGACTTAAGTAATAAAAGCTACTCTGGAGTTCCAATATTAACATTTGTTACTGGGTTAGTTGGTACTCCTCCTGAAATGACTACAGTTACCGGAGTTCCTGGACCAAAACCAAATTTTGTAGCGCTAACTTGATATGTCCCATTCGGAAAACTAGATCCTCCATTGGTCAGATAAGTAAATCCATTTCCATTAGTTGTCTGAGGACTGTTAAACTGGTTATTTCCATCCTTCTTTATATAAACTTGAGCATCTGGAACCAGACCAGTGCCAAATTCATAATGAACAGTAACACTCCAGGAAGGTAATGCATTACTTGCACTGCTTTTGGATTGATTACTAAAAATTACGATTAATGCGATTACTGCGAATGACAGTAACATTACAGAAGTGCGTTTAATTTTGCTCCTTTCTATTTAAGGTTAATTAATTTAAAATGCTTTATCGCTTAAGGACGATAAATGTTTGTTGCTAAAAAATATTAAATGATAAAAACTATTAATTAAAAGTTTTTAACAAAAGAGATTATTTTAATAAAATCATCCGCTTCGTTTCAGAAAACTCACCTGCATCCAGTTTATAAAAATAAACTCCGCTTGAAAAACTGCTTCCGTCAAATGTCAGAGAATGCGTACCTGTTGTCAATCGTTCATTTACAAGTGATTCCAATTGTCTGCCGAGTGCATCGAAGATCGTAAACTTTACATTAGATGAAGTTCTTATTTCAAACTTAATTGTCGTAACCGGATTAAACGGATTCGGATAATTCTGCGACAAAGAAAATCTATCCGGCACTTCAGTTGAATAAGGCTGAATGCCGACTGGTTCGTCGGGCGGGATGAAACCATATTGGTTGGATTTATATCTGTCATGACCATTCTGAGGCCAGGGGAATGTTTCATTTGTATAAGGAATTCCCGGTACAGTCCAAATATGAAGATAAGTTTCACTGCCCGTCTTACTTGATATAGCAATTATTTCAACTGAGCCGTCATTATTTAAATCAGCTAAAGAAATAGAATTTACTAAGCCAATCGGTCTTAAAGGTGACCATGGTAAAGGTGAACCGTCTTTATTATAAGCAAATATATTTCCAAATCCTATCGGATCAAATGCATCCCAGTTGTTATCAGCGACTATCAGATCATTTGAAAAAGAAAGTCTACCAATAGTCGGAGTAGCATAATGCTCTCCTACTCCTTCATTTGGCCAGCCGGGAAGTTTTATTAAATTATTAGAATATAAAGTTAAATATGGACTTCCCTGCGCGCTGTTTGTAAATTCCGGTTTTCCGTCACGATCTACATCTCCTATTACTAAAGTGCCAAGTCCGTTAAGTACATTGTTATATCCCTGATCTACTATTTCTCCGAGAATGTTGTATTTTGTAAGACGGTTTCTACTTATTCCGCCGGACCCTAGACGCTTTGATGACATTATAATGTAAGTCGAATCTGAATTATTTCGGTTTAATATTAATGTAGGAGAAGCCCCCCAGTTTGTAAAAGATGAATCATATGTGAAGTTCCAGTTTTGAGAAAAAAGTTCTCCGTTTTGTCTGAATATTCTAAATACAGGTACCGGATCACTTGTATATACTGGAACTACTATTTCTGCCATGCCGTCATTATCAATGTCGCCAATGGCTGCATTTGTTCTGCAAATTCCAGAATAATTCTGCGGCCAGCCATTACGAATCGTTCCATTTGAATTGAAAACCACTGACTCATTATTCTTACAGACAATTATTTCCAGAAGTCCGTCATTATCAAGATCATATATATTTACAGGTTTAAATGGACCTACATCTCCGTCAGAATAATTCACAGGAAATCCGGGAAGATGATTTCCAAAACGATCAATTACATCAACTGTGTTTGTCATTCTCATTACTATATCGAGATATCCATCTCCATTTACATCGCCTGATACCTTATCTAATATTAATTCGTTATATCCCTTTGGAAAATTTGGATAATTAGAGCCATCACTTTTTATTACATATAACATTACACCAGGACTTACGGCTCCATTATAATCAACACAAAAGAATATTATTTCTTTCTGTCCGTCATTTTCCAGATCAGTTATTAACGGACCTCCCGCCTTTTGAAATTGCTTTCTTAAAGTATCAACTATTACAGGAAAGCCCTGGTAATAAACCGGAGTTTGTGATTGTACAGGATTTATCAAACTAAACAAAACAATAAAAATAAAATAATATGTTTTCATAATATAAATAATAATAGCGCAGACTAAAATAATTTTTGTCTGCGCTTTGAATTTTTAATAATTTGGACCCAGTGTAATTGTGATATAATCATCACCGGTATGTACTATATTTAAAGATGATCCTGATTGACCGTCATTTGGACGTGCAGGTTAATATACATACACATCATAAGTTCCTGTTCCAAGATTTTTATAACACCAGCCATTTATATCAGTAGTACCTGTTGTGATTTCTGTACTTCCAATTTTATAAACTACTTCAGCGTCTTTCTGAGGAACTGTTCCACCTACTTGCATTACTCTTACATTAAAGTAAGGTAGTGCCATTGACGCTGAATTATCGTTAGACAAAATTGATTCGTTGACAATAAGAGATGCAAATACAGCAAACAAGATTACTATCGGGATTATTAGCTTTTTCATTTTCAATTTATCATTTATCATTTTAAATTTATCATTTAATTAAATTCATCTTCATAGTATTTATATATTCTCCGCTTTGCAGGCGGCAAAAATAAATCCCGCTCGATAGTCCGCTGCCGTCAAAGCTTACCTGAAATGTACCGGGATTTAAATTTTCATTTATTAAAGTTGATAGTTCTCTTCCAAGTATATCAAATACAGCAAGTCTAACATTACCTTTTTTCACTATATCGAACTTGATGCTAGTGGCCGGATTAAACGGATTAGGGAAATTCTGATAAAGATTGAATGATGCGGGAACATTTGTATTCATAGGCTGAATACCGACCGGCTCATCGGGCGGAATGAAGCCGTATTGATTTGTGCGGTAACGGTCATGACCATACATTGGCCAGTCTAAATTTTTTGGATTATAAACTTCTCCCGGAAATGTCCAGACATTTATTTTAGGACGACTTGTATTACTCGTATCAAGCATAGTCATTAATACAAAATCTAATTGACCGTCTTTATTTAAATCACATAATGCTCCAGAGGAACTTGGTATTCCAAGAGGTCTTAATGGAGACCATGATGGCTGAATACCATTTTCATCATAGAAATAAACAAATCCTCTTAATGTCAAATCAATTGTTCTAATGTAACATACAGTAAATATTCCATTGTTCATTTTTAAAAGTAACTGTGTATTATAATAATAACCGTTTCCGAAAACCGGATAATTATTTAATAACAGATTATTTTCATTAAATAAAAAAACAGGTAATGGCTCAGATCCGAAAGCATGATAGTATGAATCGTTATTTTTAAGAATAGCTATACTACTTGATTCATAAACTGCTTTAGTATAATGCTTTGAGATCAGTTCACCATTGATTTTATACATTGAAGTCTTTGTTCTGGCAGTATCATTATTTGAATAATAATGAGCTGAATTAATAAAAATAAAAGTAGAATCAGTTGATTTATCTTTGTATAATGTAGCGGGCTGAGAGTAATAAACATAGTCCGAATCTGATTTTAGAGGCCATCCCGGGAAATTACTTCCGTCATGATTGAAAACATGCGTGTAACTTGAGTCACAGATTAGTCCCCATTCGCACTGTGAAGAATTTACTATTATTTCTGCAAATTTATCATTATCCAGATCTGCTACAGATAACGGTGGAGAAAGGACCCTGTCCGGAATACCCGGAAGACGTCTTGGCCAGCCGCTAACTGTATTACCGTTGTGATCTATAATGTTTATGTAATTATCTCCTTTTATAACAATTTCAAGAAATCCGTTATTATTAATATCATATAAAACTAAATCAGATAAATGTGTTGTACTATAACCAACCGGAAAACCGGGAAGTAATTTTCCTTTATAATCAAATATATAAAGACTGTCATTATCTCTTAAGACTATATCAATAAAGCCATCTTTATTTACATCACCTGCTGCAATAGCAGGCCATGAAAAGGACGGAAAAATAGTAACGGGCCATCCGTCAAGGTCTGACCCGTCGCTTTTTAATATATAAATCTTATTATGTTGTGGTTTGAATAAAGAAAACATTACTTCATTCTGTCCGTCATTATCGAAGTCTGTAATTATTGGTGTTGCTCCATAGAATATTGGATAATAAATGCTGTCTAATGTTTTGGGAAATCCCGGCAGATATTCAGGATTCTGACCATTTGCAAAGCTGGCAAGTGATAAAATGATTAAAATATTTATAAGTAATATTTTCATGATATTTATTACTCCTCACAATTAATTTCAGGGGATGTAGGACCAAAGTAAACTGTTGTAATTCCAGATCCCGGATGATAAACATTGTATACAATGGCAGTACATCCATATCTGGTTGCAATTAATGTATAAGTCCCGGCGGACAATCCTGTTATTGAACAAGCACCTCCGGAATGAGTAGGACCGCACATACCATATGTTGTCGATCCAATCTTTGCTGTAACTGTCCAATCGGTATGGGGTGAATATTGAATGATACTTTTAATTTCATTCAGGTCTGAATTTTTTTCTACACCCTGAATATTTGATAAAGCTATTGCTGAAATTATTATAGCAGCTAAGAATAGAATTGAGCGTTTCATTTTAAATTTCCTTTCTTTTAATTTTAAACAAAATATAACTTTTTAAAAATGTTCTAATTCATATTTATCTACTTTTGATATAATGTTTTATCATGGCGGTCTAATCATTTTTGATACCCTCCTTTCTATTTATGTTTATTTTTAAATACCTAATAAAGCATTTATTCATTAGGATAAATAACAATCAGATTACCGTCTTCGTCATATACATATATCCACCAAATTCCATCCTTAAAAACCAATTCATAAGTGAAATCAATTTTCGAATTTGATCTCTTCAAGGTTAGTACTTTTTTATATTCTTCTTTGTTACTTGAAGCTACAGCAGAAAACGGTATACTGCCGATAATTAAAAAACAAAGTGCAAAGATAAGGTTTTTCATAGTTCCTCCTTTAATTTAAAATTTAATAACTATACAATATTAAGTGAAAATCCGAAAAGAATGTAGGGACACTTTTTTTGAAGTGGCGGGTAATTTTATGAAAATTTTGAGAATTATTCCTGTATAATCCTTTAAAAAGAGTAAGAAATTAACTAAATTGGAAAATTATTTATTCAAAAGTGGCGGGTAATATCTAATGATTAAGCATAAAATATTTAACATTTTCAGTGGATTTTCAAGAAATGATTTAATAAAGTTTGAGGATTTTATAAATTCTCCTTATCATAATATTAATAAAAAGATAGTTCTTTTATTTAAAGAGATTGTAAAATATTATCCTGACTTTTTAAGTCCATTGCTGAACAGGGATAGATTAAGCTTGTTAATAAATCCGAAAAAGGAACCAAAAAAATCTACAATAAGACATTTATTTTCAGATTTACAAAAACTGGCGAATGAATTTATGATTTATGAGAAATTTAAGAATAGTAAATTTGAATGGAATGATATTTTACTGAAGTTATATACAGAAAGAAACGATGAGTCACAATTTAGGGATACCATAAATAATTTTAATGAACAGCTAAATGATTACGGCGTAGACGGGAAATATTATTACTACAAAAAAATGATCAATGTATATGAATTTAATTTTAACACATTAAATCACAATACTAAATCTTCTAAAAATATTGAAGAGAGTCGAAAATATTTAATTTCATATATTATTAATCTCGTTAGTTACTTCGTGACAGAAATTATAAATACAGATCTAAATGTAAAAATATTTGATTCTAAATTTAAAATAAAAGTTGATAATAAATTTACTGCAGATTTATTCTCCGTGTTGGATATTACTAAATTAGTAACAGTAGTTGAAAAAGAAGATAAAGATAATTTTATTTTAAAGGTTTATCTTCATCTTTATAAAACTTTTAAAGAAATTGAAAATGAAAGTAATTTTTATAATTATAAAAAATTAGTATTTAAATATTCCGGAAAGATGAGCAGAGATGAATGCTCTTATCATTTTTCCATGTTAATAACATATTGTATATATAAAAATACCGGTACAGGAGTTACTTCAGAATTTAGACATGAATTATTATTGATATATGATTTCTTTCTAAAAAATAAATACTATACTGATATTAAAACACCATATCTTAGCGATGATCTTTTCAGGAATATCTTACTGCTGGCATTAAGATTGAACAAATTTGATTGGACATTAAAATTTATTAAAACATTTTCAGAATATCTTCATCCTGGAAAAAAAGAAAACTTAGTAAACCTGGCATATGCAGAATATTATTCTCATAAATGGAGTTATAAAAAATCTCATGAAGATTTAAAGAATTCATTCATTTATCTAAATAAAATTAAGGAAGACTCCTTTGTTCTAAAATATGATGTTAAGAGCATATTTCTTAAAATATATTTTGAACAAAATTTGAATGATCCTTTAATTAATCAAATTGATAATTATAGAAAATTTTTAAAAAGAAATAAATTGGTTACGGAGGATAGAAAGAAACGTATTTGTAATTTTCTTCACATTCTCAAAAGATTAGTATTTTTAAAAAATGGTGAGCGTAAAATCACGGTAAAGACTATACAAAATGATTTGTTAAAAATAAAAAGTATAGAACACAGGGATTGGCTGTTTAAAAAATTTAATGAGTTAAAAAATAAAAATTGATAGCATCCCAAATTATTAATCTATATAGTAGCACAGATTATCAATCTGTGAAAACACCGCATCCCAGATCACCAATCTCTAATTCAAGAAAAACTCCAATCCCACAAATCAAGGTTCAGACATTCCGAATCGTTTCTTAATATTATTTTAATTCTTAAAAGTTTAATTTGCTTTGTTAAAAAATTTATCTAATCATTTCACAGCTTATCACAGCGATAGAATTTATACATATATCAAAAAAATTTGGCAGCTACTTTGCAAATGATGACATTACATTCAGCATAGAAAAAAACACCGTTCACTGTATCCTCGGTGAGAACGGCGCCGGGAAGTCAACTCTTATGAATATTCTTTTCGGAATTCACAAACCGGATTCCGGATATCTCAAAGTATTCGGCACTGAAGTGAGTTTTAAAAGTCCTCTCGATGCAATTGAAAATAATATAGGAATGGTGCATCAGCACTTTATGCTGATAGATGATTTTACCGTCCTCGAAAATGTCATTCTCGGTGATGAGATCACTAAATCTAAAGGTTTAAGTATTGATTTTAAAAAAGCCGGTATTGTACTGAATGAAATTATTGATAAGTATGATCTCGGTCTTGATGTAAATAGACTCATCTCAGAGATCAGCATCGGGCAGCAGCAAAAAGTCGAGATACTTAAACTGCTATACCGAAGATCCGAGATTCTTATCTTTGATGAACCGACTGCAGTGCTTTCTCCTGTCGAAGTCGAACACTTCTTCAAAATTATCAATTCATTTAAAGCTGACGGTAAAACCATTATTTTCATCACTCATAAGCTCAATGAAGTAAAGCATATTTCAGACAGAGTTTCTGTACTTAGAAAAAGTAAGCTCGTTTATGAATCTGATAATAGTAATGAACTGAATATTTCGGATCTGAGCAAAGCAATAGTAGGAGATATAAATGACATTCAAAATTCTGAGAAAAGAAATGCATCTGTTAAAAATGTTGAAGCACTGAAATTAGATGACATAAGTCTGACTGTAAACGAAGTGAAAATCCTGAACAGTCTGGATCTTACTTTAATGAAAGGGGAGATACACGGTATTTGCGGTGTGGAAGGAAACGGGCAAAGTGAATTGGTTGATGTCATTTACGGACTGCAGAAAAACTTTGAAGGCAATTACAAAAAGCTGATCCCCGGTGGTATCTCACTTGTGCCTGACGACAGAAAACGAAAGGGATTCATAAAGGAATTTAACATCGGCGAGAATATTTCCCTGAAAGGAGCTAATCTTAATTTCCTTCCATCAAAAAAGATAAATAAAATATCCGAAAAAATTATTTCTGATAATGATGTCCGCGTATCTGATTTAGAATCTCCTATGAGCGAACTCTCCGGCGGTAATCAGCAGAAAGTTATTTTTGCGAGGGAAACAGACAGCGGGACAGACAGCGAGACTGATTCTGAAAATAATATTCTGATTTTAGTCCATCCGACGAGGGGAGTTGATATAAATGCAACTGCATTCATTCACAGTAAAATTATTTCACAGCGAAATGAAGGTAAAGCCGTACTTCTAATTTCATCTGATCTTGATGAACTCATATCACTCTCAGACAGATTAAGCGTCCTCTATAAAGGAGAAATCCTTAAAACTTTTAACAGAGATGAATTCTCCCGGTTCATAAAATCCGATAGTGAGATCGAGCCTGAAACAGATCCGGAATTTCTATTGATGCTTGGAAAACTTATGACCGGGATCAATGATAAGTAAGAAAAATCTTATAAATCTCATCTCCGTAACTCTTTCAGTTCTGATCACTGTCTTAATAGTTTTTGTATTCTTATTAATTCTCGGTAAGGATCCTTTTGAAATTTTCGGGATGATATTTTCCGAAGTGTTTGCAGACGGTTACGGTATCGGACAGACTTTATTTAAAGCTACACCTCTGATATTCATCAGCTGCGGTCTTGCCGTATGCTTTCACGCTTCGCTTTTTAATATAGGTGCGGAAGGTCAGCTGAACGCAGGCTCTTTTGTAATTGCTTTGACCGCTTTGAAACTTGATTTCCTTCCTGTTCCAATAGTAATTTTAATCAGTTTAATTTTCGGTTTTATCGTCAGCGGATTTTTCGGAATTATACCTGCCTATATTAAAATTAAAAAAGATGTAAGCGAAGTTATAACAACTATCATGATGAACTTCGTAATTCTGGCTCTTGTAAATTTTTTCCTTCTTGATTTTTTTGCTGTTGAGTCAACCATGAGAACTGAAAAAATTAATGAAGATCTGATGTTTCTGAAAATCTCTGATGTACTTCCTTTCTTCGATGGATCCACTCTGAATTCAAGTTTCATACTTGCAATACTTGCCGCAGTGCTTACATATTTATTTATTTATAAAACAGGATTCGGTTATAAGCTGCGCTCAGTAGGATTCAATGAACTTGCTTCAAAATATCTCGGCATTAGAACCAACGGCGTAATACTAATTTCCTTTTTTATCGGCGCGGGTATCACAGCTTTTGCAGGAATGAATTACATATTCGGATATAAGGGGTTCTACGAATTTGGATTTTCAAACAACATAGGTTTTACAGCAATTGCTGTAACTTTGCTGGCTAAGAATAATCCGATCGGTATTATTTTTTCATCTCTGCTTTTTGCCATACTCGATTACGGAGGTCTTTCAGTAAATCAGTTAATTCCAAAGGAACTGATGCTCGTAGTGCAGGGAATAATTATCCTTTCACTGCTTGCAGTTGATAAAATAGTAAGTAATTATTTTAAGGAAAAACTTATATGAAAAAATTTATAACGGATTATTAATATGGATCTGATAACATCGGTCATTTCGCTTGGATTTGTCGCGCAGGTACTGAGACTGATGACTCCGTTTTATCTCGGAGCAAGCGCTGCTAATTTTTCTGAAAGAGGCGGCGTGATAAATATTTCCGTGGAAGGTTTTATGAATCTTTCGGCATTCAGCTTCGCTGTGATATCAATTCTGACCGGAAATATTACTGCGGGATTTATTCTCGCCGTTTTAATTAATCTCCTGTTCAGTGTTGTCTTCGGATATTTTACCGTCAGTCTTAAGATAAATCAGATCGTAACCGGTGTCGGCTTTAATCTCTTTATAGCGGGACTGACAAAATTCCTGCTTGTTTACATTTTCAGCAGTTCCAGTAATACGCCAAGATTTGAAGGTCTGCCTGAATTCACTTTATTCAGCAGCATCCCTTTCTTCGGCTTGTTCCTCACGGATTATATTACTTTGTTCTGCTTCCTTCTGATTTTTATTTCAGCATATATTTTGTTTAAAACCAGATTCGGACTGCGACTCAGATCAGCGGGTGAAAATCCCGCAGCCGGAGAAAGTCTTGGAATTAAAATCAGAAATTACAGATACTATGGAATTCTTATCTGCGGATTTTTAAGTTCACTCGCAGGTATCTGGATGGCGTCAAATCAGAATTCATACAGTGACGGAATGATTGCCGGAAGAGGATACATAGCGCTTGCTGCAATGATCATTGGAAAATGGAAACCTGTAAATATCTTTTTTGCCTGCCTTATGTTCTCTGCATTTGAAGCTTTTGAAATATCACTTCAGATAACCGGGTCTGATATTCCTTCTCAGCTTATTCAGATGCTTCCTTACTTTATTACCATTTTAGTTTTGATCGGATTTATCGGAAAAACCAAACCGCCTGCTGCTGACGGTGTTCCTTACTGATCAGCTGTATCTTTTATCCATATTCCAGAAAAGCTTTTTCTTGAGGGTATCAAAGTAAGTTGAAGAATTTTTCTTAATGACTTTAATTGTAAAATCAGCTTTTGTGATGCTTACTTCAGAAGGAGTTTTTGTTCTGTAAAATTTCTGACCGTCAGCAATGATCCTCGCTTTGCCTGTTACAGGAATCTTAATCAGAATTTTTCCGTCATCAGGGATCACGATCGGTCTGACGTTCAATGTGTGAGGGGAGATCGGCGTTATTAAAAATACTTTGCTGTCAGGATTTAATATCGGTCC
>Ga0138256_10007946_pt1 | contig 11178 bp, 16 predicted proteins | sample KNB2016incub_MG_FD_105486 | JGI IMG/M metagenome (GOLD analysis project Ga0138256, IMG submission 105486) | Active sludge microbial communities from wastewater in Klosterneuburg, Austria - KNB2014incub_MG | ecosystem: Engineered > WWTP > Activated sludge > Unclassified | place: Austria...
AGACGATTCCGGCCAACGGGATCGGGCTCGTGCGCGCGTATGGCTACATGGCGTCGGTCGCGATCTTCGCGCTCGGCACCTCGGCCACGGTCGCGATCGACGAGGTGATGGGCGTGGGCGTGGCTGGCTCGCTCGGCGTCAATTCCACGGGTCTCCAGGCGCGTCCTGGCGGGTTCGTGGTGGCGCTCGAAGCGGTCGGGGCCGCGATCAACTCGCCCGGTGGGTATGTGAAGGGGTTCGTGCGAGCCCTTTAAGTCCACCGTCGTAAGGTTCGGGCCATCTGGGTAGTTGACAGGTGGCCCGTTCTGCTTTAGGCTCGTCCACACTATGTCAACAGTTGCCGCTCTCGTGTTTATCTGGCTTGTGGTGATCGGGATCTGGGGGATTCGGTATCTCAGCCGACTCCGCGGGATTCAGGGCGCGTGGGATCAGGCGACGTGGCGGCGGTGTCAGAATTGCAGTGGGGTTCTCGTGCGGGGCACTTTCCAGGGGCTTCAGGGCCATCTCGGGCACCGGTTGGGCCGCGCGGACGGGCTCTCCACCACCGAATACTTCAAGGTGCTGGTGGGATGGCTGTGATGGACAAACCCATTACGACTTTCGCGGAACTGGTGGATTTCGAGGCCGCGGTAGATTGGGCTTGGGCTACTCTGGAGATCACTACCGAGGAAAGAGATGTGGCAAAGGAAAAAGCTCGTGCCGAATATTTCGAGGGGCACGATCGCGTATGACCCGCACCATCAAGGTCGCGCTGTGTCTGCCGTGGTACAACGGCGCAGACCCGGATTGTGTCGCGGCGTTCCTCACGTTCCAGCATTACCTCGGGCGCGTGCAGGAGCGGCTGTGGTGGATGAATCATTTGAAGGAGTCGGGGGCTTCGAGCGAGATCCCCCCCGCGCTCAATGGGCTCGATTCGTGGGATAAGAGCGGAGCAGCAGAGATCCCCGATCAGTTCATCGGCGTCAACATCGAGTTCCTGATCGTCGCGATGATCGGGTATTCGCTCCCCGGCACCGCGCGTGAGGCGTGCATTGATGCGGCGCTCGCGTCCGGGGCCGACTACCTCCTCTTCTACGACGACGACATGATGTTCGACTGCTCGATCTTCTTCAAGCTTTTGCGGCATGAGAAGCCGGTGGTCGGGGCGCTCGCATTCACCGCGAGACCGCCCATCACCCCGGTCATCTACAAGTTCACCGAGGGGCCACAGGGCGGCGTCATCAATAATCCGGTCTTGAACTATGAGCGCGATGCGCTGCAAAAGGTGGACGCGATCGGGTTTGGAGTGGTCTTGATTCAGGGGTCGGTGTTTCGCCGGATGCCGAAGCCCTGGTTCTCGAATCCCGGCGCGGGCGAGGATATCCAGTTCTGCTTCATGTGTCGCAAGGCCGGAATCCCGATCTATGTGGACACCAGTGCCAAGACGGTTCATAAGCCTCGGTACGCGCCCGAGTGGCACGACGAGGGGATGTTTTTGCGCGATCGCGCGGACGATATCGAGAAGGCAAAAGGCGCGTTGGTTTGGACGGCTCAAATGGCCGGTCCCGCCGAAGGTGGTGTAGCGAATCCGCGAAAGTGTGGAGTTCTAACTGGAATCGGAGAGGTTGAATGAAAACCCTGATGGTAATGCCCACATGGAAAAACGAGACCATGTGCGGCGAGGCGATCCGAACCCTCTACGAGTACACGGATTTCGCCCAGTACGGCGATCTCGTCATCATCGACAACGCGCCGAACGGGACACATCTGGCGAACATTTGCGCGAAGTATGGGGCGCGATATCGGCCCCAGGTCGAGAACTTGGGGTGGATGAAGTCGATCAACAAAGCGTGGTTCGTGGATGAGGAAAACCATGAACTCATTACCATGTGCAACGATGACGTGGTGTTCCCGCAGGATCGTGGCTTCTGGCCTCGAACGTTCGAGTTGTTTGAAGACCCGATGGTGGGCGGCGTCGGCCCGATCTCGAACTACGTGATGGGGGCGCAGTATTACCAGTTGCCGCTCCCTGGTCAGGTAGGCATCGTGAAGTTCCTCATTGGGTTCTGCGCGACCTACCGGCGCTCAAAGTTCGGGGCACTCCGGGGGCTGGATGAAACCCTTCCTGGTGGTGACGATCTCGATTTCTCGATGAGGATGCGGAACACCGGGAACACGCTGCTCTGCGATCGTCGCAGTTTCCTCTACCACTATGGCAGCGTGACCGGCAATCGCGTCCACAGCGATTGGGACAATCACCAGTCCCAACTCAAGACGGCCAACGCCCTCATCGCCAAGCACGGGCTCGCGAACTGGTACGACTGTGTGAATGGGGGTTGGGAGGTCTATCTGGCGAACGAGGAATCGCGAGCGTCTTCCGAACTCATGGGGCGCATCAACTCCGAACTCAACAAGCTCGCGATCTACCTGTCCGACAAAGGCGTCGAGGTCATCGAAGGCTCCAGCACCCCAAAGCAGATGGAGTATCTGGCTTCGCGCGTACAAGGGCTCAAGCGCGTGGTCGAAGTCGGCTTCAACGCGGGGCTCTCAGCGCTCACGATGTTGGAGTCGAATCCGGACCTGCGCCTGATCTCGTTCGATCTTGGGGAATGGCCTTGCGCTCACATCGCGGCGGCGTACCTCAAGGACAAATACGGGGATCGCTTCAGCATCATCTTCGGGGATTCGAAACTGACCCTCCTGTCCGCGTTTGTCGGGGAGACCGATCTCGCGTTCATCGACGGGGGCCACGATTTCTTCAGCGCGTTGTCCGATCTCACCAACCTCGCGCCGCACGCGAAGACCGTGGTGATGGATGACATGAACATGCCCGAGGTCGCCCGCGCGTGGAAACATGCAACCAATGCGGGGCTAGTGAAGCAGACCGGGCTCTATGTGGATCATGGAATTGAAGTGCCCCGGCATTGGGCAGAAGGTGAAGGGAGGCAACGTGAATCTCGCAATTGTCTATGACGGCAGTATTCGCGACATCGGAACCGCTTTTCACATTCGGTTCGCCGCGGCTCAACACTTCGGCAAAGAGCTTGAGTGGTATACCGAAGACCCCACTGCGGAGAAGGGTGGGATCGCGTCGGGGCACGACTTCTACATCCACGTCGATGATGGCCGCGACGACTTCGACTGCACCAACATCCCGCACCCGTGGGGCTACTGGGCAGTGGATTCGCACCTGGGGCCGGATATCCGCATCGCCAAGGCCAAGCTCGCGGATGTGGTGTGGTGCGCCCAGAAGCCGTTTGTGGAAGTGTTGGCGGCGCACGGGGTGAAGGCGAAATGGTTGCCGCTGGCGTGCGAGCCGCTGCTTCATTGCACCGCGGAGGAGCTTGCTGCGCGCGAGAATCGCGAGGTCGCGCTCCCTGACAAGGATCTCGTGTTCGTGGGTCATCTTCAGAGTCCCAAGTTCTCGAACCGCGTCGAGTTTCTGGACCGGCTGTTCAAGGCTTTCCCGAACTCGTGGCTGGCCTACGGGGTGTTCCATGAGGACATGGCGCGGACCTATCACCGCGGGCGGCTGGGGGTCAACCACGCGGTCAGGGACGATCTCAACATGCGGTTTTTCGAGTTGGCGAGTATGAAAGTCCCGCAAGTAGCTCCCGAGTTCATGGTCGGGCTGTCGGACCTCGGAGTGCCTTACGGCGAGTTCTTCGCGCCGTATCTTGATGTTGATGACGCTGAAGATTCGATTCGATTGATGTTGGATGCGCCCGAGACCCGTAAGGCGATGGCGGAACGCGCTTTTGAGTGGGTTCGGGCCTCGCACACCTACCGCCACAGATTGTGTACAATGCTTGAGGACGTAGAGCAGTTTCTACAATCTTCAAGAGGTACACCCCCATGCGCTTCTCCCAGCGAGGCTTCACAGCCCTAGTCGCAGCCGCGCTTATCGCGTGGCCCTTTCTGATCCCCCCGGTTCTGGCGCAATCGGGGAGCGTGTGTCCCGGCATCGGTGCGGTGGCCCCGATCGGTGATGGCGATACTTCCACAGTCTCCTCGACCGCGGTGGGCTTCCCCGCTGCTGACATCGCGACCGCAACGCGCAAGGCTTCGGTGGCGGTGGGGTATGTCGCGACCGCGGGAATCCGGTTTTGGGACAACGGGCAAACCCCAACCGCGGCAGTGGGACTTCCGATCGCTTCGGGCGAACGCTTTGTCGTGTGCGGGGTTGACGCGATCATCAAGTTCCGCATGATCCGGCAGACGGTGGACGCGAGCGTGACCACCGCCTTCTACGGAGCCGAGTAATGAAGCGCGGATTGATGGTTGGGCTGATCCTGGCCCTGGTGTCGTTTGTCGGGGCACAGACCACGGTTCCGGGGGGAGGCGGTGGCGCGGTCACGATCACGGGGGGCACCACGGCTACTTCGGGCTGCGCGTCCCCCGGTCCACTGATTTCGGTTGGCAATGTGGTGACATGCGCCAAGCTAGATCAAACGGACTATCTCACCGCCGACGAGTCCGATGTGACCGGGGCATATGTGAACTCAGGCCTCTCGATCGCACTGGAGTCGGGGAAGACCTATTTGTTCGAGGCGAATGTCATCGGGACGACTGCGGGCAGCACGATCGGCCTCCAAGTAGCTTTTAATGGCCCGACGTTTTCGCTGTTCAGCTATACCTCGTTGGCACAATTAAACACGAACCAGATGGCGTTCCCGTGGGGGATCACCTACGACGCGACAAACGCTCTCCCCGCCGCCGGGGTGGCATCTACTCAGATGGCCCAGCGCTATTGGGGAATCATCACGACCACCGCGGCGGGAAATTTTGTTCTCCGATTCCGAACCGAGGTCGGCGCGTCTTCTGTGAGTCTACTTGCCGGGTCATCGCTTCGCGTTTATCAGCCGTAAAAGAGGTCACCATGAAGAAACTGCTCACGATCGTTCTCGTTCTCGCCGTCGCTGTCACCGCTTCGGCTCAGTCTGCCGCGAACATGATGGCGCGGCACAATGCCAGACTCTGCGGACTTGCGGGACTCGCCACCGGCTGTACCCCGACACAATTCAACGCATCGGCTCCTGTCATCGCTGGGACTCTCGCGGGGACGATCTATACCCTCGTCACCGATTACCGAGATGCCGTGTTGATTCAGCCGGGTTTGAATGCCGAGATTGCAGGACTACACGAGGAAACCGGCGACCGGATCAAGGCGGCGTACCTCTCAGGCAACTCAGCCACCCGGCTCGCCATTTGCAACGCGGCGGGCATTCCTGGCGCATCGGTCATCTGCCAGTGAAGCGGCTGACTGTTGTCGGTCTCGCGCTCCTGGCCGCGTCGTGCGGTGAAGGGCTCGCGCCCGTCGCCCCCACCAGCACTGGATGCAGCATCACAATCTCGGGCAGTGGCAACAGTGCTGCTTGTGGGAACTCTACGCAGACCACGGCTCCGTCGCCTACCCCCACTCCTTCCCCCGGCCAGGTCACGGACTGCCGTGTGGACTGGATTCGACGCGGCGGGCCAGATTTCATCCCCGCGGGTGGTGAAGCGACTTTCTCCATCACCCCGATGCAGACGTTCAAGGACGCCGCAGGGGCGACGCAGGAGGTTGAAGTCAGCGCCCCGTGCAACAACGCGCGACCGGCTCCTGTGTGGGCGTCGTCGGATACCAGGGTGGCTACAGTCATCCCGTTCAACACCGGCTTCGAGGCGAAGGCGAAGAGGCTGGCTACGGGCGGGTTCACCATCACCGCGGTCTTCGAGGGCCGCACTGCCATCTGGGGGGTCCAATGAGCCCCGTGCAAGATCCCGCGATCAAGTCTAAGCCTCCGGTTTGGAAGATCGTGCTGAACTACATCTACACCGCCCTGACCGCGGCCAAGAACGCGGGGCTTTTCAACAAGAAAGCAGGTCCGAAATGAACCCCATCGCCGCCGCCAAGGGCAAAGTGGTGAAGGTCGTCGTCAAGCGGGTTTCCAAAGAAGCCCTTAAGCGCATCGACACGCCCGAGGAGCGCAACGATCTGGTGAAGTCCATTAAGATCGAGGGGATCTCTCCGACTCTCTCGTGGGCGGTTTCGGTGATTGCGGGACTGGCTCTTGAAGCCGTCAGCGCCACCGGATTCGATGCGCTCATCAGCGGCGATCCCGCGGCATGGGGTCGCGCGGTCCTGCATGTCTTCGGCGCGAAGTTGCTTCTCTTCATCCAGTCTGAACGCGATGCTGTGGTTGAAGATAAGGGTGAGGCCAAGTAGATGATCTCTGAAGTCTCGGGCATCCAACTTGGGTTCGCGATCGCGATCTTCACCGCGGTACTGGGGGGACTTCGCTGGATTGATTCCCGGATTGATTCCCGCTTCAACGCGCTGGAGTTTCAGATGAAGGAGGCTTTGCGGGGGCGTCTGACCCGGCAGGAGCATCGCATCTGGGTGCTGGAGTTCCGGGTGCGCAATCCCACGCTCAGTTTTCCTGAAGCGATGGGCGAGTCCGAAAGCGGCGAATGAGCCTTGTAGACCGCGCCGAACGCCGACGCCTTGCCTCGATCGCGATGGGGCAGGTCGGGGTGCGCGAGGAGGGCGGGAACAACTGTGGGCCAAAGGTGCGCGAGTACCAGAGTGCCACATGGCTTGAGCCCGCGGCGTGGCCCTGGTGCGCGGCGTTTGTCGATTGGTGCGTGCGCGAGTGGGTGAGGCCGATGGGGAAAGACCTCCTCTTTGGCAAGGAATCTGCCGAAGCGTGGAGGCCCAAGACCGCAGGGGCATTTGATCTCTTGAACTGGGCTACGATGAAGGGAATGAAGATTCTCCCCCCGCTTGCCGACATCGAAGCGGGCGACATCGTGATCTACGACATGAGCCATTGCGGCATCGTAACCGCGGACCAGTATCGCGAGAAACTGACTGGGCGATTCACAAAAACGTTCGAAGCCGTCGAGGGCAACACTGGCTCCGCGGGCGGGCGTGACGCGAACACGGGCGACGGGGTGTTCCTGAAGGTGAGGCCCCGGCTCATGGTGCGCAACTTCATTCGGTTGACCCGCGAATGACCTTTGCGACTCTCCAGGCGGCAGTCTCGCGCCGGGTGAACAACGAGCGCTTTTGGGACGCGGCTGATATCGCGCGGGCAATCAACGCGGCCTATGTCGAGGTTTGCGAGTACACCGAGTGTTTCGAGACCGAGACGACACTCGCGCTGATCCCCGGCCAAACCTACTACGATCTCGAATACCCGGCTCGTGAGGGTGGGGGGATGCGCATTGACGAGTTCGCCGCGGACCCATCGGTATCGGGGATCACTGCGCTGGAGCGAATGCGGATCGCGACTGTTGGGTTTTCCCCAAGCGCGGAAAACAACTATCTCGCGGCGCTGGTGCCCCTGCGCGTTTGGAACAACCAGACAAAAGTGTGGCTCGACATCACCACGGTCTCGGTCCTCGATCGTGAGCGGGGCCGGTGGTATGTGACGGGGGGAGCGCCCGATCGGTGGTTCCATCGTGGGTTCTCGACCTTCGGCATCTACCCCAAGCCCCTGACCTCAACCACCGACACGCTGCTTGTGCGGCATTCAGCGGTCCCGAATCTCATGGTGGAAGCCGGAGATGCGCCTGAAGTGCCCCGTCAGTTCACCGAAGTTCTGGAGCTTGGCGCGATGACCTACCTGAAGGGTCTTGAGCGGGAGCCGCGGACCGCCACGGCCTATTGGAAAGAGTATGTGGATGCCCGTGAAGACCTCTTTAACCATGTGCAGCAGCGGACATCCCGGATGCACATTCCGACCTATGGTGGGGCTCAGGTGGGAGCGCGGCGATGACCCCGAACGAACTGGCGGCGCTGATCCTGGGCGAACTGGGCGACTCGGACGAGAGCATCTGGACGACCGCCGAGATGCTCGACTTGATTCAAGAGTCGATCTACGACTTCAAGGTTAGGACGCTTTGCGATTGGCAGCGGGCGGCGCTGAACGATGTCGCGGGGCAGGCGACTTACGAGATCCCTGATGCGCTGAACTTTCATCAGATGGACCGCGCCGAGTATGACTCGTGGGTGGTAGATGCGCGGCCTACCCGCGTCCAGATGGCGACCAACGGGTACTTCGAGACCTCGGGGAATCGCCCCTTCTCACTCGTGATGCAGGGCGACGGGTTGCGCACGGTGCGAAAGATCGGTGTCCCGGTTGCGAACTCGGCCCTCTTCATCATCGAGTATTTCTCGATGGGGGCTGCGACTTCCGAATCCCCCGATGACGACATCGAGGATTTGCCGCTGCGGTACCTGGCCTATGTCGCACGACGGGTGAAGTCCGAAGCCTACAAGCGCGACGGCGATGGGCAGTCGCTCAAGATGGCGAAGTTCTGGAATGACTGGTACGAAGACTCGATTCTGATGATGGAGCGCCGCCGCGAGCGGATGTACCGCAGGCGCGTTTCCAACATCGGGTCCAGTGGTAAAGTACCAGCGGACTTGAAGAGGCGCGATCCGGGGACGTTGCCCCCGTATTTCCCGGCGATCAACTAGGAGAAACACATGAAGACCCTGACCCGAATCCTGACTCTGGTGGCGCTGGTGTTGATGGCTCCGTTTGCCTTCGCCGCGAATCCCCTGGGTCTCTACAACGCGCAGTACGGCACCGCGAAGGTGATCTATCTGAGCTTTGAGGACGGTTCCACCACCGACAACTACACCGGGACCGACTTCGCCGCGGGTGATTGCAAGATCAGCAAGGACGGCGGCACGGTGGCGAGCACCACGAACGTCCCGGCGCAGATCACGGGGTCGCAGCCGCACTATAGCCTTACGCTAACCGCGACCGAGATGCAGGCGACGACAGCCTATGTGACTTGCACCGATGCCAGCGCGTCGGCGTGGAAAGATGTGGCGTTTCGTATTGAAACCGCTTTAACACTCTCCACCTTGACCGTCAGTAGCGCAAACGGGCCTACAAATGGCCGTGCGATCTATGTCCGAGGGGACGGTAATGGTTCCGCGGTTGAGCTTCAAGGGGGGTCAACAAGCGGATTCGGACTCTTAGTCTCGGGCGGTGGCACCGTCCCCGGTATCTATGCCACGTCTTCACAGGGACCCGGCGCACGATTCACCGCGGGATCTGGAACTGCTGCGGGGATTGAAGCTAACGGAGGATCAACTGCGGGGGCGGGAATCGCGGCCAATGGATCAGCTGGTAACTCGGGCGGCATCGAAGCTACCGGGTTCGGCACCTATGCGGGTATTCGCGCGGTCGGCGGCGCAACCGGTTCCGGCATCACGGCACAAGCTGGCGCGTCCGGCGCTCCCGGCATGGGCATCTTTGGCATCGCGGGCAATAACGCGGGTCTCGCGATCCAGGGCAACGGGTCTGCGTCCGCGATCCAGGCTATCGGCGGCGCGACCGGCCACGGTATCTACGCGATCGGTGGAGCAACCTCGGGTCACGGTATCTATGCGACTGCTTCTCTCCTTGGACACGGCATCTTCACCACGGGCACTGGGCTCAACGGTGATGGCATCCGCGCTGAAGCTCTGACCTCGGGCAACGGGATCAACGGCAAAGGTGGACCTACCCTTGGCTATGGCATCACCGGGTACGCGCAGGTCACGGGCTACAACGGGTTCAGGGCTGAAGGTGTCGGCACTGGAGCCGGGGCGGTTCTGCTTGGCGGATCGACCGGTGAGGGTCTGACGATTCAGGCTGGCGGCGGCAACAACAACGGTGTCCGCATCGAAGGCGCGGGCACGGGCTCGGGCTTCCGAGTGGTTGGTGGCGCGACCGGGCATGGAGTGCTGGCTATCGGAGGTTCGACCTCGGGTTACGGTATCCAGTCTCAGGGCCAGACCGCGGCGCAAGGCCACAACCTGTTCGCGGTTCCTTACACCGACATCACCGCTGCGCCGACCGCGGGCACCACGAGCTTCCAAGAGGCTATGGGTGCTCTCGTGGGCCGGTTCTACAACAAGGTGACGCAGACCAGCACAACTCAGACGATCTTCAAGTCTGACTCGACTACGACCGCCTGCACCAAGGCAACTACGGATGACGGGACAACTCAGGTTTTGGCGCGTTGTCAGTAAAGTGCTTTGCCCGATAAGATCCACATTACCGACTTCAAGGGGGGCTGGAACCCCTCTGTAGACGCCTTCAACGCGCCGGGGGATTGTCTGGTTCGCGCCGACAATCTGGTCTGGGATCAGGGGAACGTCCCCCGGCTACGCGAGGGCTCGACCAAGATTTCGGGCGATCTTGGGGCTGCGATCAACCAGACCTACACCACGGTTCTCGACGGTACGCGGCGGCGCATGTCGGCCAATGCGGACGGTAACATCTACTCGGGATCGACCCTTCTGGACGCGCTCGGGGGCACCGCGGGCTTCGATGCGTTTTTCGGGAGCCAGATGGACCAGATCCTCTACGCGCGTCATGGAGGCCGGAAGCGAAAGTGGGACGGGACCACGACGCGCACCTGGGGGATTGACGCCGCCCCCGCAACCCCAACGGTTGCTCAGTCGCCGGGGGGCCAGAAGATCATCTCGGCTTGCACCAACGGCGAATGGTCTGCGGATACCAGTGAGGGTACCCAGAGCAACGCGACCGGCTATTCAGGTGGGCAAGCGCAAAAGATCGCTCCCGACGCCACGTCGCACCGAGGGGTTCTCAGTGTGGCATTCGCGGCGAAAGACCTCAACGACTTCACGGGTGAAGAGGGTTGTGACAACGACCTCATAGAGTGTTATTTGAAAGTCGAGAACAGCGAACTTCTCGAAAGTCTCTCGCTCCAACTCGACGCGAACGGGGATTCCGCAGCCCCGTTTCAGGACGACTACTATCAGGTGATCCTCGACCTCAACAGCGCGGTCAAGGTGCGTCTGGAAGGCGATGAAGCGGTTCAGAACCAGACCGTGCAAGCGTACGAGAGAGACCGGGTTTTGGCAGAGATCCGCGCGAACCAGCGGAATCCCGATGGAGACGCGAGCGGGGTCACAACGCGCATTGGACGGGCCGAGTCGTGGGTGCGGATCAGTGTTCCGCGCGGCAAGTGGGAGCGGGTCGGTGCCACCAGCGGCAAAGGGTGGTCTACGATTGTTGGGGCTCGCCTCATCGTTCAGTATTCGGCTACGGGCGGCGGCGGTGTCACGATCGACGCGCTCACGATCTCGGGCGGCATCAACCACGCGCTGACCGGCAGCTACCAGTTCCGCGCGGTCTATGTGTTCAACTCGGGGACGTATCAGGCGAAGTCGGGGTATTCGGATGC
>Ga0138256_10007949_pt1 | contig 11174 bp, 8 predicted proteins | sample KNB2016incub_MG_FD_105486 | JGI IMG/M metagenome (GOLD analysis project Ga0138256, IMG submission 105486) | Active sludge microbial communities from wastewater in Klosterneuburg, Austria - KNB2014incub_MG | ecosystem: Engineered > WWTP > Activated sludge > Unclassified | place: Austria...
CCATGGCCGGGCTGACCCGGGCCTTCGATCTCGGGGCCATGCTCCGCTTCGTCTTCGGCAGAAAGATAGCTTCCAGGTTCCGGCTGCGGCCTTGCATCACCGTCGGGCGAAAATGCGTCCGGCCCCTTTTCGTTTTTCGGACGTTTGATCCACCGTGCCGCGAGCATTGGCGTCAGCGTGAACGAAACGATAAGCGACACTGCAATTGCGGCCGCCGCTGTCAAGCCGAACGACGACATAAATCGGCCGACGATACCGGTCATAAAGCCGACCGGAATGAACACCGCCAGCAGTGAAAGCGTCGTCGCAAGGACCACCAGGCCAATTTCTCGCGTTCCCTCGATCGCCGCCTGGAACGGGTCCATACCCTTCTCTTCGACATACCGGTAAATATTCTCAAGCACAACTATCGCGTCGTCGATGACGATGCCGACCATAAGGGTCAGCGCGAGCATCGTCATCTGATTGAGTGAATATCCAAGCGCGGCAATTGCCGCGAATGCGGCGATGATCGAGACCGGTATCGCGAGGGCCGCGATGATGGTCGAGCGAAAGTTCCAAAGAAACAAAAACACGATGATCGCGGCAAACAGTCCGCCCAGGATCAGATGTTCCTCGATCGCATGAAGTGAATTTTCAATAAACTCCGATTGGTCGCGAATGACCGCGACCTTCATGTCGGACGGCAGGTTGGGAATGATCGTCGCCATCCTGCCTTTTACGTTGTTGATGACCGCGATCGTGTTTGCTCCCGCCTGTTTGCGAACACCGACCGAGACTGACCCGACACCGTCAAGCGATGCGGCCGAACTCGGCTCGCCGCCAGTCATAACAACCGAGCCGATGTCGCGTATCTTGATCGGGAAGCCATTCCGCGTTGCGATCACGATGTCGTTGAACTGATCTACGTCGGTCAGCTTGCTCATCGTTCGGACGCCGAGAGTACGACGGCCTTCGACAATATTTCCACCCGGCAGCTCTTGGTTCTGCGAACGAATTGCCGCGGATACCTCGGTTACCGGAATATTAAAGGCCCGCAGCCGGTCAGGGTTAACATTGACCTGAACCTGAGGCGAGCGCGCTCCCCAAAGAAATACTTCGGCGACGCCGTCGGCTGATTCGATCCTTTCCTGAACAAGGTTCTCGACTTGCTCGGAAAGTTCCATCACCGGGCGCGGAGCGCTGATCGTGTACATCAATATCGGCTGCGAGTCCGGATCAGATTTCTGGGCGACCGGCGGATCCGCGGTCTCCGGCAAACGATTGACGACGGTTGATAATTTTTGCTGAATTTCCTGGAAAGCAACGTCAGGATCTTTTTCAAGGTTGAACGTCAGCGTTACGTTCGAGCTGCCCCGTGATGAGCTGGAGCGCATTTCTTCCACGCCCGGCACCGAGTTGAGAGCTGCTTCTATGACATCCGTTATCTCGGTTTCGATCTCTTCCGGCGAAGCACCCGAGTTTGAGGTCCGCACTGAGATTGTCGGCAGGTCGATCTTTGGGAAGCGGTCAACGCCGAGCGTGAAAAAACTAAAGCCGCCAACGACAGTCAAAAACAAAACGATGACGGTCGCAAATACCGGCCTGTGAACGCAAATTTCAGCCAACCATTGCATAGAACTCCTTAACTAGATGGCGACCTTCGCTCCTTCGTATAACTGTTCCAGGCTGCTTGTTGCAACGGTTTCATCCGCTTCGAGTCCCGACAATATCTGCTGAAAGCCGCCCTCTTCAGTCCCGAGCTGCAGCACTCTTAGTTTGACGATTCCATCCACGATCACAAAAGCCCTGTACGACTGTGTCGCCTGATCATTATAGATCGCAGATTTTGGCACGAAGACTCCGGCTCCGCCGCCTTCCTTGGTGATCCTTGCCGACCCAAACATTCCAGAACGAAGTGAGTTATCGCCGTTTTCAATGGATGCTTCAACAGTTGCCGCCCGCGATGTCGGGTCCAGCGAAGGGTTGATCGCTGTGACCGTTCCCGCAAAACGCCGGTCACGATATGCGTCAACTTGCACGGAGACGCTCCGGCCGAGTGAAACCGATGGCACGTCAGATTCGGCAACCTGGATCTGGATCTTCATCGGGTTGGTTCGAAGCAGCGTAATTATAACTGACGCGGACGTGACGAATTCGCCGACCGCTGTCGGCCGATCGCTAACAAAACCCGAAAATGGCGCCCTTATTACCGTATCCGCTAACGATTGCCGCGCCGTGCCCACCTGTGTTCGAGCGGATTCGACCGCTGCTTGGGCGCTTTGGATCGCGGCATTGTTCTGACGGGCGGCGTTCGCCGCTGCGTCCAACTGCTCCTTGGCGGCGTTCACCCGCGCCTTTGCCGTATCACGCGCCGTTCGATATTGCTCGTAAGTTATCATCGACACGTCGCCGGTTTGAACAAGATCGCGGTAACGGCCTTCGTTCGCTTCGGCCTGCTTCAATTCGGCAAGCATTTGTTCATATGCGGCATTTGCGGCCCTGACTTCAGGTATCGACGACGCATTGAATGTGCCGTTCGGCGAAAGCCCGAGCCTGGCCTCAGCCTGGCGTACCGACGCCTGGGCCTGTTTAACGCTGGCCTCGGCAGATGCAAGTTCGAGGCGAGCATCGCGGTCATCGAGCTTTGCGACCTGCGTTCCCTGGGCTATAAATTGGCCCACGTTCACCATCACATTTACAACTTTGCCAGCCGCCTTGGGCGCGACATTCGAGGTTTCGTCCGCGACGAGTGTTCCGGTTGCCTGTATAAACGCCGGTACGTTCCTCGATTCGGTCTTTGCTGCGGTGACGGTGATCGGCGGCGTTTCTTTTTCTGCCGCGCGATTCGCTCCACTGTTTGATCCGGCCGAACTGCCGCTGCAGGCAAATGAAAAGAACGATAGTGTAACTACCGCCAAAAAGTAAAAAGGCGTCGCAGCGGACGTTTTCAGAGGAATACCCATAAGTCTCTCGATAAGATGCCAATTTTACAATAGTTACTGCGAAACGATAATTGGCACAGTGTAAAGTTTTGTAAACCTGCATCGAAGACTGAATACATGCATGCCGGCCGTAGGCATCGTCCATGATCAATTCGCCGCGCATTAGGCCGATGCGGTTGAAGCCTACCGAGCGATTGCGGTATTATCTTTATCATTCGAAATAATTTAATAGGTTGGAGGAACTCGATGATCGAGGAAATTTCGGCTACTGAACTCAAGCGTAAAATGGATGCCGGAGACGATATTCAGCTGATCGACGTAAGACAGCCCGACGAAAATGCATTTGCAAAGATACCGGGTGCGAAACTGATCCCGCTTGGCGATGTTCTGAAAAGAATTGGTGAAATTAACCCGGACCGCGAAACTATTGTTCATTGCAAGATGGGCGGACGAAGCGCAAAAGTGATCGAGGCCATGAAGCAAGCGGGTTATAAGGGCGAATTGAAAAATCTCAAGGGCGGGATAACTGCGTGGTCAAACGAGGTTGACCCGAAAGTGCCTAAATACTAGCCATTCTGCGTTTTTCGCGTCATATACAAAGTCGGGTAGGTCATGAGGGCGTAAAGCGTTGGTCCGGCACAGTTTTCCAGCGAGTTGCGAAAAAGCAAAATGTCACGCGTTGGCCGCCCAAAAACTTACGTTTAGCAGCCTAGTCCGCTTTTGTGTGAGCATGATCGTCATGCCAATACGGCCGCAATCTCGTCGCTGGTCCTGACGATCTCCATATCGTCCATTACTTCGGTTCGACACGCCATCACGGCCTTTTCCTTTTCACCGTTTTTCAGCCAAACCTGGCAGTTTAGGCATTCGCCGTTCCAACAGAACTCGCCGTCTGAAACTGCGTCCATGTCTGCAAATTGAAGTCCGCGCAGTATTGTGTTCTTCTCGGGCATTTCCATCGTGTGCCCGCAAACTGCGACGTTGACAAGCCGTTCAAAGGGCTCGAATATCTCGAGATCGTGCATAATTATTGATCACCGGCCGGAACCCTGGCCGAAAAGGAACGAAAGAAACCTTGATGCAGGGTTGTCCGATCCGCATCCAATAAAATAGCATATTAAAAAAGAGGCAAATATTCGATATGTCACTTGTTATTTATACAAAGCCTGGATGTCCATACTGCCAGCAAGCGCGCGATCACTACAGATCAGAAGGCAGATCATTCATAGACTATGACGCCCAGAACGATAAAGAGCGGCAGCGTGAAATGCTTGAGTACACTGGCGGCGACCCGACCGTTCCCGCGATCGTTGAGAACGGCGTTTATCTGGGTTCGGGCTGGGGCGATCCGCCAAAAGGCTGAACGATCGTTAAAACCTGACCGGCAGTTGGCCGGCCTGTTGCAGAGGTTCTTCGAATTGCGATTTTTGACCGTCGCACTATCTGACTTTACTTAAAGAACTATACGGCATACGATTAACTTTAGTCGGATGAAGAATTCGCGATCGCAAATCGCAAATTCCTTTATGATCGGTTCTCAGATCAACCAGTATAAAATTCAGGACAAGATCGGCTCGGGCGGACAAGGAACGGTTTACAAGGCGCTCGATACGAAATTGAACAGGACCGTTGTCATCAAGGTCCTTCCTCCCGAATTGACGGTCAAGACGGCCAACTTCAAGCGTTTCGAACGTGAAGCTCAGCTTTGCTCTCAACTCGATCATCCCAATATCTGCACGATCTACGATTTCCACGAAGCAAACGGCGTTTTCTATATTGCCATGCAGTATGTGGACGGCAAGAATGTTCGCCAGTTGGTCGCCGGCAGGCCGCTTGAACTTAAGAGCGCATTGTCGATCGCGGTCCAGGTCACGGACGCCTTGGCGTATGCCCATTCAAAGAACATCATTCACCGCGACATCAAGGCCGGAAATATTATGGCGAATTCCGCCGGCCAGGTGAAGATCCTCGATTTCGGCCTGGCAAAGCTGCTTGAAGATGAGCAGGCAGACGCAAACGCCGGAATGGACAAGACGCAAATTACGGAGCTTGGGATCCCGTACGGTACGGCCACCTATGCCGCGCCGGAACAGGCAAAGGGTGAACGTGCGGATGCACGTTCCGATATTTTCTCGACCGGCGTTCTGCTTTACGAGATGCTTACCGGAATTTGGGCCTTTCAAGGAAAGACGGTCATCGACGTTCGTCACCAGGTGCTTTACGGAACTCCGAAACCGCTCGAACAACAGCGACAGCAGCCGCTTCCGCCTCAGCTGCAGCAGATTGTTGACAAGGCCCTGGCAAAGGATCCAAAGGACCGCTACCAGAACATTGCGCGGATGCGTGATGACCTTCGCGGCGTTCTCCAGGAAATAGCCGGCGCTCCGGTAATGCCAGGTGATACTTTTGCCCCGAGCCATGTTGACAGCGGCGTCTTTAAGCGTGCATTGAACTGGTTTACCGGAAAGTCAATGCCCGAGCAAACCTCGAGCCGTTCATCTTCACTTTCAAATCCGCCGTCTTACATTCCCGATATTAATCTGACATCGACCGGCCAGGAAAAGAAAAGCGTCGCCATACTTCCATTCAAGAATCTCGGACATGACCCAAGTGCCGGTTTTTACGAATTCGCCCTTGCGGACGCGGTGATCACCGAACTGGCCCAGATCCGCTCGATAATCGTTCGTCCAAGTTCTGTTATTGCCAAGTATCACGGAAAAGAGATGGACCCGCGCGACATTGGCCGCGAGCTTCGCGTTCATGCCGTATTGTCGGCAGGTTTTTTAAGAAGCGGTGAAAAACTTCGGGTAACCGCGCAGTTGCTAGATGTGATCTCAGGCGACATTTTATGGAGCGACCGAGTTGATGCCGAGGGCTCTGACATTCTTGCGATACAGGACAGCATCGCTCAGCGAATTCTGGAAGGGCTTAGGCTTGAACTCTCCGACCTGGAACAAGAAAAACTCCAGCGTCGTGCGACGGACAACGCTGAGGCGTGGGAAGAATATCTTCGCGGCCGCGATAATTTTGGCAGGTTTATTTTCCGAACACTGGATATTGACGACTGCAACGCGGCGATTGTGAATTTCAAACACGCGATCGAACTCGATTCTCACTTTGCTCTTGCGTACAGCGGACTTGGAGCGTGCTATTGCAACCGCTTCTTCAAGGGCCTTGGTGAATCGGAGGATTACACATCGGCCGAGACCGCGTTCACAAAAGCCTTTTTCTATGACCCGAACGTAGCCGAGGCACGTATGCTGATGGCCATGATCTATATGGCCCGCGGTGAAAAGAAAAAAGCACGGTCCGAAGTAGAGATCCTCCAAAAACAGTTCCCCAACGATGCCGTGCTTTATTTTGTCAAAGGCGTCGTCCATCGTCTCGACGGCGAGTATGAAGAATCGCTTAAGGCATTTGAGAAACTGTCGAGACTTGATCCCGCGGCCCGTGCCGTCTCCGCCTATAACAGCGCCCGCATTTATATTTATAAGGGTGATTACGTAAGTGCCATTCGCCAGATAGAAAAAGGCGAAAAGGCCGAGCCGAACCATCCAATGCTTAAGATATTTCGCTCGGCCGTTTACTACTATAGGGGCGACCGCCAGGATGCGATCGATCTGATGGCGTCGGTACTTGACGAACACCCTGAAATGGACGGCATTCGCCCGCTTTATGCCATTTACCTCGCCGGTGCCGGCCGCCGTGACGATGCTCTCGCACAGTTGACCGAAGACGCCCTCGCCCTTTCACGCGCCGATCACGACATGGCATACTGGGTCGGCTCGACCTACTCCATCCTCAACGAAAAAGACCTCGCCTTCAAATGGCTAAACCGCGCCGTAAAACTCGGCAACCAAAACAAACCCCATTTCGAAAACGACAAAAGTCTCAACCCTCTCCGAGACGATCCCAGATTCGCCGAACTCATGGCAAAAGTCTATAACGGCGACTAACTGTCTGATTCCGCTTCGGGCTTCAAAAGATCCTTTTCTTAAGATGCAAATCAGTAGGACGACGCATCAGAATAAGCGTGATGCGGAAATCTGCACTACTGCGAGGCGACCTTTGCCCCAGATCTGAGTATTATCGTCTTGTCGATCAAAAAACCTGTGCCTTACCATCTCACCGCGGTCTTCCGGAACGCAGCTTTTGGTCAATTCTGAATTACAAATCAAAAGGATCAGTATAGGAGTACTAATATGAAGTTTTTATTGCCCATAGTCGCGTGCAGTTTTGCAATTATAGGGCTTTTTGTCGTTTCCAGCGACACAGCGACAGAAGCCAGTGCGGTTACAGAACCGACGCCCACGCCGACACCTTCAGAACGATGGTATGCAGAGGCACCCGCAATGCCTGAAGAATTAAAATATTTGGCGTTATTTGAGGAAATTCAAATGCTTAAGTCCAAAGACCAGGAAAATCAGCAGGCCGGCGAAACAAGTTATTTCAAGAAATCATTTTATGATGACCGGTTAAAACTGAATAGCTCGCAGTACGCAACTATGGACACGGTTGCCGCGGACTGCATGGCGCAGCTTCAACCATTGGAACAGCAGGCCCGGCAAATTATTGAGCAGTACAGAGCGGCGTATCCAAATGGCAAGCTCAAAAAAGTTCAACCTAGTCAGTCTCAGGGCGCGTTTCAATCAGTTGACGCTAAGCGAACAATCGAGCCGCTACCGCCGGTACCTAACGCATTGATCCAGCTGAACACACAAAGGAACCAAATAATTCTTAGTTCAAAGGAGCAGCTTCGGCAAGCTTTTGGGACTAGTGCCTTCGCTGCTTTTGACAATGCCGTGCAAGAAAACGCCCGCAAGGTACTTAGGCCTCTCAATATGGGTAGTAACCAGCTGCCTCGACTAACCCCCACGCCAACACCAACACCTGGCAGCTAGTTAAACTTAATAGGAGGTAAAATTTATGAATTTCATCAAATTTCTAAGGGCAACGGCGATCTTCACAATCGTCTTGGTTACCTTTCAAGAAGCGGAAGGACAATATGCCTATGCTCTATCCGATATTGTCTATGACAACGTTACAAAGAAAGTAACCAGTCTTTCGCGTACCAGACTGGATTTTATCGCCGGTTTGCATTATGACCCGGCCGTTGTTGGAGGAATGTTTCAAGAGGGTAGTTTTCTAGGAGCCGCCCAAAATACAGGATTTGCAGATATTGTACCTGCGGTCGTGAGATTGCGGACAACATTTCAGTCTCCGCCGGATACTCGATTCGATGTTCTGAGCGACCATTATATCGTGGCTTACTTTTATACCGAGGTAATCATCTACGGCGACGATGGAGAGATACTCGGTCGACAATGGTACGACCCGTTAGGATTTAGTGCCTTCGGCGGAGGGGCGAACCCAGGCTGGAAAAGTTACATGGGGTCAAATCGAGTGGCCACGTACGTCGACTACCAATATTTTCGGATCGGGAGAACGGGCCGCGGGGTCATCGCAAATCCTACTGTGTGCACCCCCGCCTCAATGGCGGCGGGTGCCGTGAGCGACTCTTGCCCAATTCCGCTGACGGTAAGAATAACGAATGAATTCAAGCCGGGACAGGATTTAAGCGAGGGCGGTCATGTACAGCAAGCAATGCTCGGTAAGGTGCAGATGGAAGTCGAAACCTTGGGCGGTACAAGCGAACCGATCACTTACAATTGGACAAGTGATGTTCCAGTGGGAGTTTCATGCAGTACCGGTAGAATCTGTTTAGCAAACTTAGATAAACCAACGACTGGCGACTTCAACACAATCACTGTTTCAGTGAACCAAGGGTCTTAACCAACGCCATCTCCGACGCCAATTGTAAAGACCGTTAAGATCAAGGAATCGCTTCCCACCCTAACCTTTTCTGGAGTGGAGCGTCCGCCACTGGTTACTACGGTTAGCCAGCGTTGTGCTCACCAAACAACACTACAACCGGAGCAATTGCTAATCTTAGGTTGCCCTGATGCGCAACCTTGGACTACAAACTCCGCTTCCGTTGCTGGATTCTTTGCTCAGTCAACAGTTACACCACCAAATGGTTTCATATCCGACGGGGCGAATTCCTACGTTGAGTTTCGTCAACTGATAAAGCCAGTAGTGAAGCGGTTCGGTAGAGTTGTAAGTGAATGTTTCGATTTCAATTCAGGTTCCCAAGAAGAATGGCGGGAAGATTTTAACGGCCGCGAATTGAACGTATTCACCAGTCTGCTTCAGAGCGATTATCGAATAAGAAGTACGTTTTCTAATGACCAAACTGCCGATCAGAACGTTTCATTGAAGGTTGTGGATTCTCCGATGGTAAGACTTTTTCCGACCAACTACGCCGGCGTCAGTCTCAATAAATACACGGCGGCCAGCCAGTTTGAGACGTACGTGACCTATTTCACAGGCTTTCGAACCGACGATGATTTTGGAGACCAAAACCGGCACGCGCTTGCAAAGTTAAAGTGGAATTGGTCTGGAGCGTCCGATCGCAGAGGTACAGGTGACTGGAAGTTCTTTGGCGCCAAAAATCCGAAAACGCAGACACAGTTGTTGAAGGAGGCTATTCCTTTTTCAGCAACGCAATCTGGCGAAAGGGCCTTCGATGGTAGCGTTCGTGAGGGAGGTCAAGACGTAAGCGGCGAATACATATCTTGCAGCTCAAAACCGCCAGCTACAATAACTACAAAAAGAAACGTAGCAGTTTGGCGAAAGACGAATGGTATTTGGTACATCGTCAATGCTGACGGCTCAACGCAGGGGGTAACTTCGTGGGGTGTGGATAACGATATTCCGGTACCAGGTGATTATGACGGCGACGGCCTTGCGGATTTTGCGGTTTACCGCCCGGACAATCCAGCTACGCCCGAGAATGAATGTCAGAACGGTTGTACGTGGTATATCGTCAAAAGCAGCGGCGGTTTAGAGCAAATTTATTATGGCGAAACCGGAGACAAACCGGTTCCGGCAGATTATGACGGTGACGGCAAAACCGATTTCGGGTTGTTTCGTCCGGGCACAAGCACCTGGTATTTTCAGAAATCCACTGATGGCTATGGCAGTCAGCAATTTGGCGAATCGAACGACACTCCCGTACCCAGCGATTATGACGGCGACGGGATAGACGACATCGCGGTTTGGCGTGCGTCAAATGCTTCGTGGTACCTGATGAATAGCGGCGATCAATCGTTCACGGTGCAACAATGGGGCACCTCGACGGACAAACCCGTGATCGGCGATTACGACGGCGACGGGCAAACGGATCTGGCAACATGGCAAACAAATGGTGATTGGTTCATCCTGTTGAGTGCGACCGGCCAAACGAAGATCGTCAACTTTGGCGATCCGGCTACTGATGTAGCAGTAGCGGGGAATTATGATGATGATGACAAGACAGACATTGCGACCTATCAAACCGGCCTCTGGCGTATCTTGAGAAGCAGCGATGATCAGGTCCAAACATACAACTGGGGAATCCAAGGCGATATCCCTGTCCCCGCCGCCTACTCCCGCTAACAAAATTGCAATTTGATCCCTAACATCGAAGCAATCCAACAATAAAGTGAGGCTGTCTGGAAGTTTGTCCAGACAGCCCTATTGTTCGTGCAAAAGAGATTGTAGGGATTGCCCTAAACTGCCACTTCTGTTTTCTCAACGGCCAAGATACACTTTACTTTCCGCTTTAGGGCCTTTTCGAATTGTCTTGCTTCGTTTACTCCGTCGAAGGAGAGTTGTTGGAGGTTGGCTTCGATGCGTTTGCGGTAGTCGGAGACGAGCGAGTCGGAGACGCCGAGCATTTCGGCTACTTCCAGCTGCGTTCCGCCGTTGGCAACGAGATAGCAGTGCCAAAGAACGCTGATCATGCGATCGTACTGCTTTACCTTTCCGCGAACCGACTTGTGCAGGCTGGCAAGGAAGCCGTCCACGAAGGTGGCCGCTTCCGCTTCCGCTTCATTCCTTAAATAATCTTCCTCGGGCGTCTCGCGGGTGTCCGGTATCTCGAACGACATTTTGTCGTCATCGTCGCTGTCGCCCGACCCGCCGACCGGGACAAGGTGAATGTCCATTATCGGCAGCCGTGACATTACAAACGACCGCAGCGAGCGTACATCGACCGGCGAATCTATCGCCTTGAATACGCGAATGATGAGCTTTTCAAGCTCGACGTTGCTGATAACTATTTGTGCGTCCCCGGTGCATCCGACCATTCGAGTATCGCGGTTGTGAAAGGCGACTACCTTTACGCGTTCGTGCATTTCCTGCACATCG
>Ga0138256_10007950_pt1 | contig 11174 bp, 7 predicted proteins | sample KNB2016incub_MG_FD_105486 | JGI IMG/M metagenome (GOLD analysis project Ga0138256, IMG submission 105486) | Active sludge microbial communities from wastewater in Klosterneuburg, Austria - KNB2014incub_MG | ecosystem: Engineered > WWTP > Activated sludge > Unclassified | place: Austria...
GGCCACCGGCGTGCCCGAGGTCGACGCGGCGGTTCACCGCGAGGCCGGCGCGCGCGGCGTGCCGGTCAACGTGGCCGACCGTCCCGAGCTCTGCACGTTCATCCTGCCCGCGGTGGTCGACCGTTCGCCGGTGATCGTCGCCTTCTCCACGGGCGGGCGCGTCCCGGTGCTGGCGCGCAGCCTGCGCGCGCGCCTCGAGGCCATGCTGCCCGCAGGGCTCGGCCGGCTCGCGGATTACCTCGGCGCCAAGCGCGGCTGGCTGCGCGAGCGCGTGCCCGACCCCGGCCTGCGCTTGCGCGCCTGGGAGCGGCTGCTGGAGGGAGCGGTGGCCGAGCGCGTGCTGGCGGGCGACGAGGCCGGCGCGGAGCGTCTGCTGCAGGAGGAGGTGGCGGCGCTCGACGGCGCGCCGCGCGGCGAGGTGTTCCTGGTCGGCGCCGGGCCCGGCGATCCGGACCTGCTCAGTTTCCGCGCCCTGCGCCTGATGCAGCAGGCGGACGTCGTGTTCTACGACCGCCTGGTCAGCGCGCCGGTGCTCGCGCTGGTGCGCCGCGAGGCCGAGCGCGTCTACGTCGGCAAGCGCCGTGGCGAGCACGCGGTGGCGCAGCCCGACATCAACGAACTGCTGGCCGAACACGCGCGCCGCGGCCGGCGCGTGCTGCGCCTCAAGGGCGGCGATCCGTTCATCTTCGGGCGCGGCGGCGAGGAGATCGAGCACCTGGCCGAAGCCGGGATTCCGTTCCAGGTGGTGCCGGGCATCACCGCCGCCTCGGGTTGCGCGGCCTATGCGGGCATTCCGCTCACGCACCGCGACCACGCGCAGTCGGTGCGCTTCGTGACCGGGCACCTGAAGGACGGCAGCATAGACCTCGACTGGCCCGAGCTGGCGCGGCCGCAGCAGACCGTGGTGTTCTACATGGGGCTGGTCGGGCTGCCGTTGATCTGCGAGCGGCTGATCGCGCACGGCATGCCGGAGTCCACCCCCGTGGCGCTGGTGCAGCAGGGCACCACGCCCGCGCAGCGCGTACTGGTATCGACCCTCGCCGCGATGCCCGGGCGCTTGCGCGCGGCGCAATTCCACGCGCCCACGCTGGCGATCGTGGGCTCGGTCGTGAGCCTGCACGAGCGCCTGAGCTGGTTCCAACCGGCGGCCGAAACCTAGAATCAACTTTAAGTTTTTTAGATAAGATCCGGAACCTGTTGATTTCGTTGAATTAACATCAAGAAACTTCTCAAGTTCGCTCCCGCGCTGCCGATTCAATACTGCCCAAGCAGTCTTGCCTCACGGAGTCCAGCCATGAGCATCGACATCCCCCGCGTACTTCCCATCGTGACCCCGCCGGCAGCCGTGCTCGACGACGAACTGCGGGTGAAGCAGTCGGCGCGGGTCGACCCGATACCGTCCGACCCGGGCAAGCCGCGTGTCGAGCGCCGGGTGGTGCCGGAGCGGCGCACCCGCACCGAGCAGCGGCGCGCGGCGCTGGAGTTGCGCGCGCGGCGCGACCGGCGCACCCAGCGCGGCATCGACGTGAATGCCTGAGTCCACGGACGGATGCCATGGATACCTTTGATTTCGACCTCTTCGTGATCGGCGCCGGATCGGGCGGGGTGCGCGCCGCCCGCATCTCGGCTGGCTACGGTGCCCGCGTCGCGGTGGCCGAGGAGCGCTACGTGGGCGGCACCTGCGTCAATGTCGGCTGCGTGCCCAAGAAACTGTTCGTGTATGCCGCGCATTACGCGGAGGATTTCCACGACGCCGCCGGGTTCGGCTGGGCGCTCGGGGCGGCAGCCTTCGACTGGCCGCGGCTGCGCGACAACAAGGATCGCGAGATCGCGCGCCTCAACGGGATCTACCGCAACCTGCTCGACAGCAAGGGGGTCACGCTGATCGAGGGCCGCGCGCGCGTGCTCGACGCCCACTCGGTCGCGGTGGGGCAGCGGCACTACCGCGCGCGCCATATCCTGATCGCCACCGGGGCCTGGCCTTTCGTGCCGGACTTCCCGGGGCGCGAGCACGTGATCACCTCGAACGAGGCATTTCACCTCGAGCGCTTGCCGCGGCGCGCGGTGGTGGTGGGCGGCGGCTACATCGCGGTGGAGTTCGCGGGCATCCTGAACGGCCTGGGGGTAGAGACCGCGCTGCTGTATCGCGGCCCGCTGTTCCTGCGCCATTTCGACCGCGACCTGCGCGAGACGCTGGCCGAGGAGATGCCGAAGAAGGGCGTGACGCTGCGCTTCGACACCACGGTGCAGGCGGTCGAAAAGCGTCCGGACGGCAGTTTCGAGCTGCAGCTGAGCGACGGCTCGCGGCTGGCGACGGACCTGGTGCTGTACGCGACCGGCCGCCGCCCGTTGGTGCAGGATCTGGGCCTGGAGGCCTGCGGCGTGGAGCTGCGCGAGGACGGTTCGATCGTCGTGGACGATTACTACCAGAGCACGGTGCCCTCGATCCACGCCATCGGCGATGTCATCGGCGGCCCGGAGCTGACGCCGCTCGCGACCGCGCAGGGAATGGCGCTCGCGAGCACGCTGTTCCTGGGCGACAAGCGCAGCGTCAGCCTCGAGAACCTGCCGACCGCGATATTCTCGCAGCCGGCGGTGGGCACCGTGGGCCTGAGCGAGGAGCAGGCCCGCGCCCGCTATCCCGCCGTGCTGGTGTACCGCACCCGCTTCCGGCCGCTCAAGCACACGCTGAGCGGCAATCCTGAACAGACCTTCATGAAGCTGGTGGTAGATGGCGAGAGCGACCGCGTGCTGGGCGTGCACATGGTGGGGCCGGAGGCCGGGGAGATCGTCCAGGGCATGGCGGTGGCGCTGCAGGCGGGTGCCACCAAGCGCGTGTTCGACGCCACGCTCGGCATCCATCCGACCTCGGCCGAGGAATTCGTGACCCTGCGCGAGCCGGTGCGCTGAGAACGGGGGGGCTTAGCCCCCCGTGAGGGTTCAGTTGCTGACGGCGATGCGCTGGTTCAGCTGTATCGCGTCGAGCAGGATGTTGCCCGCTTCGGTCAGCAGCACGTCCGGCTCGTCGTCGGCCCTGGTGGTGTCCTGCGCGGTAACCGCCGCCTCGTCCTCGGCGGCCTGCTTGTCCTTTTCCAGCTCTTCGACCGAGGCGAGCGGCTGCTCGCCCTTCGCGACGCGCCGCCGGTTCTCGAGCTTCAGTTCTTCCTCGCGCTGCTGCTGGCGCTCGGCGAGGCGGACCGGCTCGCTGAGCGAGACCGATGTCACGGCGTCGAGCTTCTCGGCGAAGGCGATCTCGTCGCGCAGGTAGGCGAAGTCCGGGTCCTTGCTGGTGCGGGCCTCGTGGCGCTCGCGCAGCGTCGGCAGGATCGAGCCGAGGTCGAGGTAGTTGCGGTGGCGCACCGGGGCGATGCGGTCCCACGGCAGCGCGTTGTCGAGCGCGCTCTCGCCGACCTCGTTCAGGTTGTAGATCGAGGGCAGCGCGATGTCGGGCACCACGCCGCGATGCTGCGTGCTCTCGCCCGAGATGCGGTAGAACTTCGACTCGGTCATCTTGAGCTGGCCGTGGTTCAGCGGGCTCAGGGACTGCACCGTGCCCTTGCCGAAGGAGGGCGAGCCCACCACCAGCCCGCGCTCGTAGTCCTGGATCGCGCCGGCGAAGATCTCCGAGGCCGAGGCGCTCAGGCGGTTGATCAGCACCAGCAGCGGACCGGCGTAGAAGCTGTCGTCGCGAAACTTCTGCTTGCGCTCGACGCGCTCGTTACTGTGACGGATCTGCACCGTCGGGCCCGACTCGATGAACAGGCCGGTGAGCGCATTGGCTTCCTGCAGCGAGCCGCCGCCGTTCTCGCGCAGGTCGATGATCACACCATCGACCTGCTGCTCCTGCAGTTCGGCGAGCAGTCGCGCCACGTCGCGCGTGGTGCTGCGGTAATTCGGGTCGCCGCGCTGCATGGCCTCGAAATCGGCATAGAAGGCCGGGATGTCGATCACGCCGATCTTGCGCGTGTGGTCCTCGTAGGGGATCTCCAGCACGCGGCTCTGCGCCGCCTGCTCCTCGAGCTTGACCTGCTCGCGCACGATGCTGATGAAGTGATGCTCCTCGCTGGCGCCGCTGCCGCGCACGACCTCCAGGCGCACGGTGCTTCCCTTCTTGCCGCGGATCAGGTCGACCACGTCATCGAGGCGCCAGCCGACCACATCGACCATCTCGCCGCCACCGTCCTGGCCGACGGCGACGATCCGGTCGGACTGGCGCAACTGGCCCTGCTTGGCCGCCGGCCCGGCCGGCACCAGGCGAGCGACCTTGGTGAACTCGTCGTCCTGCTGCAGCACCGCGCCGATGCCCTCCAGCGACAGGCGCATGTTCATGTTGAAATTCTCGGAGCTGCGCGGCGAGAGGTAGTTGGTGTGCGGGTCGAACAGCTCGGTGAACGAGTTCATGTAGAGCTGGTAGACATCCTCGCTGTTGACCTGCGCCATGCGGCGCAGCTGGTCCTTGTAGCGCTTCCCGAGCAGTTCCTCGATGGCGCCCATCTCCTTGCTCGCGAGCTTCAGCCCGAGCACGCTGGACTTCAGCTGCTTGTGCCAGAGCTCCTCCGCCTCCTGCTCGTCGGCCGGCCAGTCGAGCTTGTCGCGGTCGGTCAGCAGAACTTCGTCCTTGCTGAAGTCCATGGCCCGGATCGTCGCGTGCAGATTTTCCGTCACGTGCCCGAGCCGTGCGTCCATGCGCTCGCGGTAGCGCGCGTAGATCGCGAAGCCGGCACTGACGTCGCCGGCCAGCAGCTGGTCATCGAGCTGGTGGCGCAGCTTGCGGAACTCCTCGATGTCGGCGGCGAGGAACACGTTGCGCCCCGGGTCGAGGTTGTCCAGGTAATTCTCGAGCAGCCGCTCGCCCAGGGCGTCGTCGATCTGCACGCGCGCGTAGTGGTGCCGGCCGAGACGTTCGATGATGTCGAGGGTGGTCAGGCTCTGGGTGCGGTCGTAGCCGAGCGGCTTCTGCTCAGCGCCGGCCTGCAGCAGCCCGGGACAGGCCAGCGACAGCAACAGGATGGCACGAACGACGACCGGGGCGCGGAGAGTGCGGGATTGCTGCATAAGGACTTGGCGAATGGGCTCGGTAGCAATGACTTCGCGGCCATTATTACCCATAATCAACGCGGGATACATGGTCATTAACGGCCCGGGAAACGTGAATTCTCGGCGCCGCAGCGTCAACGAAGGGGGAAATCGGCGCATGCGCCTCGGTCTGAACATCGGGTATTCGGGAAAGCGGGCCACGGCACCGGTCGAGCTGGTGCAGCAGGCCGAGGCGGCGGGATTCGATTCGGTCTGGGTGGCGGAAGCCTACGGCTCCGACGCGGTTTCGGTGGCGGCCTGGCTGCTGGCGAGGACCACGCGCATCCGCGTAGGCACCGCGATCATGCAGATTCCGGCCCGCACGCCGGCAAACGCCGCCATGACCGCGATGACGCTGGCGCAACTCTCCGGCGATCGATTCCTGGTCGGGCTCGGCGCCTCGGGCCCGCAGGTGGTCGAGGGCTGGCACGGCGTGCCCTACGGCAAGCCGGTCACGCGCATGCGCGAGTACATCCAGATCATGCGCAAGATCATGGAGCGCGAGGCGCCGGTGGAGTTCGACGGCGAGATCTACCAGCTGCCCTGGCGCGGTCCCGGCGCCACGGGCCTCGGCAAGCCGCTGAAGTCCATCCTCGAGGCGACGCCGGGGATCCCGATCTACTGCGCGAGCTTCACCCCGGCCGGCCTCGCGGCAGCGGCAGAAGTCGCCGACGGCGTGTTCCCGATCTGGCTCTCGCCGGAGCAGGGCGGGCTGATCGAGGATCACCTGGCCCCGGGCTTCGCGCGGCGCAGCGACGGCAGGACGCGCGCGGACTTCGATGTGGCGCCCACGCTGATCGTCGTGGTCGGAGACGACGTCGCGGCCTGCCGGCGTCCGGTCAAGGAGATGCTGGCGCTCTACGTGGGGGGCATGGGCGCGCGCGACAAGAACTTCTACAACCGCTACGCGCGGGATCTCGGCTACGAGGCCGCGGCGGTCGCGATCCAGGACCTGTTCCTTGCCGGACGCAAGGAAGAAGCCGTGCAGGCGGTCCCCGACGCGTTCGTCGACGAGATCGCACTGGTCGGTCCGCTGGCGCGCATTGGCGAGCGCGCGAGCGCGTGGAAGCGCCTCGGCGCCGAGGGCAAGGTCGGCACGCTGATCCTCGGCATGCGCCAGCCGGAGTATCTCGGGGCCATCGCCGGGATCCTGCTGGGATGAGCGTGCCGGCAAGCATGACCGTGCCGGTGATCCGCAGCGTGGAGGACCTCGAGCGGCTGCATTTCGGGCATGCCGCCGAGAGCGAGGCGAAGCTCGTGAGCACGCTGGCCGAGTCCGGGCTGGTCGAGGCCGAGGCGCTCGACCGGGCGCTGGCGTACCGGCACAAGAACGGCACCTCGCTGCTGCAGGCCATCGACGACCTCGGCGTGCTCGATACCTCGCACCGGCCTGCGGTGGTCGCCTCGAAGCTCGGCATTCCGGTGGCGCGCATCGAGGAGTTCACGGTCGAACCCGCCGTGCTGAGGGCCATCCCGGTGCAGGTGGCGCTGAAGCACCGCGTGTTTCCGCTGGCGCGCCACGACGGCAACCTCGTGGTGGCGGTGTCGGACCCGGCCGATCTGGAGGCGATCAACACGATCACCTTCGCGGTCGGGCAGCGCGTGGAACTGGTGGTGGCGCCGCTGGAGGACATCAACCGCCTCATCGACCGCCACTTCCTGATCCTCGAGGAGCAGAACCTGATCGCCGAGATCGGCGATGACGCGCGCGAGATCCGCCCGCAGCACCCGGCCGAGGAGCACCTGCACGACATCGAGAAGCGCGCGCAGGAAAAACCCGTGGTGCGCCTCGTCGATGCGATCATCCGCCGCGCCGTGCGCATGCGCGCCTCGGACATCAACATCCGCCCGACCGAGCACGGCGCCGAGGTCTACTACCGCATCGACGGCGAGATGGTGTGGCAGCGCCTGCTCACGCCGGACCTGACCGCGCCCATCGTCTGCCGCATCAAGATCATGGCCGGCATGAACATCGCCGAGCGCCGGCTGCCGCAGGATGGCCACGCCGGCCTGGTCGAGGCCGGGCAGGCCGTCGACCTGCGCGTCTCGGTGATCCCGATGGTCACGGGCGAGTCGGTGGTGATCCGCGTGCTCGACAAGAGCCAGGGGCTGATCGGGCTGGAGCAGCTCGGCATCGCCGCCGAGGACATGAGGCGCCTCGAGCGCATCCTGCAGCACAGCTACGGCATCTTCCTCGTGACCGGTCCCACCGGTTCGGGCAAGAGCACCACGCTGTATGCGGTGATCAACGAGCGCCTCAAGAGCAATCCGCACATCATCACGGTCGAGGATCCGGTCGAGTACCACATCAACGGTGTCGAGCAGATCCAGATCAAGCCGACGATCGGCTACACATTCGCCGAGGCGTTGCGCCACATCCTGCGCCACGACCCCGACGAGATCCTGATCGGGGAGATGCGCGACTTCGAGACCTCGGAGATCGCGATCAAGGCCGCGCTGACCGGTCACTTCGTGATGAGCACGCTGCACACCAACGATGCGGCCAGCGCGATCACGCGCCTGCAGGACATGGGGCTCGAGTCCTACCTGGTGAGCTCCACGGTGGTCGGCATCATGGCGCAGCGCCTGGTGCGGCGCATCTGCAGCGCGTGCCGCACCGAGGACGCGGGCAGCGCGGAGCTGCGCGACTACTTCGGTCTGCCGGCCGGGGAGACCTTCTACCGCGGCGCCGGCTGCGGCAAGTGCTTCGACACCGGCTACAAGGGACGCGCGATGGTCGGGGAGATCATCGAGGTCACCAGCGCGCTGCGCGAGATGATCACGCGCAAGCCGGGCGCCGAGGAGATCCGCACGCTGGCGATCCGCGAGGGCATGACGCCCCTGACGCAGAACGCGCTGGCGATGGCGCGCGCCGGCATCACCACGCTCGATGAAGTGTTCTCGGTCAAGCTCGAATAAGGGGTTCCATGCTTTCCAGGTCCAGTATTTTTCCCGGCGTGGCCGGGCCGGTGGTCACGGTCGTGATGGACGGCATCGGGCAGCGCGGCGCCACGGCGGGCAATGCCGTGGCCGACGCGCACACCCCGACGCTCGACCGGCTGTTCGCGCGTTATCCGCACACGCTGCTGAAGGCCCATGGCACCGCCGTCGGCATGCCGAGCGACGAGGACATGGGCAATTCCGAGGTCGGGCACAACGCGCTCGGCTCCGGGCAGGTCTATGCGCAGGGCGCGGCGCTGGTCAACGACGCCATCGCCAGCGGCAGCCTGTTCGCCGGCGCGGCCTGGGGCGAGATCGTGGCCAACGTGCTGGCCAGCGGCGGCACGCTGCATTTGCTGGGGCTGTTCTCCGACGGCAACGTGCATTCGCACATCGAGCACCTGAAGGCGCTGGTCACGGCGGCGCGCGGCGCCGGCGTGGGCCGCGTGCGCATCCATGCGCTGCTCGACGGGCGCGACGTGCCCGCGACCTCGGCGCTCGACTACGTGCTGCCCTTCGAGCAGTTCCTGGCCGGCCTGCGCAGCGAGGCATTCGATGCGCGCATCGCCAGCGGCGGCGGGCGCATGCACATCACGATGGATCGCTACGAGGCGGACTGGGACATGGTGGCGCGCGGCTGGGCCACGCACGTGCTCGGCGAGGGACGCCGCTTCGCCAGCGCCGCCGAGGCGATCGCGACCTTGCGCGGTGAAAAGCCCGGTATCGGCGACCAGGACCTGCCGGCCTTCGTGATCGCCACCGAGGGCGCGCCGCTCGGTCCGATCGTCGACGGCGACTCGGTGGTCTTCTTCAATTTCCGCGGCGACCGTGCCATCGAGATCTCGCGCGCCTTCACCGAGGAGGAGTTCACGCCCTTCGCGCGCGCCCGGGTGCCGCGGCTCTGCTACGCCGGCATGCTGCAGTACGACGGCGACCTGCAGATCCCGCGCCGCTTCCTGGTCGCGCCGCCCGCGATCCGCGACACCATGGGCGAGTACCTGAGCGGCGCCGGCGTCTCGCAGTTCGCGATCTCGGAGACGCAGAAATTCGGTCACGTCACGTATTTCTGGAACGGCAACCGCAGCGGGCGTTTCGACGAAGATCTCGAGCGCTGGCTCGAGATCCCCTCCGACCGCGTGCCCTTCGAGGAGCGGCCGTGGATGAAGGCGGCCGAGATCACCGATGCGCTGATCGCGGAGCTGAAGACCGGCCGCCACCGCGTGGCGCGCGTCAACTACGCCAACGGCGACATGGTCGGTCACACCGGCAACTACTACGCCGCGGTGATGGCGGTGGAGGCGGTGGATCTCGCGCTGGCGCGGCTGCTGCCTGTGATCGATGCGCTCGGTGGCGTGGCGCTGGTCACGGCCGACCACGGCAACGCCGAGGAGATGTTCGAGATCGACCGCAAGAGCGGCGCGCCCAGCCGCGATGCCGCCGGTCATACGCGACCCAAGACCAGCCACACGCTGAACCCGGTGCCGCTGGTGCTCTACGACAACCAGAGTGGCGGGCGGTTGAGCGTGGTGGAGGGCGGGTTGGCGAACGTGGCGGCCACCACGCTGGAGCTGCTGGGATTCGCGGCGCCGGGCATGTGGCGGCCGAGCCTGTTGCGCGTGGCGCAGTGAGCTTTCAGCGCCCGCGCGGCGCGAGCAGGCGCGTCGGGAGCAGTTGCAGCAGCCGGCCCGCGATGCGCCACGGCAGCGCGGGCACGGTGGCGTAAGCGACGCGGCGCTCGATCAGGCCGGCCATCAGGCGCGCGCCTTTTTCCACGTCGATCACGAACGGGCGCGAGCGCATGGCGCGGTTCAGTGGCGTGTCGATGTAACCGGGCGCGAGCTCGGTCACCGTGATCTGCTCGTGCCAGCTCTCGGCACGCAGCGCCTGCAGGTAGCGGTGCAGGCCTTCCTTCGCGGCGCTGTAGGCGCCGAAGTTCGGCAGCCCGCGATAGCGTGCGATCGAGGTGATACCCACCACCTGCCCGCCGCCGCGGGCGCGAAAGTGGCGCACCGCGGCATCGACGGTGGCGCAGGCGCCGGTGAGGTCCACCGCGATGGTTTCCTGCAGATCGGCGAGCGCGCCGCGCCCGACCGGTGTGCGCGGCGCGATACCCGCGTTGGCCACCACGATGTCCAGCCCGCCGAGCATCTCGGCGCAGGCGCTGAGCGCGGGCTCGATCTCGGCGGGATCGCGCAGGTCCAGCGCGTGCACCACCACCTGCGGCGAGCCGGCGGCGCGCAGCGCGATCTCCAGTTCCTGCAGCGCGGCCACGCGCCGCGCCAGCACCGCCAGGCGGTAGCCGCGGCGCGCGAACTCGTATGCCAGCGCCTCGCCGATGCCGCTCGAGGCGCCGGTGATCAGCACGGCCCGGCTCATGGCGCCTCCTCGCGCGCCGGCGTTCCGGGCAGCGCCCAGGCGAGCAGCATGTTGCCCGGCATCTGCCGGAACATGCCGTAGCCGGAGACCACGAACAGGAAACGCCCGTGCGGCAGCACGCCGCCGACGTCGATCGAACCGCCGTGCCCGTCGAGGCCGTTGCCGGCGCGGAACGCGCGCGCGGTCTCGAGCGTGCGCAGTTCCCGTCCCGTGGCGGCATCCAGCGCGCGCAGCCTGCCGTCGAGTGCGCCGGCGTAGACCACGTCGTTGGCCAGCACCGCGGCGGCGGAATGCGCGTAGAAGAAGGAGCAGGCGGGCCACGGCGAGCGCGCGGCGCCTGTTGCGCCCTCGCGCATCGCGGCCAGCCCGGCCAGCGGCACGTCGGCCGGATCGACCGCGCAGCCGCGCGTCACCGGGTGCTCCCACAGCAGGCTGCCGTCGACGATGCGCAGGGCATAGACGCCCGGACGCGGCGTGTAGCCGGGCAGTTCCCGTTCCGGATCGGACACCGGCGCGAACACGTGCGTGCCGTCGCTCGCCATCCCCCAGTGGATGCCGCTGGTGCCGCCGTTTGGTGTGCCCTGGCTGAGGCGCTTGCGCCACAGCAGCTTGCCCCGCGCGTCGGGGTCCAGCGCAAACAGCTCGCCGGATTTCTGCCCCGCCAGCAGCGTGTCGCGGCCCGCGGGCGAGGTGCTCAGCACCACGGAGGCACCGATGTCCCAGTCCGGGCCGGGATGCTCCGGGCAATTGGGGCCGGCGAGCTGGCAGGCGCCGTTCCACAC
>Ga0138256_10007951_pt1 | contig 11174 bp, 8 predicted proteins | sample KNB2016incub_MG_FD_105486 | JGI IMG/M metagenome (GOLD analysis project Ga0138256, IMG submission 105486) | Active sludge microbial communities from wastewater in Klosterneuburg, Austria - KNB2014incub_MG | ecosystem: Engineered > WWTP > Activated sludge > Unclassified | place: Austria...
GAAATGGTCGGGGCGAGAGGATTTGAACCTCCGGCCTCACGGTCCCGAACCGTGCGCTCTACCAAGCTGAGCTACGCCCCGTTTTGTGGCGCTGCGACAGCCGTCGCCTCGGGATCGCGACGGATTGCGGAGGATCTCCGCGAAGGAACGGGAGAATACCTTCGCGACGCCTGAACGGTCAAGCGGAACCTCCGATACAATTCCAAATGCCACACCAAGGAGTCGAAATCATGGCAATCCGGACACTTTCCGAGCTCTTTCTGGTCGCTGCGGGCTTCGACAGGCAGGCCTGCCTGATGCACAAGGTCGACGGGCGCTATGTCGCCGTTTCGACTGCCGAGCTCGTGCGCCAGGTGCGGCAGATCGCCAAAGCCCTGGTCGACAGCGGTGTCCGGCCGGGCGATCGCGTGGCTCTGATGGCGGAAAACGGGCCGCATTGGCCAGCGGTCGACTTCGCGACCCTGTGCATCGGCGCGGCGCTGGTGCCGATCTACCCCACGCTCCTCCCCGAGGGCGCGGCCTACGTCGCCCGCGACAGCGGCTCGCGGGTGCTCTTCGTCCAGGGCCGGGAGCGGCTCGAGGGCCTGCTCGAGGTGCGCGCCGACATGCCCGCCGTGGAGCGGATCGTGGCGATCGAAGCGGGCGGCGTGGCGCCGGAAGGCGTCGAGTCGCTGGAGTCCTTCATGGCGCGGGGCGCCGCAGCCGACCAGGCCTGGCTCGAGCGGATGGCCGCGCAGGCGAAACCGGAGGATCTCGCCACACTGATCTACACCAGCGGCACGACCGGCGACCCGAAGGGAGTCATGCTGACGCACGACAACCTGGTTTCGAACGCCGTCACCGGCTGCGAGGTGCTGGGACTCGAGGGCAGCTTCACCGCCCTGTCCTTCCTGCCGCTGTCGCACTCGTTCGAGCGCCTCGTGGACTATTGTTTCTTCTACAAGGGCATCACCATCGCCTACGCCGAATCGGTGCAGACCGTGGCGGCCAATCTGCTCGAGGTCAAGCCGCACGTCTTCGTCGCCGTACCGCGCGTCTACGAAAAAGTCATGGCGCGGGTGCTCGAGAACGCCACCGCCGCCGGCGGCCTCAAGGCGAAGATCTTCCGCTGGGCCCTGGGCGTCGGGCGCGAAGCGCTGCCGCAGCGCCTGGCATTCGCGCCCGTGGGCCTCAAGGTGAAGATCGCCGACAAGCTGGTGTTCTCGAAGGTCCGCGAACGTCTGGGCGGGCGATTCGTCTTCGCGATGTCCGGCGGCGCGCCGCTGGGCCGCGACGTAGCCGAGTTCTTCTGGGGAGCCGGCATCCCGATCTACGAAGGGTACGGCCTGACCGAGACCTCGCCGGTGATTTCGGTGAATGCGCGCGGCGCCACCCGGCTCGGCACGGTAGGTCGCCCGATGCCACGCATCGAAGTGAAGATCGCCGAAGACGGCGAGATTCTGTCGCGCGGCCCGAACACGATGCGGGGCTACTTCGGCAAGCCCGAGGCCACCGCCGAGGCGATCGACAGCGAGGGCTGGTTCCACACCGGCGACATCGGCCATCTCGACGACGGCGGTTTTCTGGTGATCACCGACCGCAAGAAGGAGCTGATCGTCAACGCCTACGGCAAGAACATCGCGCCGGCACCGATCGAGAACCAGCTCAAAGCGAGCCGGTGGATCTCGCAAGCGGTGGTGATCGGCGACCGCCGGCAGTACCTGGCCGCGCTCATCGTGCCGGACTTCGAGGTCCTCAAGGGTTGGTCAGCGGGCGAGAAGCTCGGCGGCACGATCGACGAGCTCCTGCAGCATCCCCGCCTGCGCGCCACCATCCAGACCGAAGTGGATGCCGTGAACGAGCACCTGGCGCGCTACGAGCAGATCCGGGTGTGGGAGACCCTGCCGGCGGAGTTCACTCTCGAAGGCGGCGAGCTCACACCGACGCTGAAGGTCAAGCGGCGCGTGATCAACGTCAAGTACAAGGCGATTCTCGACCGCCTTTACGCCGCGGGAGACGCTGGAGGCGCCCACTAGGTGGAGCGAGCCTTCCACCTCGAGGTCGGGGAAGACCACCTCGCCACGCTGACCTTCGATCTGCCCGACAGGAAGGCGAATATCTTCACCCGCGAAGCGCTCGCGGAGCTCGATCGGCTGCTCGCCGAGCTCGCGGGCAGGGACGACATCGGTTGTCTCGTCCTGCTGTCGGCCAAGCCTGGCATGTTCATCGCCGGCGCCGACGTCGCGGAGATCGCCGGCGTCACCGATCCCGAGGAGGCCGAGGCCGGCTCGCGGTACGGCCATCGCCTCTTTGCGGCCTGGGAGCGCCTCCCCTTCCCCACCGTCTCGGCGGTCTCCGGCACCTGCCTCGGCGGCGGCACCGAGCTCTCCCTCGCGTCGACCTACATCGTCGTCTCCGACCGCGAAGACCTGCGCATCGGCCTGCCCGAGATCAAGCTCGGAATCCTGCCCGGCTGGGGGGGCTGCGTGCGCCTGCCGCGTCGGGTCGGTCTGGTCGCGGCCCTCGACATCATTCTCGCCGGCAAGGCGATTCCGGCGCGCCAGGCGTTGCGGCTCGGCCTCGCGGACGCGCTCTTCCCTGCCGCGGGCTTCCTTCACCATGTGCGGGAGTTCGCCCGCGGCAAAATCGGGCGCAAGCGACCCCGGCGAAGACCGCCGGGAGGGCTGAAGCGTCTGCTGCTCGACGGACCGCTCGGACGCTGGTTCGTGCTCGACCAGGCGCGCAAGAAGACCGCGAACGCCACCCGCGGTCGCTACCCGGCGCCGCTCGCAGCGATCGAGGTGGTGCGAATCGGCCTCGAAAAGGGGCCGGCGGCCGGCTTCGACGCCGAGGCGCGGGCGGTGGGCGAGCTCGCGACCTCGCCCACCGCCAAGAACCTGCTCCACCTGTTCGGGCTCATGGAAGCGGCGAAGAAGGACGGCCCCGCCGATACCCCGGCACCGCCCGCGGTCTGCCGCCCGGCGGTCCTCGGCGCGGGCGTAATGGGCGGCGGCATCGCCCAGCTGATGGCCGACAAGGCCGGCCTGCCGGTGCGTGTCAAGGACATCCACCCCGGCGCGATCACGACCGCCCTGCAGCACGCCGCGGCGCTGTTCGAAAAGCAGGTCCGGCGACGGCGCCTGCAGCCGGCGGAGATGCGACGCAAGATGGCGCTTCTGCAGCCGACGCTGGATGAGGCTGGTCTTCAGAGTTCCGACTTCGTGCTCGAGGCTGTGGTCGAGAATCTCGCCGTGAAGCAGCAACTCTTCGCCGAGCTCTCGCGCCGCCTCGCGCCGACCGCGATTCTCGCCAGCAACACCTCTTCCCTCTCGATCGACGACATCGGCCAGCTCGCGGGGCGCCGCGAGCGCGTCGTGGGCATGCATTTCTTCAATCCGGTCGACAAGATGCCGCTGGTCGAAGTGGTCGCCGGCAGCCTGACCGGCGAGACCGCGGTGCGCACGGCCACCGCTCTCGCCCGCCGGCTCGGGAAAACCCCGGTGGTCGTCCGCGATGGGCCGGGCTTCCTGGTCAACCGGCTGCTCGCCTTCTATTCGGCCGAGGCGATGTGGCTGCTCGACGAGGGGCACCGGGTCGAGGCGATCGATCGCGCCCTGGTCGACTGGGGGATGCCGATGGGTCCGCTGCGCCTGGCCGACGAGGTCGGGCTCGACGTTTCGGTCAAAGTCGGCCAGGTTCTCCAGGCCGCCTTCCCCGATCGGTTGAACTTTCCGGCCTGGATCGACCGTATCGCCGAGGACAAAGGCCGACTCGGCACGAAGACCGGCAAGGGGGTCTATAGCTACCGCGACGGCCGCGAGCAGGAGGTCGATCCGGCGATCTACGCCATCCTGAACCTCACGCCGAAAGCCGAGCTGCCGCCGCCATCGGCCGAACGCCTGATCCTGCCGATGGTGAACGAGGCGGCGCGCTGCCTTGCCGAGGAGATCGTCGAAGGACCGGGCCCGCTCGACCTCGCGCTGGTCTTCGGTATCGGCTTCCCGCCATTCCGCGGCGGCCTTTGCCGCTGGGCCGATAGCGAAGGGCTCGACAGCATCGTCCAGCAACTGGAGGCGCTCGCCGCGACCCGCGGCCCGCGCCTCGCGCCAAGCGACGCGCTGCGAAAGCTCGCCGCCCGCGGCGGCTTTTATTCGAGTCCGCCTTCCTAGCCATTGTCCGGTGCGCGCTCGCTGCAACCGTGGCTCCTGCAACGCCGTATTTCAGTAAAGGAAAAAGTACCCATGCCTCGAGAGACCAAGCGAACGGTACGCACCTACACCCCCCTTTACTGGAGCTTTTTTGTCGCCGCCCTCCTCGCATTCGGGCACTCGCCCGCAGTGCGGGGGCAGGCCCCGGCGGCAGAGCCGATCTTGCAGAAGGAAGCCCCACTCCTGGTCGCCCCCTTTGGCGCCGAGATCCTGGTAAGCGAAGTCCTGCTGGACGTGATGGTGACCGACAAGAAGGGCAATCCGATCCTCGGGCTGGGACCGGCGGATTTCGAGGTCAGCGAGGACGACAAGAAGGTTCAGGTCACTTCTGCGACGTTCTACAGCAATCGACGCTACGCCGGCTCCGAGCCTGCCTCGTCCGGCGCCAGTGCCCCGGCGGACAACGCCGGTCTCGCGCCGCACTACTTCGTCTTCTTTTTCGACGACCAGCGATCCCACAACGTCGACGTCCCCGGCCTGCTGCAACGCCAGATCCGCGCCGGCAAGGACGCCGTCGAGTGGCTGCGCGCTGGGCTCGCGCCCACCGACTGGGTGGCTGTGGTGGGCTACGACAACCGACTGAAGGTCTTTCTCGACTTTTCGCGCGACCTCGAAGCGATCGAGCGCGCCATTCTCGCTGCGACGACCGGCAGGGGGGCGCGCGAGGCCTTTCCGTCGCGGCAGGTACCGCCCCCGCCGGGCGCCCCGGCGCTGGGACCGGGGCTGCCCACCGGTGAGGCCCTGGGCGAGCAGACCGGGACGATCTACGAAGCGCTCACTTTGGTCGCCGAGGCCTCGGCCCCTCTCGTCGGCAGGAAGAACCTGTTGCTCTTCACCATGGGCTTCGGCCGGATGAACCGCTTCTACCAGTACGAGCCCGATCCGCGCTATTTCGAGCCGATGTCGGAATCACTGAACGACGCCAACGTCGCGGTCTATACCTTCGACTTGACCGACACCGGCGCGAACCATCCGTTCGCCAACGCGATGAGCCACATCTCGGACGACACCGGCGGTCGCTACTATCCGAACGTCCTGCACTTCAAGACGCCGATCGCCGATGTCGCCAGAGAGACGAGTGGCTACTACCTGGTGAGCTACCGGGCCGAGCATCTGACCGGGTTGCGGGGATTTCAGAAGGTCGAAGTCACCCTGGCCAACCCTGAGTTCAAGGTCACGGCACGCAAGGGCTACCGCTTCGGAGAGTAGTCGCCCGGGTCAGTCGACGCCAGCGGCGGTCTCTTCGTCGCTGTCGACGTCGGCGTCCGACTCGATGCGCAACAGCACGACGGAGATGTTGTCGAATCCGCCGCGAGCGTTGGCATCGCGGACCAGCCGGCCGCAGAGCTCCTCCATCCGCGAGCTCGACCGCAGGCGCTCGAGGATCTCCGGATCGGAGAGCATCGTCGTCAGACCGTCGGAGCAGAGCAGGAAAAGGTCGCCCACCTGGACCGGCCACTCGCGGACGTCGACCTCGACCTCGCTGTCGCCGCCCAGCGCGCGCGTGACCACGTTCTTGAGCGGATGCACGCGTGCCTGCTCCTCGGTGAGGAAGCCGGCGACGACCTGCTCGTTCACCCAGGTGTGGTCCTGCGTCAGGAGCTCGAATCGGCCGTCGCGAAGGCGATAGGCGCGGCTGTCTCCGACGTGGGCGACGGCCATGATGCCGCCCTCCAGCACCATCCCGACGACGGTGGTGCCCATGCCGTGCAGCGAGCCGTCCTGGCGGATCGCCTTCAGCACTCGATCATGGGCGATGCGGATCGCCCTGCGGATGCGATCGCTCTGCCGGCCGACGCCGACCAGGCCGGCTCCGGGCGATTCCTCTGAGCCATCGCCATGGGTCGCGATGCTCTCCCGGATCGCCTGCACGGCGATACGCGAAGCAATCTCGCCGTGGCTGTGTCCACCCATGCCGTCGGCGACGACGAACAGCTGGTGCACGGGATCGATCTCGAAGCAGTCTTCGTTGTGGCTGCGGAGGACTCCGACATCGGAGAGTCCGCAGGCCCTAGCGCGCAGCATCAGGTGCCCTTTCCGAAAAGACCGCTCCAGCCTTTCTTCTCGCCCTTGCGCAACTCGTCGAGCGCCTTGGTGACGACCGGATCCTCACCACCCCAGGTTCTGGCCTCATTGTAATAGTGCTCGGCCCGATCCACCAATCCCGCCTCGGCATGGAGCCTCCCCGCCAGTTTGAGGTAGGCGGGGTTGATCGCCTGCAGCTCGCAGGCCCGGGCGATCGCTTCCACGGCCCGGGCCAGATGGCGGCGCTGATGGGAGAGCGCCTGCGCCAGGTGATGCCAGCCCTGGTGGTTCCTGGGCTCCGCCTGGATCGCCCGTTCGAACGCGTCGGACGCCTGGGCGAAGTTGCCATCGCGGTAGAACTGCACTCCCGCTTCCATGTGGAATCGGCCGAGCCGGGAGGCATCGCTGGCCGCCGAAGAGGCCTCCGGCCGCGCCAGCTCGAGATCGTGCTGGCGCCGCCGGTCGGCGTCGAGCAGGACGTTGAACGCTTCGGTGATGTCCTGGAAGTCCAGCTCGGCCTGTTGACGCGCCGCCCCCTGGAACCGGTCCGGATGCCTTTCGCGAGCCAGCTGGCGAAAGCGATCCCGGATCTGCTCCCTGGTGGCGTTACGCGCCGCACCGAGAATGACGTAGTAGTCCTTGGCCATGCTTACTTGGTCTTGATTCTATACAACCGCCCGGCCGACGAGCGCACGGCGTCGGCAACGTTGCGATCCTTGGACATTGTCCGCAGGTCGCGGACCGAAAGCTTGGGCAGGAGTTTAACCGCCACGCCGACTGGAATCCGCGGGTTCTTCGCCAGCGCGAGACAGATCTTGTACTTCGACAGCCACTCCCGGCGACGGGAGATGACGGTCAGCACCTCGTCGATGACCGAGCGACTGGCCGCGACCTGGGCGATCTCGTCCTCGGTCATCGCCGCGTTGTTCACCACCGAGAGCGCTACCGATTGGTTCGTGTCCTTGATCAGGATGCCGCGCAGGGTGCGCGAAGCGCCGCGCGTGAGCTTGATCTTCAGCGGTACCGGCAGGACCCGGATCTGACTCTCCGAAAGGCCCGTCCGCTCGTCGCGCTCGCCCAGCGCCGGCAGTTCCTTGGCCTTTTCGATCGCGGCGATCTCCTCGGGGGCCAACTCGATCCGCTGCAGATCCGAATAGCCGGCCGGCTCCGCCGGTCGCTCGCGCGGCAGAAGGTGTTCCCGGTACTCGCCGATCCGGCGCCGGGCGTAGACCGAGAGCTCGGGATTGGACTCGAGAGAGCTCAGGATCTCCGGCTCTTCGATGATCGCGTCCTGCCGCAGGAGCAGGCTCTCCTGCAGATCCGGCGTGAGCCTCGCGGCGAGATCCACCAGCAGATGGCGCGGCACATCCCGGCGGCGCATGATCGCCTCGAGGATGATCGGGTGCGTCTCGCCGAGGGCGAAGTACTCCAGCACTTCCTCGCCGGCCTCGGTCTCGACGAAGGTCGCGACGAGCCGCGGATCGACCTCTTCGAGCGAGGACTTGGCGTAGCCCGAGATCTCGGGGCTGTCCGAACCGGAAAGCTCGACCTGCAGCGGAATGAGATCCTGCACGGAGAGCGGCAGGATCCCCTGCGCGGCGAGCAGCTGCAGCTCGCGGCTGGCACCGGACCGGACCTGCTCGACGAGCGGGTGGGTCGATGCCATGGGCGTCAGCGCAGAACCGAAGGAGGTTTGGCGGCGGCAGGCGCCGGAGTCGCGCCCTGCGGCAGAGCGGCGCGAGGACGCTCGATGCGCAGATCCCGCACCACTCGAGTCGAGTTCTCGGGCAGCGCGAACGGCACGCCGTCGACCTCGACCGTCAGGGCGCGCGAGTTGCCGAGCGTGAGAACGACGGCCTGCAAGGCCTCGATCTGCACCGTCTCGCCAGCTGCCTTGAGCTCGCTGGTCCGGCGGTTGCCGTCGACGACCGATTCCATCCAGCAGTCCTGGGTGAAGTTGAGCACCACGCGGAATGGGCCGGACGGGGCCGGAGAGACGGGCTCGGAGGAGGTCGCTCCGGCCGCGCTCGAGCCCTCCGCAGCCGGCGGTCGGAGCTCGGCGGGGGCCATTGCGACGCCCCCAGGATCGAACGGCGGAGCGCTACGCGCCTGTGCGGCGGCGAGCGCTTCGACCGCTTCTGGCGCTGCCACGGCAGGAGCCGCCCCGGCATCGGCCGGAGCGACCATCGCCGCAGGCGCCACCAGCTTGGATTCCGGCGGCGCTCCGCGGCGGCGCTCGGCGAAGAACGAAAGCAGCGCCGCAACCCCGACGAAAAGCACGACGGCGAGCCCGAGGAGCAGGCCATAGCCGAGCGAGGACGGAGCTGCGCCAGCGTTTTCGCCACGAGACGGCTTCGGGCGCTCCGGCTTCCGGCCGCTCTCGCCGCGTTCTTCGAGGGCGACGAGATAGAGATTCACCACCTCGTCGGCGTTGAGACCGACCACCCTGGCGTACTCGCGCAGGAAGCCGCGGGCGAAGACCGGCGCCGGCAGCACGTCGAAGCGATCCTGTTCGAGCGCTTCGAGGTAGCGCAGGCTGATCTTGCTGTTGTCCGCGATCTCGCGCAGCGAGACGCTGCGCGCCTCCCGCTGGTGCCGCAGCCAGGCGCCGAACGACAGGCGCGGGTTCTGGGCGGCGGGTGCTTCGGCTGACTTCGACGTTTCTTCGGAGACGGGCTGGCTCATGCCGGTACCGGGAGGCCTGCTGCCGGACGGACTAGGGTATCGAGTCCCGTCCTCCGCGGTCAAATTCGCAGTTCCTGACCGCCCCGGGCGAGCAGTTGCGCCCGCCGGCGCACCGGCAGACGGAGGTGGGGGTTCGCCGCCAGGCTGGAGAGATCGCCGCGCTTGAGCAACGGCAGGAGTGCCAGAACACGCTCGAGGGGGGTGCGCGAGTTCTGGCAGAGCGCGAAACGGATCGGGTAGCGAATGCTCCATTTCGGGTTGCCTGCGACCACCGCGAGGACCCCGGTCTGGGCGCCCTCCGCAGCGACTAGGGGCAGGAGCAGGCCTTCGGTGAGACGCGGGTTCTCGAGCAGCGCCGCGATGACCTTCGGGGTCGGATCGTGGCGCAACGCCGACAGCACTCCCGGGGAGGCGCTCCGCGCGATGGCCATCTTCTCGCCCACCGCCAGCGCCGGCAGGCGTGCAATCAGCCGTATCTCCGCCGCCCTGCGCACGACCGGATGCAGCCGCGTGTCGAGACCGACGCGCACGAGATCGGCCCAATAGAGACCCGGAATGAAGCGCAAAGCGAGCAGCTGCGGGCTGCGCGGATGGCGCGCCACCTCCATCCGCACCTCGTAGGAGGACAGCAGCCGTTGCGAGGCCAGCAGCCGGTCGATCTGCACCCCGGTGAGGAACGGATTACGGAAAAGCTGACGCACCGCCGCCGGCTCGATCTCCTCCAGCCGGTCGGCGAGCAGGAGGTCGAGCTCGCTCTCGTTGCCCTCCCGCAGAAGTCGCGCCAGATCCTCCGTCGGCCCTTCAGCCATCCCGCTCGTCTCCCGACCCCTCTGATAAGGTCAGCTCCACATGACACCACGCTCGATCGAAGAATACCGGGCCCCGGGCTCCACGGCGAGCCTCGAAGACGACTGGATCGCCGCGGTCGAGGCCGAACCGGAGAATCTCGACTCTTTCCTCGACCTCGCCCAGGCGCTGGTCGCGAACGAAGAGGAAGATCGAGCGCGAGGCCTGCTCGAACTCTACGACGCCGAGCTCAAGAGCCGCAGCCTCCACCCCACCCGCCTCGAGCTGCTGCGCCGGGCGGGGCTCCTGGTTCTCAAGCCGAACAAGCTGCAGCGCGAGATCCTCGCCACGCTCGAAGGAATCTGGTCGGCAAAACCCAACTTCAAGTCGATTCTCGAATACGTCGGGCTGAACAAGCCCTCCGACGAACCGAAGAAGATCTGGGACAAGGTCACCCGCCTGCAGAGCCTGCTGCTCTACGATGTCGGCGAGGTCGTGGCGATGGCCAACCAGGGGGTCGGTCGCGTCGTCGAGGTGAACCTCCCGCTGGAGACCCTCAAGATCGACTTCGAGCGCATGAGCGGCGTGACGGTCGGCTTCCGCGCCGCGGCGAAGATGCTCACGCCTCTGCCTCCCGGCCACCTTCTGCGCCGCAAGCTCGAGGATCCCGAGGGTCTCGCCAAGCTGCGAGACGAACAGCCCGCGGAGCTCCTGCGCGCGGTGCTCGAGGCGGCCGGGCGCCCGCTGCTCGGCGCCGAGATCCGCGACACGCTCGCCGGCATCGTCTCCGAAGCGCAGTGGACGTCGTGGTGGAACACCGCCCGCAAGCACCCGCAGATCATGGCCAGCACCGGCGGCCGGCAGCTCTATCGCTGGGAGAGCTCGACCGCCGGCGCGCTCGCTTCGGTGAAGAAGTCGTTCGAGAAGGCGACTCCGCGTGAGAAGCTCGACCTTTTCCGGCGCAATGCCGAGCGCGACCCTGCGTTGGCGCGGCACATGGCCGGAGTTCTCGGGCGCCTGGCCGGCGAACGGCAGGAGAGCGAGCCGGGCTTCGCCTTCGAGACCTGGTTCGCGCTCGAGCGCGCCGGCTACCTTCCGCCCGACCTCCCGTGGTCGGTCGAGGACCTGCTCGGTTCGACCTCCGACGCGCGCAAGCTCCTCGGCGGACTGGATGACCGCATGCTGCGCGAGCGCGCCTTGACGATGCTCCGCGAGCGCCGCGACGACTGGCCGTCGCTCTACCGCGACCAGCTGCTGCGCGAGTCCGATCCCCGCGTCCTCAACCTGCTCGCGACCTCGATCGGCAGCGAAGCTCCGGCAGATCTCGACCGGCTTCTGGACGATGTGCTGTCGCAGCCGCGCAAGGGGCCGGCGGTCTTCACCTGGCTCGCGGAGCGCGCCGCCGACGACGAGACGCTGCGCGGCCGCAATCCCCTGCGCCTCGCCCAGCAGATTCTGGCGGCGCTGGCGAGCGACGATTTCGCCCCCTTC
>Ga0138256_10007952_pt1 | contig 11173 bp, 11 predicted proteins | sample KNB2016incub_MG_FD_105486 | JGI IMG/M metagenome (GOLD analysis project Ga0138256, IMG submission 105486) | Active sludge microbial communities from wastewater in Klosterneuburg, Austria - KNB2014incub_MG | ecosystem: Engineered > WWTP > Activated sludge > Unclassified | place: Austria...
CCGTTGAATCGGATTGGCCTTTGCCTTTTCAATCGAGGCCCTCAATTTGTCAGCAGATTTTTTTCCAAAACCTTCCAGGGCAGCGATCTTATCGTAGTCGAGCCTGTAGATATCTGCCATATTTTTGATCCATCCCAACTCATAAAAACGAACGATGTATTTTTCACCAAATCCATCAATGTCCATGGCATCTTTTGATACATGAAATATCAGACGTTGCAGGATTTGTGCTTTGCAATCAGGATTGGTGCATCGCCAGGCAGCTTCATCCTCTTCGCGTACTAAAAGAGTATCACAGGAAGGACAATGCGTAGGATACTGAACTTTTTTCTCGTGTCCAGTGCGCAGTTCAGGTAGTGATTTTACAATATAAGGAATGACATCTCCTGCGCGTTCGATCAGTACCTGGTCACCAATGCGAATATCCTTTGACGTAATGAAATCTTCATTGTGAAGCGATATAGAGGATATTGTTACCCCTGCGAGTGATACCGGTTCGACTTTTGCTACCGGTGTTAGTGATCCTATTTTGCCAATCTGGTATTCAATGTCCAGCAATTTGGTGGTGGCTTGTTTAGCTTGAAATTTATAAGCGATAGCCCATCTCGGATGGTGACTTGTATATCCACAGATGTCCTGCAGATCAAAACTATCTACCTTAATCACCATACCATCAATTTCAAAGGGATAGTCATCGCGTATCGTGGCCCAATGATTGCATTGATCTATGACTTCCTGAATACCATTGCATAATTTTTTTTCACCCCGTGACACTTTAAAACCTATGTTGCCCAGGAAATCAATAGCATCATGATGAGATTTGATGGCAGGAAGGACATCTTTGCCGTTATTGTCTACAGCATAACCAAGTTGAAAAATGAAGGCATCAAGCTGCCTTCGAGCTGTCTCCGTTGGATCTTTCGTACGAAGACCTCCGGTGGCGCTGTTGCGTGAATTGGCGAGCAATGACAGGCCTTCTTCTGCACGGAAATTATTGATTGCTTTAAAACGTGTTTTTGAAATGACTGCTTCGCCCCTGATCTCCGCACGATATATACCCTTGGAGGAAAAGGCAGCTTCAAGTGGAAGCGATTTAATCGTGCGCGACTGCACGGTTATTTCTTCTCCCTGTTCACCATTTCCCCGTGTAGCTGCACGGACCAACAAATCGTTTTCGTAAATAAGGGCGATGCTACCTCCATCAAATTTTGGTTCTACGGTGTAAATGATTTCATCCAGTTCAGTAAGTTTTTTAACCTGGGTATCAAATTTGATCAGGTCATCGGCATCATAGGAGTTGTCCAGCGAAAGCATTGGGATCAGGTGGGTGACCGTAGCAAAATCTTCAGTCAGATCGCTTGAAACTCTTTTGGTAGGAGAGGTGGCAGATGTATTGGCGGGATATTTTTTTTCAAGGGCTTCCAGCATTTTATAGAGCCGGTCATATTCAAAATCGCTGATGAGGGGATCATTCAACACATAATATCTGTATTCATGAAACCTCACAAGGTCCTCAAGGCTGCTCAGGTCCCCCGAACTTAGGTGATCTACATCATGATGCGCGAGGTACTTCTTGGAAGCCTCAAAAAAAGCTTGCTGTTGCCTGGTAGTATACCGCATAGGAGTAAATAACAATAATTGGGGTGAATTTACACCGAAAATGAAGTAAGTCAAAAAGGCTTATTTGTTTATAGGTTTATAGGTTTATAAGGTTATGGCTTTATTTAGCGTTTATAATGAGATTATTTAACTTTCAATCTTTATAAACCTATAAACCTATAAACCTATAAACCTTTAAACATATAAACATATAAACCTATAATCCTATAAACATATCAGATCTATAGCAATCTTTCCCTATGAAATCAATAGCAGATGTATCACCTGAAATACTACGCAGCACATCGATCATCCGTTTCCAGGATTGTGATCCATATGCCCATCTCAACAATGGCCGTTACCTGGATTATTTCATGAATGCCCGTGAGGACATGGTTTGGAAAGCCTATGATTTTAACATATATGATTATAGCCGTGATACCGGGCTGGGATGGGTCGTCACCCAAAATCAAATCGCTTATCTAAGACCAGCTATATTAATGGAAGAGGTCATCATGGAAAGCCAGTTGACAGAGTCGAAGCCAAAATTTATCCAGGTGGAAATGCGCATGCTGGATGCGGCCGGTAAACTGAAATCATTGTTGTGGGCGCAATTTATTCATGTAGATATTCGTAAAGCGAAAAGCACACCTCATAGTGATGAGTTGCAGGAAATGTTTGACAAGGTCTGCATGCCTGTGTCAGAGAAGGATTTTAATGAAAGGCTGAAGGCGTTGAATGTGATCGGTGATCGGTAATCAGTAAATGGTGGCCTGGTATAATCGTGAGACGTGAGACGTGAGTTGTGAAATTTACAAAAAATTATTGAATAGCCCCGACTTTTCAAGTCGGGGAAAATAGCCATGGTGTAAAGGTGTCGGCAATCGTAAATCCCAAATTGACAATTGATAATTGACATTTTGACTATTTTGACCTGCTTTCTCTCATCCATGTGCGACAGCTCAGCAACCGTCCACTCAATGACCGAGAGATCCTTCTATAAAGTGTGATAGGCTATTGTTTTGACTTCGCTCAACAATGAAAAATCTTAGTCGTCAATAATCGTAATGTTTACCCCCATTTAGGGGGCTAGGGGGGAAATCGTAAATCGTAAATCGTAAATTGTCAATTGTCAATTGTCACTTTTCGTTTTCCTATGATACTTAACTCAGGCACTGCTCCTTTTACCCCCACAAAAAATCCCCAGATCGTATCAAGGTCTTTTTCGGTGTCAGCAGTCGTATAAAATGGCTTGAGGAAATGGACAGTCTTATGTTCATAATCAAAGAGGCACGGAATCACCGGAACATTTGCTTTCCGGGCCATGAAATAAAATCCGGATTTCAAATCGCTTACTTTTTGGCGGGTTCCTTCAGGAGCAATGGCAATGGCAAATTCCTCACTACCGTCAAATAGCTTAGCGACCTGATCAACAAGTCCTGTTTGATGCTTGCGGTCTACCGGCCGGCCACCCGTTCCCCAGAAAAGAAAGCCAAAGGGGCCATCGAACAATTCTTTCTTTCCAAGGTAATAGATATGTCGCCCCATGGCTGAACGGACAAAGAGGCCTATGGGAAAATCTTTCCAGCTGGTATGTGGGGCAACGGCGACCACATATTTTTTGAGGTCGGGGGGGATTTCAACAATGATTCGCCATCCCAGGAGTTTTAGGATCAGCTTGGAGAGGAATTTCATTTGCTAAAGATAGAGCCTGGGGTACCATTTCGTATTTCTACGAAATATATTTCGCCGAAATACAGAGAGAGCGGGATTAAACCTTTTCTATCTTCCTTAGTCCAAACCCTTGACGGAATCGATACATGACAGACGAAGAAATACTTACCCTGACCTCAGGGCCGGATACACGGGAAGCCGGTTTCAGGCATCTGGTCATAAAGTACCAACAACGGCTGTATCAGGTGGTGAGAAGGAAAGTACCATCTCATGAAGATGCAGATGACATTTTACAAAACACATTTATCAAGATTTTCAGGCACTTGTCCGGGTTTGAGGGCAGGGCAGGATTATACACATGGATGTATCGTATTGCCATCAATGAAACGAACAATCATCACAAAGCCCGGGAAAGAAGAAAGGAGGTGAGCCTTGAGACTAACGATGTAAGAATTGCTGAACCTTTTCTCCATGCGGACGATCTTTCAACAGTCCTGGAAGCTATAGTTAACAGGCTACCGGAACGTCAGCAAATGGTTTTCAGGATGAGGTATTATGATGAGCTTTCCTACAAGGAGATGGCAGAAATACTACAATTGACAGAAGGTGCCCTGAAAGCCTCTTTTCACCACGCAGTCAGGAAAATTGAAGAAGAATTGAAAGCAAAACAAATAGTTTGATGGATATGGAACCCGATAAAAATATAAAGGAAGAGATGGACAGCCTTGTGCCTGGATTTCCAAAAAGGCCGTTCCATGCTCCACCTTCAGGTTATTTTGAACAATTACCGGATAGGTTAGTGAATCAATGGCAAAGTCAGCAAGTGACCGGACACACAAACGCTATCAATCTTCCGAGAATGATATCCACTGCCGCCATAGTGGCAGGTATTTGTCTTGGCGTCGCGTGGTTAACGCATCACTCCAATGAAGCACCTGATTCCTCCGGGATAAGTTCTTCAGATGCCTATCACTACATTATCGATAACCTGGAGGAGTTTGAACCTTTGATACTGCAGCAGGAACTCTGGATCCGGAATGACAGGAATACACCATCTGAATCTTCTGCCATTGAAGAATATCTCATTGAGGAAATGGATGGAGATGATATCGAAACAATATTTTAAACAAGACTAATACAAGCCTATAATGAATAACAGGATATTTTTAACAACCATTTTTCTTATGTCTGCCACACTTACAGGCATAACCCAACCAGGTGCTATGTCTCAGGAAGTGCGTGAACGTATAGAGGCTCAACGCGTAGCGTACATTACGCAAGAATTGCGGTTGACACCGGATGAAGCAGCACGGTTCTGGCCGATCTATAATGAATACAGGGATGCATTGAAAGATATGCGTGATGAATTCGAACGGCCCGACCTGGAGACGATTACAGATGAAGAAGCAGCAAAAGTAATTGAGCGCCATTTACAACAAGAGCAGAAAAAACTTGAATTGAAACGCACATTACTTACCCGATTGAGGACAGCGGTGAGTGCAAAAAAAGTATTGATGCTGCACCGGGCTGAAAATGGGTTTAACAGGGAATTGTTGCGCAGGGCGCAGGAACATCGAAAACAATAAGTCAGCAAAGTTGAGTTTGACGGCTGCATCGATGTCTATTTTGTTCATGAATAGAAAAAGAAGGGAAGTTTTCTGATCAGAAAACTTCCCTTCTTTTTTACTGCAATCTTCTAAACAGATTGATTTTGTTAGCATTTCAGGCCCTTTTTGGTTTTTGGAACAAAAAAAAAGATATTTTTTTTGGCAATCATGTAGTCAACATCAGATACATAGTGAAGTGTATTAGAGCACTTTATCCATGAAGCAAAAATAATGTATGATTTGGCCTTTCTATAAGCGTCTATGAATGTGTTTATTACAGATACGCCTGAGTCGAATGTGTCTGTGTTGCGGGAAGGTGCAAATGTGTTTGGATATCGTATGTTTGACACCGTTTTGGTTATATTTATACCGAACATTTTTTTTATAATCCCATTCAGTAAATTGCATGGAGTACAGAACAAAACCAACCCTGTCTCTTCCCGAGTTTGTATCCGTGTTTGAAAACATGATACTTCACGGGAATACCACCCTCTGGGACGAAAAGGATTTTCTTAATCTTATCCAATATTATATATCCGAATCCCTCACGGAAAAAGCTATGGAAGCACTCGACTACGCGTTGCAGTTTTCCAGTCATCACGCCGAATTCTATGTGATCAAGATCAGGATTTTAATGGAAGAAGAGGATTTTAAGGAAGCCAACGAAACCCTTGACATTGCGCTCAACCTTTATCCACGACACCCGGAACTGCAACTGATGAAAATCAAAGTGACAGCTCAGCTCGGTGATTATGAGAAGGCTTTCACAATGGTAGACAATTGCAGTGACCAGATGAGCCTTAACTCTTGTGTGGATCTTTATCTCGCTGAAGCCTACATCTATGAGTGCATGCGTGAATACAGTCTCATGTATAACAAACTGAGAGATGTATTGACCATTGACCCTAAGAATGAAGAAGCCCTTGAACACATCTGGCTTTGCGTTGAATGGTCACGGCTCTATCAGGAGAGTATTGAGTTTCATAATAACATCCTCAACCAGGACGCCTACAATTACCTGGCATGGTTTAATCTCGGTCACGCCTACAGTTGTGAAGGAGATTACAAAAACGCCATTCGCTCGCTGGAATACAGCTATATCGTAAATCCTGAATTTAAAAACGGATACCTCGATTGCGCAGAATTGTGCAGCCAGGTGAAGGACTATAAAAAGGCACTTGGAATTTACCAGGAGTTACTTCAGCGATTTGGCCACCAACAGGAATATCTGGTGCCTGCAGCTGAATGTATGCTCAAACTCAGGAAGTATGCCCTTGCCAAAGAGTGTCTCATAGAAGCACTTAAGCAAGATCAGTACATCGATGATGTATATTATCTGTTGGGCATCTGTTATGCACGCGAAGGCAATTATTCCAACGCCATCAGTTCACTGATCAAAGCCATCAGGCTGGATGATCGCCGCGAGGAGTATTATGCAGAATTGGCATACTGCTATGAGAAAACAAAACAATTTGGCAAAGCTGATTTCTATTACAATAAATCAACGGAAACTGGTCCGGAGGAAGAGACCTATTGGTTGGCACACGTCAAATTTCTGATGAGACGCAATAAGATTGAAAAAGCATTAGATGTACTGGAAGAAGCTGATGAAGTGACTGTTGGGGCCAGATTATCTTATTGCAAGGCAGCTTGTCTCTATCGTCTGGGCAGAAAGGCGGAAGCCATTGAATGCCTTGATGAAATACTACCAGAGGATTTTGATTCACATAAGATCTTTTTCAAGATGGCTCCCAAAGGAAAACTGGACCGTGACATACAGTCAATGATCCGGTATTATTCCATGGAAAATTCATAACCGAAGATAAAATCCATATACTAAAAAGCCCTGCTGATAGCACATCAGCAGGGCTTTTTTTATTTCCCTGGAAGGATAGTTATAAAAGTGAACTTTACTGGGCACTGCCTATAGCAGGAATGCTCAATTCCTTAAATGTATTCAATCCACATTCAAGGAATGTTTCATACGCTTTTACATCCGGATCGTATCCTCTTGGTGTAGTGAGTACTTTTTCATCAGGGCTCATGATGACGTATAGTGGTTGAGAGTTCTGTTGAAAATTGACGACCTGGAAGTCAGACCATTTCTGACCAACGGTTCTGATTCGTTCATTGGTCACAGCAGATCGGAGCATGGAGTCGAGTGCGACTTTGTCATCTACATATAGGGAGATCAGGACAAACTCATCGTTGATTTTTTGGCGGATGGCTTCATCAGACCAAACGTGTTCTTCTGTCTTGCGACAATTGACACATCCATAGCCGGTAAAGTCTAAAAGAATTGGTTTGTTGCTTTCCTTGGCATAAGCCAGTCCTTCGTAATAATCATGGAAGCAGTCAAAGTTGTTAGCGCACTTGGTGAGTGAAACGTATTGACCTTTGATGTCTTTATTGACGTCGCCCAGCGGCTTGAAAAAATTGTAATGAGCAGGAGGTGCTAAACCACTCATCAGGCCGAGGGAATTGTATGTTCCTGTTTTTTCACTGCCAAACAAACTGGTGGCCAGGTAAAGACCGAGGATCCCAAAAGAAAGACCTAGCAGGGCTGCAATCGGCGTTAATCTCTTGTTTGGACTATCGTGCGGAAACCGGATCAATCCAAACATATATGCAGCCATACCCAATGCGATAATGACCCAAAGTCCCATGAACAATTCATATCTGAGAAAGCCCCAATGTGCTGTCATGTCAGCGATGGATAAAAATTTCAGCGCAAGCGCCAACTCAGCGAAACCAAGTATGACCTTGACGCTATTCATCCATCCGCCGGATTTGGGCAGTGAATTGAGCCATGAAGGAAAAGCGGCAAATAAACTGAAAGGAATAGCCAGTGCGAGAGAAAAGCCCCCCATCACCACAAGCGGGCCTAGAAACCCTTCAGAGGATGCTTCTACTAAAGCCGTACCGATCAATGGCCCTGTACATGAAAAGGATACAATGGCCAGTGTCGCGGCCATAAAAAAGATTCCGATCATACCCCCTTTATCAGCCATGGCATCACTCTTATTACTCCAACTTGAGGGAAGGGTGATTTCATAAAAACCAAAGAAGGAGAAGGCAAAAAGGATGAAGATTAAAAAGAAAATGGTATTGGCAATCGGATTGGTTGATAGTTCATTTAGAGACCCGGCACCAAACAATACAGTGATCAGTAAGCCGAGCACAACATAAATGGCAATAATAGAAATGCCATACCAGAGTCCGTTTTCCCAGCCTTTGCGTTTTGAGTCCTTCGTAAAGAAACTTACTGTAAGAGGAATCATTGGAAAAACGCAAGGAGTAAGTAACGCCACGAAGCCATTGATCATTCCGAAAATAAACATCCACAATAAGTTGCCTTTGTCTTCTTCTTGTTTTTCTCCGCAGTCACTCAGCGGTGCTGCGTACGTTGCTTGTAAGCTTTCAATGGATTGATCTATGGCCCCTTTGCCATCTATTTTCGGGCCGGTACCACCAGCATCTGCTTCTGCAACAGGAAGTCCTGTGGCGAGATCCACACTAAAATCAATATACTGGGGAGTAAGACAACGCGTATCATTACAAGCCATAAACTCCAGCGATCCTGAAATGACTAAAGGCGCTGAAGCCTTAATCATCTGACTCATGCGCAGATCATGTTTAAATTTGACAAGGTTCATGTCGAAGTACTTGTCAAATCCTTCTTCGCGGCCGGTACTCGTTTCTATGAGGTTTCCCTCCAAAGAAAATGATCCGTTTGGATTTAATGTCACCACTGTTGGAATAGGGCCATCTTCCTTTTGATTCGTGGAAGAGTAGGTATGCCAACCTGCATCGATTTTTGCTTCAGCTATAATTTCATAGAGCCCATCCGCTTTTTTCTCAGAACGGAAGGTCCATGTTACAGGCTTTAGGATGCCTGATTCTGAAGAACCTGCATTGGCGTCAAAGTTGCTTGCATTAGAAAAAGTGGTAGAACCCGTGGATGATCCGGAAACGGATGAATCGTCAGTTAACTTTTTTTTTTCTATTGTGATGATTGTTTCTTTTCCTGTGGATGATGGATCGGCTGAAGTCACTTTATTTTCCGTGGTACCTTTTTTATCAACAGGTGTAGTTGATTTGGAACCAGCATCACCAGAGGATCCTCCTGTAGCCATCAGGTTAAATTCAACATCTGTGGGTGGAAGGCAACGCTCATTATCGCAGGTCATATAATTGACATATCCTGAAATGGCCTTGGATGCATCCAGTACTTTTATTTTCTGTTCGATCGTAAGATATTTCTGAAACTTGATCACCTCCATTTCGAACACCTTGTCAAAGATTTTCTTGGCATTATCGGACTCCTTTGACTTACCGACAAGTTTGTAATGGCTACCCGCATCAAAGTTGATCGTCGTGGCAATTGGACCATCCTCGTTTTCCAGAAATTGAGAATACACCCACCATCCTTCGTCAATAGTGGCTTTTGCCACCAGGGTATGATTGCCATCTGCACCAGGAGTAAGTGTGACTGCCCATTTGACAGGAGAAAAAATCTGAGCGGAAACCGTCAGTGTAAACAGGGAAATGAAAAGGAGAAAAAAAGCTCGCATACTCATACGGGTATTAACTTACGATATATCAAGAAAGAGAAATCCGGTCCTGATTTAAAACCTGATGTGTTAACAGGCTACAAAAATAGGGTATTAACGCTTGATTCCTTGGAGTTTAATAAATCATTAACGGCTATTTAGCAGGATTTAACATCCAGCCTTCTGGTGCTTTACCACTTGAATATGTGAATTTGCACTTAAAACAGGCAAGGGCTAATGGGTCGTGGTCAACTGAGCTACTGATGAGTATAAAGACTGAAACAGGATCAGCCCGTCCGTATTGCCCAATACGGCCTCCGAAGCCCTTTCCGGATGGGGCATCATGCCAAATACATTCCTGTCTTTATTACAAATACCTGCTATATCATCCGTCGAACCGTTTTCGCTTGAGAGAACACCTTCCGGGGTGCAGTAGCGGAACAATATCTGGTCATTATCCTGCAATGTTGACAGTCCCTTATCATCCGGGATATACCTGCCTTCCGCATGCGCAATTGGCATTTTGAGGATTTGACCTGTCTGGCACATACTGGTCAGAATGGAGTCTGTCGTTTCTACCCGGAGATGAATATTTTTGGAAATAAACTTTTGATCCTGGTTACGAACGAGGACACCCGGTAACAAACCGGATTCACAAAGGATCTGGAATCCGTTGCAAATGCCAAAGACCTTACCGCCATTGTTGGCAAAAGAGATAACAGATTGCATAATCGGGGAATACCTTGCGATTGCCCCTGCCCTCAGGTAATCACCGTAAGAGAATCCACCAGGCAGTATTACGCAATCTTCAGGGGTGAGGCCTCCCAGGGAGGTTTCCTTGTGCCACAATTTGATAACATCTGCCCCTATCACGGTGCCAAGGACATGCATCATGTCATCATCACAATTGGATCCGGGGAAGACTACAACGCCAAATTTCATATAAAATAGCTTAATGTGCCACAAAGGTATAAAATACGATGAGGGGCTATATCAATTTCCGTTGTGTATTACTGATTACATCATATCTCTAACCCTGGCGATGGCTTCTGTCCGGGATCCGGCGTTGAGTTTGAGAAAAAGCCTGGATAGGTGGGTTTTTACAGTATTGACCGATAAAAAGAGTTCTTCAGACATTTGTTGGTTGGTTCGTCCTTCAAATATCAGGCGAAGGACATCAAGTTCACGGGAAGAGAGCGGATCTTTCAATCGTTGATTTAGAAATGTAAGATCCTTCCCTGACACGTGCCGCTGTTGAAAATTATATAATGCAATTTCAAGTCCTGCCAGCAAATCACGCTCGGTGAATGGCTTGACAATATACCCGGAGGGTAGCGTCAGTTTTGCATTTTGGATGGTCTGGTCATCAGCATGTGCGGTAATATAAATGAAAGGGATATGATGTTGGTCCCTGATTTGTCTACCGATATCAATACCTTCAAAATTGCCTTCCAGGTTGATGTCGATAAGTGCCGCATCAATCGGTTCCGTGGCCAGGTATTTTTCTGCGGAGGCTTTCGTGAAAGCAGTGGCTCTGACACTAAATTTTGAACCACTCAGTGCTTCTTTTATCATTGCAGCTACCAGTGCTTCGTCTTCGATAACTAATATATTGATAGTACTCATAGGAATCAGGCGGCTTTTTTCTGAGGAATCGTAATAGACATTTGCGTGCCATTTCTTGATTGTACTTTCCAGGTTGCCCCCAGCCGGTCACAAAGAATGGTAACCAATTTAAGA
>Ga0138256_10007953_pt1 | contig 11173 bp, 10 predicted proteins | sample KNB2016incub_MG_FD_105486 | JGI IMG/M metagenome (GOLD analysis project Ga0138256, IMG submission 105486) | Active sludge microbial communities from wastewater in Klosterneuburg, Austria - KNB2014incub_MG | ecosystem: Engineered > WWTP > Activated sludge > Unclassified | place: Austria...
CCTGGAGCAGGGTTCCGCCGAGCGAACGCGCGAAGCCTACGGACGCGACGTGCAACGGCTGGCCTCCTTCGCCGTCAGCAAGGGAGTGCGAGCGCCGGCGGTCCTCACGCCGCGTCACCTCCGCGACTTCGTGTACCACCTCAAGGACCTTGGGTTGGCCGCGACATCGATTCGTCGCAACGTGTCGGCGATCCGGACCTACTTCCGCTTCCTCGTTGCCGAGGGACTGGTGGCCACCGATCCCAGCGACCGCCTCGAGATGCCGACGCGATGGCGCGACCTGCCCGACGTGCTCACCGTCGACGAGGTGACTCGGCTGCTGGCCGCGCCATCGCAAGACGATGCGATGCGTTTTCGCGACTGCGCCATGCTGGAACTCGCCTACGGGGCGGGGCTTCGCGTCGGTGAGTGGATCACGCTGCCGGTCAAGGACGTACTGCTCGGCGAGGGACTGGTGCGCGTTTTCGGCAAGGGGAGCAAGGAGCGTCTCGTCCCGATCGGTCGCTCGGCGATCACTGCGGTCGCCATCTACCTGCGAGAGCTGCGGCCGCGCCTCGAGCGCGGCGAGGGGAAGGGGGTCCTCTTTCTCAATGCCCGGGGAACCGCGCTCTCGCGCATGGGGGCGTGGAAGATCGTCCGCAAGCACGTGGAGGGCGCCGGCATCACGAAGCACGTGTCGCCGCACACGCTGCGGCATTCCTTCGCCACCCACCTGCTCGAGGGGGGCGCCGACTTGCGCGCGGTGCAGGAGATGCTCGGCCATGCCGATATCACCACGACGCAGATCTACACGCACGTCAACCGCGATTACCTTCGCACAGTGCACAAGCAGTTTCACCCCAGGGGCTAGTCCCGGGGTGGCGCGCCCCCTGTCCAGTTTCCGATCCGGGTTCTCGTGCTCCTCGTCCTCGACAACTACGACAGCTTCACCTACAACCTCGTGCAGTACCTCGGCGAGTTGGGTGAGGCGCCGGTCGTGTTTCGCAATGATGCCATCACGGTCGATGGGGTTCGGGAGCTGTCGCCGCGCGCGATCGTGATCTCGCCCGGCCCGTGCACCCCGACCGAGGCGGGCATCAGCGTTCCGCTCATCCAGGCGATGGGGGCGACCACGCCGCTGCTGGGCGTTTGCCTGGGACACCAGGCGATTGGCGAGGCGTACGGCGGCCGCGTGATTCGGGCGTCGCGGATCATGCACGGCAAGACATCGCCCATCACGCACAACGGGACGGACGTGTTCAACGGCCTGCCCTCACCGCTCGAGGTCATGCGCTATCACTCGCTGGTCGTCGAGCGGGCCACGCTTCCCTCGTCGCTCGAGGTCATCGCCGAGGCTGCGGACAACCACGAGGAGATCCACGCGTTGCGGCATCGTGCGCATCCCGTGTGGGGAGTGCAGTTTCATCCCGAATCGATCCTGACCGAGGGGGGGATGGCAATCCTGCGAAACTTCACGACGCTGGCCGATCGCTTTCATGGCGACCGGCCCACCGCCTGATCGGCCCATCCCACGACCGTGTCTCGAACGCGTTTGCTCCGTCGCCTCGTCGCCGCAGTGCTGGTCCTGGTCGTTGTCGCGCTGACCGTCGTCCTGACGGTCGGGGCCGACCTCGCCGACCGTTCGATGAACCATGTGGTCACGGCGGGGCCGTACGCGGCGTCGCCTGCTGCCGAATCGCTGCTGCGCGCCATTGAGGTCGTGGACCTGCACGCGGATGCCCTGCTCTGGCCGCGCGACCTGCTGGAGCGGCACAGCTACGGACACGTGGACCTGCCGCGACTGCAGGATGGACACGTCGCCTTGCAGCTGTTCTCCGTGGTCACCAAGACGCCGCGCGGGATCAACTACGAGCGCAACACCGACGACACCGACAACATCACGCTGCTGGCCATCGCCCAGCGCTATCCGGTGCGCGCCTGGTTCTCGCTGCGCGAACGGGCCCGGTGGCAGGCGCGGCGCCTTGCCGACGCGGCGGAGCGGTCGGTGAAAGACGGCGGGGTGACGCTCCGTCTGGTACGTTCCGGCGCCGACCTGGCGGCGCTGCTCGCCGAGCGTCGCGCCGGGCGGCCAGTGATCGGCGCACTGCTCGCCACCGAGGGGCTGCACCCGATCGAGGGGCGACTCGACAACCTGGACACGCTCGCTGCCGACGGGTTTCGCGTCTTCGGGCTCACCCATTTCTTCGACAACGAGGTGGGCGGCTCCGCTCATGGTGTCGACAAGGGCGGCTTGACGTCGCTCGGTCGGGCGGTCGTGGCTCGGATCGATTCGCTCGGCCTGCTGATCGACCTGGCGCACGCATCGCCGCGCCTGGTCGACGACGTCCTCGGCGCCACCCGACGCCCGATCGTGGTATCGCACGCCGGCGTGCGCGGCACCTGTCCGGGACCACGAAACCTCTCCGATGACCAGTTGCGCCGCATCGCCGCCGGCGGCGGGCTGGTGGGCATTGGCTACTGGGACGGCGCGATCTGCGAACCGACCGCCGCAGCATTCGCGCGGGCCGTCGTCCATGCGATTTCGGTGGCGGGCGACGATCACATCGCGCTTGGCTCCGACTTCGACGGCAGCACGACCACGCCGTTCGACGCGTCCGGGATGGGGCTAGTGGTCGCAGCGCTTCAGGGCGCCGGGCTCTCGGATGCGCAGATCGGCAAGGTGATGGGAGGCAACGCGCTGCGATTCCTGCTCGCGCACTTGCCGGCTCGGTAGGGCGGGGGGCGGCGCACACTGGCGCGTCGCGCCGAGGGGCCGGCCTCCGAACGGCCCCCCGAGATGCCGTCGCAGGTGGTCCACCCTCGCTCGCGCGGAAGAATCCAGTTGGAAAAGCGAGATCGTGCGGGTTAACTTGGGAGGCGTGCCTTTGGCAAACTCGGCCGCCTCCGCGCCCTCGATTCTCGCCGTCATTCCGGCCCGTCTGGGCGCGACTCGACTCCCCCAAAAACCGCTCCGCCTTCTGGGCGGACGCCCGCTGATCGTCCGCGTCTGGGAGCAGGTGTGCGCCATGCACGTGGCCGAGCAGGTCGTGGTGGCGACCGATGCGAGCGCGATCGTCGACGCTGTGGAGTCTGCGGGAGGGCGGGCTGTCCTGACCAGTCCAACGCACCCGTCCGGCACCGATCGGGTGGCCGAGGTAGGCCGTCGTCCCGAGTTCCAGCGGTACGGCGTGTTGCTCAACGTTCAGGGCGACGAGCCATTCGTCTCCGACGCCGCGGTACGGGGCGCGCTGTCGATGGTGCTATCGCGGGGGTTCTCCCTCGGCACGGTCGCCGCGCCGGCAGGGGCGGAGATCCTCGCCACGTCGCACGTGGTGAAAGTCGTGTCGGCGGACGACGGGCGCGCCCTGTACTTTTCTCGCGCCCCGATACCGTACTTGCGCGACCCGGCAGACACCGCCAGTCGCGACGCGCTGGTGCGGCAGCACGTGGGGGTGTACGCCTACACACGCGATGCCCTTGCCGCATGGGTGGCGCTCCCGGAGCATCCGCTGGAGCGGGTGGAGCGGCTCGAACAATTGCGCCCACTGGCGGCCGGGGTGGCGATGGGCGTGGCCGTGATCGACGCGCCGCCAGCGGGCGGCGTGGATACCGAAGACGACCTGGCTCGCGCCAACGCGCGCTGGAATGACCTTTTCGCCGGACGAAGCTGATGCCCACTGTCGTGAACTCGAACCAGGCCACCCGCTACATCTTCGTCACCGGCGGCGTGGTCTCATCGCTCGGCAAGGGCATCGCGGCCGCATCGTTAGGCCGGCTCCTCGTCGAGCGCGGCCTGCGGGTGACCATCATGAAGTTCGACCCGTACCTCAACGTCGACCCGGGCACCATGTCGCCGTTCCAGCACGGCGAGGTCTTCGTGACCGACGATGGCGCGGAGACGGACCTCGACCTGGGGCACTACGAGCGCTTCATCGACCGCTCGCTGTCGCAGCTCAACAACGTGACCACCGGGCGCATCTACCTCAACGTGATCACGAAGGAGCGCCGCGGCGAATACCTCGGCTCCACCGTCCAGGTCATCCCGCACATCTCGGACGAGATCAAGTCGCACATCAAGCGACTCGCCCCGGGCAACGACGTGGTCATCGTGGAGATCGGCGGCACGGTCGGCGACATTGAGTCGCAGCCCTTTCTCGAGGCCATCCGGCAGTTCCGGCAGGAGGTGGGCAAGCAGAACGCCATGTTCATCCACCTCACGCTCGTGCCCTACATTGCGGCAGCTGGCGAGGTCAAGACCAAGCCCACGCAGCACTCGGTGCGCGAGCTGATGGAGCTCGGCATCCAGCCCGACGTGCTCATCTGCCGCACGGAGCGCCCGCTGTCCGAGGACGTGAAGCGCAAGATCGCGCTCTTCTGCAACGTGGAATTCGGCAACGTCATCGAGAGCCGCGACGTCCCGTCCATCTACCAGATCCCGCTCGAGTTCGAGGCGCAGGGGCTGGACGAGCGCGTCATGCAGCGCCTCAACCTCGTGGGGCGCGACCCCGACCTCTCCACGTGGCGCGCGATGGTCCAGCGCGTCGTGCAGCCGCGGGATCGCGTGAGCATCGCCGTCGTCGGCAAGTACACGCAGTTCGTCGACAGCTACAAGAGCGTGCAGGAGTCGCTGATCCACGGCGGCATCGCCAACGACGTGGGCGTCGACATCCATTGGGTCTCGAGCGACCTGTTCACCAGCGCCGAGAAGGCGCGCGAACTCCTGGCCGGATTCCACGGCCTGCTCGTCCCGGGTGGCTTCGGCGTGCGCGGGGTCGATGGCATGGTGGAGGCCATCCGCGCCGCGCGTGAGCTCAAGCTGCCGTTCTTCGGCATTTGTCTCGGCATGCAGGTCGCCATCATCGAGTTCGCACGCCACGTGCTCGCGCTCGAGGACTCACACTCCAGCGAGTTCGCGCCCGAGTGCGAACACCCGGTCATCGCCATGATGGAGGAGCAGAAGCACGTGACCGACATGGGCGGGACCATGCGCCTCGGCGCCTATCCCTGCCGCCTGACGCGCGGGACCAAGGCCGCCGACATCTACGGCGTCCCCGAGGTCAGCGAACGGCATCGCCACCGGTACGAGGTGTCCAACGCCTATCGCGAGCAGTTCGTCGAGCACGGCATGCGACTCAGCGGCCTCTCACCCGACGGGTCGCTCGTCGAGATCATCGAGTTGGTCGACCACCCGTGGTTTGTCGGGTGCCAGTTCCACCCCGCGCTGCAATCGCGGCCGACCCGCCCCCATCCGCTGTTCGCCGCCTTCGTGGCGGCGTCCATGACGCGGCGACGCGTGAGCGCGCGCGCCACCCCGGCCGAGACGCTGGTCGAGGCGGCGGACTGATCATGCTCGCGGGATTTCCGACTGACCGGCTCTTCCTCATCGCCGGCCCCTGCGTCCTCGAGGACGACGCGCTCAACCTGCGGGTCGCCGAGGCGCTCGTGAAGCTGGCGCCGCTCGTCCCGGGCGGAATCATCTTCAAGGCATCGTTCGACAAGGCCAACCGGTCCAATCCGGGTGCCGCCCGAGGACCGGGCATCGAGGCCGGGCTCGCGCAGCTCGCACGCGTGCGTGAGGCGACGGGCCTCCCGCTGCTCACGGACGTCCACCTGCCGGAACAGTGCGCCGCCGTGGGCGCGGTGGCGGACGTGCTCCAGATCCCCGCCTTTCTCTGCCGCCAGACCGACCTCCTGGAGGCCGCGGCCGCGACGGGTCGCCCGGTGAACATCAAGAAGGGGCAGTGGATGCATCCCGAAGGCATGGCCGGTGCCGTGCGCAAGGTCGAGGGTCATCGACCGGCCGATGCTCCCCCCCTCCCGCCTTCCTTCGCGCGGACGGCAACGACGGAGCGCGGAAGCTTCTTCGGCTACGGAGACCTCGTGGTGGACATGCGGAGCTTTGCACGCCTGCGCGCGGCCACGGGCGTGCCCGTCATCTTCGACGGTACGCATAGCGTCCAGCAGCCGGGCAGGGGTGAGGGGGGCGCGAGTGGCGGGGCGCGTGAGTTCATCCCGCCCCTCACACTCGCGGCAATCGCCGCCGGCGCCGACGGCCTCTTCCTGGAGACGCACCCCGATCCGGCGCGCGCGCCCAGCGATGGCCCGAACATGATCCCGCTGGGGCAGCTCGAGCGCCTCGTACGCCAGGCGGTCGCCGTATGGGAGGCGAGGCGATGATCGGCTTCGGTGCGCCCGAGGGGGGACGGGCCGTGCGTGGCACGCTTCCATACATCAGCCCGGACGATGCGCGCCGCGTGCGCTTCGTAGGGTTGGATGTCGATGGCGTCCTCACCGATGGCGGTATCTACCTCGGCGACGTCGCCGGCGCCCGCATCGAGGCCAAGCGATACGACATCCAGGACGGCCTCGGGATCAAGCTCCTGCAGAAGGCGGGAATCGTCGTCGGCATCATCACGGGGCGCGTGTCCGAGAGCGTGGCGCTTCGCGGCGCCGAGTTGGGCGTCGACGAGCTCGTCCAGGACGTGCACGCCCGAAAGCTTCCTGCGCTGCGGCGCATCCTCGACGCACGCGGAATGACGTTCGCCGAGGCAGCCTTCGTCGGCGACGACCTGCCGGACCTGGGCGTCCTGCGCGAGGTCGGGCTCCCGGTGTCGGTCGCGAATTGCACCGAGGAGGTCTTTGAGGTCGCGCGCGTGCACCTGACGAGACATGGAGGACGCGGCGCCGTGCGCGAGTTCGCAGAGCTGCTCCTCAAGGCCCGTGGGGAATGGGACGACCTCGTGGAGTGGTATGTCGCGTCGCGCGACACCGAGCTCGATACCGAGCGGGACGCATGAGCGCCGCGCACGAGGCGACGACCGTGAGCGGACCGGACGCGATCACGCTGGGCCGGCACGTGGTGCAGATGGAAGCCGAGGCGCTGGCCGAGGTCGGGCGGCGGCTCGGCGATGGCTTCGCGCGCGCGGTCGACCTGATCGCCGCGTCCACCGGCCGCGTGATCGTGGCCGGGGTCGGGAAGTCGGGGCTGATCGCGCGAAAGATCGCTGCCACCCTGACCTCCACCGGCACGCCAGCCAGCTTCCTGCACCCGACCGAGGGACTGCACGGCGACCTCGGGATGGTGGGCCCCGACGACGTCGCCGTACTGCTGTCCAAGAGCGGCGAAAGCGAAGAAGTGGTCACCCTGCTCGCCCATCTCAAGCGCTTCGGGGTGCGTACGATTGCCCTGACGGGGGCCCCGCAGTCGACCCTCGCACGGGAGTGCGACGCGGTGCTCGACGCCTGGGTACGCGAGGAGGCCTGTCCGCACGACCTGGCGCCGACCACGAGCACCACCGCGGCGCTGGCGTTAGGCGACGCGCTGGCCGTGGTCATCCTCGAGCGAAAGGGCTTCCGACGCGAGGACTTCGCCCGCTTTCATCCCGGGGGCTCGCTCGGGCGCAAGCTCCTGACGCGCGTGCGGGACCTCATGGAGACGGACCGGCTCCCGGTCCTTCCGCCCACGGCGCCGATGCGGGAGGTGATCGTGCTGCTGGCCGCGCGTCGCGGGATCGTGGTGGCGACGGAGGCAGACCAGCGCCTGCTCGGTATCTTCACCGCCGGCGACTTCACGCGCCTGATGCAGCGTGAACCGGAACCGTTCGCCGTGCCGCTCGCGCGCGTCATGACGCACGCGCCGCGCACGGCGCAGGTCGAGGAACTTGCGAGCGCCGTGGTGTACCGCATGGAACAATTCGGCATCATGGCGATGCCGGTCACCGATGACCAGGGACGTGTCGTGGGCGTCGTCCACCTGCATGACCTCATGCGCGCGGGGGTGGCCTGATGCCGCGTGCGCTGCTGCTGCTACTCATTAGCTTCGCGCTGGCCGCCTGCAAGCAGGACAACAGTGCCTCCCCCGTCGTCAAGGGGCGCGTGGTCCCGGACTCCGCCGACCAGGTGCTGTACGGCGTGCGGTTCTTCCTCACCGACGGCGGGCTGCGCCGCGCCGAACTCGTCGCCGACACCGCCTACATGTATGACGAGAATACCCGCACCGAGCTGCGGGTGGTGAACACGACCTTCTTCAAGAACAGCGGAGAGAAGGACGCCGTGCTCACGTCGAAGACGGGGACCTACAACGTCCGGCTCGGGAGCATGGAAGCGCGCGGCGATGTCGTCGTGGTGACAACCGACGGCCGCAAGCTGGCGACGCCACACCTGCGCTATGATCCTTCGCGCAACGAGATCGCCAGCGACTCGGCCTTCGTCATCAACGAGGACAATGGACGGGTGACCGAGGGCATCGGCTTCATCGGCGACCCCGACCTGAACAACGTGCGGGTCCTCAGCGCGACGAAATCGCGCGGCAACCAGCTCGTCATCCCCAAGTCGTGAACCGTCGCGGAGTCGCGGTCGCCGCGCTGATGCTGCTCGCCACGGGGGGGTGTTTCCGCCTCGGTCGACGGGCCCCCGCCAGTCCGCAGGGTGCGGGGCAGGCCGCGGTCTCGCTTCCGGCCGATTCGATTCCGCCGATCGTCATCGACTCGATCGTGTCGCGCACGGCGGGAGCACCGGCCGAGTCGCTCTTCGTGGCGAATACCGCCCGCGCAAAGCCGGCCGAGAAGGCGGCGGAGCGCTGCCTGCTCGACGTGGACGGCGATCGCTCGCAGTTCATCAAGGACCCGATCTCGCAGAAGTACACGTCCTACTTCGGCGGCGGCGTCGTCGGTCGCTGCCGCACCCAGGACATCACGATCACCGCCGACTCGGCCGAGTTCTACGATCAGAACCAGCTGTACTACCTGCTGGGCAACGTCAAGTACCGGGAGAAGCGCGTCGACCTCGATGCCGACAAACTCACGTATTTCCGCGGCGAGGAGCGCCTGCTGGCCGAGGGGAACGTCGTCGCCGTCATGTCCGATTCCTCGACCATGACCGGTCCGCGTGCCGAATACTTCCGGGCCGTGCGTGGCGTGCGTGCGACCCAGCGCGTGGTCGCCACCAGCCGGCCGACGCTGAAGCTCTACGAGGCCGATTCGGCCGGGGCGAGGCGCGGTGAGCCGGTCATCCTGATCGCCGACCAGATCAACGGCGAGGGCGATTCGCTCTTCGTCGCGTGGGGTCGCGTCGAACTCGACCGCACCGACATTCTCGCCCGCGGCGACTCGGCCGTCCTCGACAACGCGCGCCAGTTCTCGCGACTCATGAAGCAGCCGGTCGTCGAGAGCAAGGGAAAGGACGCCTTCACCCTGCGCGGGCGCGAGATCGACATGTTCGCCCGCAACAAGCAGGTCGAGCGTGTGCTCTCCAAGGACTCCGCGGTCGCCGTGAACCAGGACCTGACGCTCGCCTCCGACACGATCGACCTGCGCGTGAAGGAGAACCGCCTGCAACGCGCCTACGCCTTTGGCCCGGGCGCGGCGTCGGCCATCTCCAGGGATCGCACGATCATCGCTGACTCGCTCGACGTCCGCATGCCCGACCAGAAGCTCCGGGAGATGTTTGCCGTGGGCAACGCGTACGCCGAGACCGAGCCCGACTCCATGACCATCAAGTCCACGGAACGCGACTGGCTACGCGGCGACACCATCGTCGCGCGCTTCGACTCGCTGCCCGCCGCCGACGCGAGTCCTGCCTCCGACACGACCACGCCTGCCGCCGACTCCACCGCGCGACCTCGCATCCGGGACTTGCTGGCGTCGGGGTCGGCGAGTTCGTTCTACCAGGTGGCCAACAACAAGGGAGAGCGAAAGCCGGGCATGAACTACGTACGAGGGCGCCAGATCATCGTCGACTTCAAGGAACAGGAGGTGCAAACGGTGACGGTGGTAGACTCCGCGTCCGGCATCTTCCTCGAGGCCGTGCCCGATTCCGTGGCCAACAAGCCGGCCACCCCCCGGAAGGGAGCGACGCCTCGTCGCCCGCCCGCGGCGACCCGACGTCCGCCTAACGCCCCGCGTCGCCCATGAGCGGCCCCCCTCTCTCGCCCGCCGTGCAGGCGCTCATCGAGCAACGGGCCGGCGGCGATCGGTCCGTCGCGTTCGGCCTGCACGCCGTCATCAGCGAGGCCGATGCCGAGGGCACCGCGATCTTCAACGCGGTCGCCATTCGATTCCGCGACGACTGGATCGCGGCCATCCGCGCGCAGGGAGGGGACGCCGAACGCGAGGCAGGACGCCTCTCGCTGGACGAGGTCCGCGCCTTCCTGCAGCGCTCGGTGCTTCCGCGCCTCGCCGGCCAGGGCCTCATCCTGTTCCCGGTGCAGGGCGGCGCAGACGATCAGGTGCGCATTCGGGTTGCCCCCTCGCTCTGGGACGAGATCGCTCCCCAGCGCGCCGACGTGGCCGAGTCGCTGCGCCTGACCGGAGAACATGCCACTGTCGCCTCCGTGCCCGCCGCTGTGGCTCGGCGCTCGTCCGAGGTGCGGGCCCAGCCCTCCGGCAGTACGCTCGAGGCCACCGGACTCGTGAAGGTCTATCGCAAGCGTCGCGTGGTGCACGACGTGGCGCTGCGACTGCAGCAGGGCGAGATCGTCGGGCTCCTCGGACCCAACGGTGCGGGGAAGACGACGGTGTTCTACATGATCGTCGGGCTCATCCAGCCCGAGGCCGGTCGCATTCTCGTCGACAGCGAAGACATCTCGCGGATGCCGATGTACAAGCGCGCCCGGCGCGGCATCGGCTATCTTTCCCAGGAACCGTCGATCTTTCGAAAGCTGAGCGTGGAGGACAACATCCTCGCCATCCTCGAGACGTTGCCAATCAGCAAGGAAGAGCGTCGATCTCGGTTGGAACGGTTGCTCGACGAATTGAGCATCAAGCACCTGCGGCATAGCAAGGCCTACGCCCTGTCGGGCGGGGAGCGACGGCGACTCGAGATCACCCGGGCGCTGGTCACACAGCCGAAGTTCATGATGCTTGATGAGCCGTTCGCCGGCGTCGACCCGATCGCTGTCCACGACATCCAGACCATCGTGGCCGGCTTGCGCCATCGAGGCATCGGGGTGCTCATCAGTGACCACAACGTGGAACAGACGCTCGATATTGTCGATCGTGCCTACATCATGTTCGATGGCCAGGTGAAGGTCTCGGGCACGGTGCGCGACCTCGTCTTCGACGACGAGGTGTCGCAGATCTATCTCGGGCCGACGCTCACGGCGCGACTCCGCTCCCGCTTCGCCTCCGAGAACGAGGAGCAGCCTGCATGAGGGCCGGGCTCAGCCAGAGTACCTCGCTCCGGCAGGAGCTGAAGA
>Ga0138256_10007954_pt1 | contig 11172 bp, 14 predicted proteins | sample KNB2016incub_MG_FD_105486 | JGI IMG/M metagenome (GOLD analysis project Ga0138256, IMG submission 105486) | Active sludge microbial communities from wastewater in Klosterneuburg, Austria - KNB2014incub_MG | ecosystem: Engineered > WWTP > Activated sludge > Unclassified | place: Austria...
GTTAGAGTGAACATTCCTGTAAAGAGGAACCGAAGGAAGTAACGCAGAAAGTCCCAGCCCGAATCACGCTGGTAGGGCATGGTGCTGCTCTCGTCCAGCTCCAGATTGTTCTCTGCGTGGTGCATCCCCACGTGGTGCGCGCGATACGTCTCCGGGGTTTGGCCGAAGAATGGCGCGAGCACCCATGGCAGGTAGTGGTTCATGAACCCGTACTCCTTCTTGAAGAAAGGCCTGTGGGTGGTGCAGTGGAGCATAAGGCCGAATGGACCTTTGTACGTTATGTTGTTGATGAAGAGATAGGTCAAGGCAACGGTCCACCACAACCAACCGGTTACGAAAGGCATGTAGAGAAGCACGGCCAAAGGGATCAGCGTAAAGGTGACGCGCAAGCCCAAATAGACGAAGGGCAGGTCACGTTTGTCACGGATCAAGCTCAGGAAGAACCGGTCCAATGAAGAATAGGTGGCTGGTTCGGTGTAAGTTGGGTCCGTGTTAGCGGGTACAGTGAGCATACGATGGAGCAGGTTGCCCGCAATGTAGCACACCGGGACCAGCGAGAAGTTGACGAAATCCGTTCAGGCCCGGAACCCTTTGAAGCCAGGTCGATGCAAAGGCGCGTTCACGCGTTGACCAGTTCCTGTTCGTTGAGCCAATCGATGGCCTGCAAGTAACTCGGGAACCAAGCCACTTCGAAAGAGATCGAACCCTTCAATGCCGTGAAGGAACGCTGCACACTGGTCTTATTGAAGTAATCCTCCGATTCCAGGATCGCCATTTTCTCCAAGCCGGTCTTGAACAACTTCGGGAACCACACTTCATTGGCCCAGGTCTCGTCATCCTTTAGGATCACGGTCATCTTGCGCAGGTCGGCGATCCAATACCGTATATCGTTCTCGATGACAAAAGCAACTGCTCGTTCCAAGCTGGAACGGTATTCCTCACTTCGGGCATGGCCCATCCATCGGAGGTGGATAAGGTTGTCCGTGGCTGAATGACCCATACGTAGAAAGGGCTCGTCCAAAATGATGGTGTCCTTACTTCGATCGCGGAGAGGCATGTCGATGGAACGTTTGTTCGGACCGCTAAATTATGGAATGTCATCGATAAGCCGTGATCGGTGTTCCTTTCGGGAATGAGCATTCGTGTTCGATCCCAAGTGGACAGGATCCTTTCCACGGTGATGGACCTTATCGAAAAGGCTATAGGGAAGGTCGCAGTTCAATATCCTGCCCGTACACGAATTTGCAAGGTGGCACGTTATTTTCGTGCCCCGCCATGAACCGATCATCCTTTGCCTCCATGCGACTTATACCGTTGATCACTTGTGTCATTTCCAGTTTGGTGGCATTGCCGGGTATTGCACAGTACCAGCCCGGTTTTCAATCGGAGGAGGCACGCGACATGGCCATGTTGTGTAACACCCACACCTTCATCGACCTCTACGGGTCCGGTGAGAAGATGATACCCGAAGGATATGAACGCGTTTACTCGAGCGTAGCAACACCGTTGGACAATAAGTTCGAGATCTTCAAAAAGGGCGATCTGGCCGTTATCGAGATCAGGGGTTCCACGGCAAGCATGATGAGCTGGATGGTGAACGTTCATTCCTCCATGATCCCTGCCAAGGGAAGGATCATAGTGAACGGAAAGAAGTTCGATTACGAATTCGCGGAGGATACATCCGCAGCGGTGCACAGTGGTTTCGCATTGGCCGTTGCCACCATTGCTGAAGAGGTGGTAGCGCAGATCAAGGAACTGCACAAGAGCGGTGTCCATGATGTGATCATTACAGGCCATAGTCAAGGTGGTGCATTGGCCCACTTGCTCCGGGCTTACCTCGAGCACTTACCCGGTCGGAAGTTGGCCAAGGACACGAATTTCAAGACCTATGCATTCGCGGCACCCATGGTCGGTGACAAGGCCTTTGCCCAGGAATATGAGCGGAATTACTGCACCAAGCTGAGCAGTTTCAGCATCGTGAACCCCGGTGATCCCATTCCGAAAATGCCGGTTGCCTACAAGGAGGGCAGTGTCTTTTCCATGCAGAACATCATGGCCATGATCACCGGTGGCGAAAGCGTGAAGAGCAACGTGAAGAATGCACTGCTCAACATTTTCAGTGGGAGTATGGAAAAGGTAACGGGAGCAGCGGATGTTTCCATTGCCAAGCGTGTGGAGGGAGCTTTGGGTGAAGTGGAGATGCCAGCCTACCGGAAGGAGTGGAACTTCGAACCGATGGCCACGAAATTGGAAGTGGGTCCGTTCCCGTATCCACAGAGCTTGGCCGATGCCGCTGCAAAGGAACAGGCCACGGGAGAAGGTCTGAACGACGATAAAGTGGAAAGTGATCTCGAGCAGTTGAAGAAGGAGCCGAGCTTCTTTCAGCACAAGCCGTACAACTATTATGTGGCCGTGTTGGAGCGCTATTTCCCTGCGGAATACAACGCTTTGGAAGTGAAAGTGCTGCCGGAGAATTTGTGAAGCGCTCTCCCCAGCTACACCGAAGAAAATTGAACGCCCCCTCGTTCATTTCCCATTAAATTAGGCCACATGGCCGACTATCTGATCGTGTTCGTGGGTTTGGGTCTGGCGATCCTGCTCATGGCGGCGCTGCCAACCATTTCCAAAGCGATAAAGATCAGCTATCCGATCTTCTTGATCGGTATTGGCATGGTCCTCTATGCTATAGGTCTTCCCATCCTTTGGCCCGATCCATACTGGCCGGATGCTTGGCTGATGCATATTTCGGAATTGATCGTGATCGTGTCATTGATGGGTGCAGGGCTTAAGATCGGCAAGCATTACGAATGGAAGCGTTGGCGGATGCCATTACGTCTGGTACTGCTTACGATGCCATTAAGCTTAGTGGTGATCTATTTCATAGGTGCCGAATTCCTGATGCTCAGCGTGCCTGCTTCAATGCTGCTCGCTGCAGCGCTGGCCCCTACCGATCCTGTTCTAGCCGCTGAAGTACAGCTCGAAGATCTGGGCAAGGAGGAAGGCCCGGATGACGTATCCTTTACGCTCACAGCAGAGGCCGGACTCAATGATGGACTTGCGTTCCCGTTCACGATACTCGCGGTTGTTCTTGCGAGCTCTGGAGGCTGGGGCGACGCCGACATCGTGCATTGGCTGTGGGACACCCTCTTGTTGAAGGTGTTGCTCGGTGTGGTGTTGGGCCTAGCTTCTGGTTACGCTGTGCGAGGGTTGGTGAAGCTTATTTCAAGACGATCAGGAGAGTCAAAAGTGTTCGGTTTCATTGCGCTCGCAACAACTTTCCTGACTTACGGGTTGACCGAGATCTGTCATGGCTACGGGTTCTTGGCCGTATTCTTCGCCGGTCTCAGCCTACGTCATAAGGACCATGGCGAGAACGAGAGCATTAGCGCATTGTTCAGTTTTACGGACGAGGTCGAGAACCTTTTGATCGTGGTCTGGCTGATCCTCTTTGGTGGTTCCATATTCTCCGGTCTGCTCAGTTCAACGGACTGGAAGGGGATGGTTGCCGCATTGGGCATCGTTCTATTTGTACGACCATTGATCGCATTCGTAAGCACATTGGGCAGCTCCATGCCGTTGCGTTCGCGCTTGGGTGTGTCATTTTTCGGTATCAAAGGGATCGGTACGTTCTTTTACCTGAGCTGGGCTTTTCTTGAATTCGAATTCGAGAACAAATACGAATTGTACGCCATCGCAGCTTATGTGGTGTTGTTCTCCGTGGTGATACATGGTGTTACCGCGCCGCGAGCGAAAGCGCGAATGGGATAAGGACCTCAGATTGCGGAATGATGCTAGAGCCCATCTCAAAATAGTTTTTTGGAAGCGAGAATGATGGATTTCGTGACCATGCGAGGCGCCAAAGTCGAGCATAGCGGTGGCTATGTGAGACTTTTGCAACGAAGCAGGGGCCTGAAAGACACATTCGCAGCCCGAAGGATTATTTTGAGATGCGCTCTAGTGTAATATGCAGCAAGACAACAAGGTCTTGGAATAGGACCTGATCGGCCGCACGGAAGAAGGTGGAGCTGGAACTGGTCGTGTGGTCAAATGGCGGACTGACCAGCGGAAGAAGGGAAGTAGCTTGGCCCGCTCCGTCGGGTCTTTCAGATGACCATACCGAGCCGGATGTTCACTGATCGAGCATGCCATTCTGAGGAAGGATAGCTTCACCCCGTGCAACCACTCTCGAGCGCATACCACTACTACATCGATTCCTTCCGCGGCTTTCGCCGGGAGGTGTGGCTGCTTGCTGCGATCACGTTCATCAACAGGGCGGGCAGCATGGTCATCCCGTTCCTTTCCTTGTACCTTATAAGCAGCGAGGGATACAGCTTAGAGCAGGTCGGTTGGGTGATGAGCTGCTTCGGTCTGGGCTCCGTGCTCGGATCCTGGCTGGGCGGCAAACTCACGGACAAATTGGGGTACTACGCGGTCATGGTGGCCTCGCTCGTAAGCGGTGGGGTGGCCTTCATCCTCTTGCAATACGTGCATGGACTGCTGCCGTTCTGTTCGGGCATATTCATCCTCAGTCTGCTTATGGATGCATCACGCCCGGCGATCTTCGTGGCGCTGCGGAGCTACGCGAAGCCCGAGAATCGCACGCGCGGTGTTACACTGATCCGCTTGGCCATCAACCTGGGTTTCAGTTTCGGTCCGGCCATTGGCGGGTTCCTCATCGCAACCGCCGGATATGGCGGCCTGTTCTGGGTGGATGGAATTACCTGCATCGCAGCTGCAACCCTGATGTTGGTAACGCTTCCGAGCAAGGCACCGGTCACCGATGTCGGCCCTGCACGCACCGAGCCGGACCGCTCGCCCTACACGGATGGCCCCTACCTTCTTTTCTTGCTCAGCATGGTGCTCATCAGCGTGCCCTTCCTTCAGTATTTCAGCACGATCCCTATCTTCTATAGTGCTGTCCATGGTCTCAGTGAGCAATGGATCGGGACCTTGCTTGGCGCAAATGGAATGTTGATCTTCCTTATGGAAATGCCCTTGATCAAGTATTGTGAGGACAAGGCCATCGATCGCTTCAGGATCATGCGATTCAGCGTGCTGTTGATCGCACTCAGTTTCGTGGTGCTGAACGTTTTTCCCATGTTGGCCTTTTTGTGGGTCGGCATGGCGTTCATGACGGTTGGGGAGATGCTCAACTTCCCCTTCATGAACCGCTTTGCTTATGATCGCTCCGATCATGGTCCTCCCGGTGCTTACATGGCGCTGTTCACTATTTCGTGGAGCGTGGCGCATATTTTCGGGCATACGCTAGGACTGAATTTGATCGCGCAATTTGGTTACGAGATCACGTGGTGGTTCTTCGCAGGCTTATTGATCTTCGCGGTCGGGCTGCTGTACCTCACCGAGCGTGCGGTGAAGTGGGAGACGAAAGCGACTTGAAGGAATACATCACCGAGGCACCTGCTTTGAACGCATCGCGCAAGTCAGTCTACCAGGGAATGATGTTCCGGAGCTTGATCCTGCTGCTTATTTGGGGTCGGTCCGTGTTGCAAGGCTCAGCCGGTCTCGGCGTATGTGGAGGTCGATGCCCGTTTCGCATTCTACGCGGATGGACACCGCATCCCGGCGGGCGCGCTCCGTAACGAAACGCAGAGCAGCTGGACCTTGGATGGAGTGCGCTTAAGGGTAGGCCGTACCCTCTCTTGCTGTTCTTTCAGAACGATCGACCCATATTGATGCAATACGCTGTTTGACCCGAACAATGGGAAAACATTGGATGTTGTGTATCACATCGTTTGTTCCATTCAATAAAGACCATCGGTGTCGGAATAGTACCGTCCTCGCCAGACAGTCCGAGTAAACATGACCAACCAACTAGCCTCTACCGAAAAGTAAAAGCAGTTGCGCGTAGCGAGGGTCATGCGCTCCTATGGCATGAACAGTGAGCATCCATGGTCTGAAGGAGTTGGAATTCGACCGTGATCAATGCAGAAGGAAGAGCAACAACCTACAAGAAGAACGCTAGCTGGAAAAAGGATGTCCAAAGGAGATCTGGTAACCTCTGGAATGCACATCGGTATCGATTTTGGTGCGCGGACGGCGGGCAACACGGTTGTGTGCGAACGGCGTGGATCACTGTTCCGATTTCATCGCTGTGCCAAGGACGAGGACGGTGATACGTGGCTGCGAGCTTGTGTTGATGAATTGCGTCCCAAGGCGATCTACATCGATGCTCCCTTGAGCCTTCCGGATGCCTATTTCGGTCGCGGAACGGATCACTTTACCGCATGGCCGATCGCCAAGCCAAGGATATGAGCCCTATGTTCCTAGGGGGATTGACGGCTCGAGCCATAGCCCTTTCCAAGGAGTGGCGGAAACTCGGTATCGCTATGCACGAGGCTTATCCGGCGGCGCTGATACGGCAAGAGTGGGATATGCTGACGGTCATTTCTGGACGAACGATCCCTATTCAAGTGGGGCGGAATGGCCGGGAAAGCTCCTTACGGAAATGCCGATCCTGAACGGTTCGCGCTGTGGATCAATGGAAAAACATGTCAGCCCTTCATCGATGCCAACATGCGGGAGCTGTTGCATACAGGGAGGATGAGCAATCGTGGGCGGCAGAACGTGGCGAGCTATATGGTACACGACCTGAAGCTCGACTGGCGCATGGGTGCGTGGTGGTTCGAGCGCATGCTCATCGACTATGATCCATGCAGCAATTCGGGCAACTGGCAGTATGTAGCAGGGGTGGGCAACGACCCGAGGGTGGGGCGCCGTTTCGATCCAGAGCGTCAGGCATTGATGTATGACCCCGAAGGTTCCTTCCAGAACCTCTGGAGCGCGGAGTTATAGCGCTCGACGAACTTCCAACTCACCATCGATCTGGTCTTGCAGCGCATGGATCCGCTTCGCAAAGCCTTGAGATGCCTTCACCATGAACGCACTTCCTCATGGTTCCGTCCCATGGTGGAGGATCAGTGCCACATGCGGGAGTTACTGGCTGCACCAAAGCAAGTCCGAACGCCCAATTGCTGGCCGCAGCGTTGCCAGAACGAGGGGTGGAAGGTTGGCATCCTTCACCCGCCAACGATCCCCGCGCAGTACTGGCCTTCAAAGATGGACGTGGCCGCCCTGACTTCGACTATTGAGACAAGGCGCAATTGACCGCCGCCGCCGCGTTGATATTCCCGTACCCTTTGCTTCCGCTTGGCCCGTTCGCGAATTGTGCGGTACTCGTAAGGCACTGTAGCACCTGTTCGCGCGAGCGGACGGTGTTCACGCTCCACACCAAGGCCGCGATCCCGGCCGCGGTCGCAGTGGCGCTGCTACTGCCACCGATGTACGTGGGCGAAGTGCCGCTCGGCGGAAGGCTCAATGAATTGCGGTTGCTGTTCGTTGAGCGTTCCATGCAGATGGTCAGATCTACTTGGCTACCATCATGGCAACTGCTGCACTTGGATCCATTCTCTTTCACACCGGTCACTGCTACGCATTTGCTAAGGGCCGCCGGATAGATCACCCCCCACCAACTGGTCCAACTAAAGCTCGTCCCGGCTGCCGCCATGATCATTTTCCCTTTGCCGTACGCATAGTTCACCCCGTCGGTCAGCACGCTGGAGCTGAAAGGTGTGCCGATGCTCATGCTGATGACACGGATGGTGTTGTTGTTACCCATTTGTACCAGCGCGTTCTTCACGGCGGTGCGTTCGCTGCTCAGGTTCAGGACCACATCTTCGCAACCACGTATGAAGTGCAGACCACTTTTAAAGGCCACGCCACATGTGGCGCCGTTGGCGTTGCGCGGACCAACGGCCTGGCCCGCCATGCTCGTACCATGTGTACAGGTGCTGTAGGCTGAATTGCTGAAGGTGTATGCAGAGGTGAAAGAACGTCCAACATTGCTTTCACCATTGTTGAAGTCGGATCCGATCAACGGTTGCGAAGAACTGATCCCTGCGTCTATCACTCCGATCGTGATCCCCGAGCCCTGTGCATTGTTCCAAGCAGAGGGGATGTTGTGGTTATTGAAATTCCAAGGAAGGCGGGCATTCGGTGAAATGGTGCTGACGTCGGCCGCATTCAACCCCTCGGTGGATCCGCCGCACCCACTGCTGCTGCGACTTGGATCCTCGGCGATCGCCGGCCAATAATCCAACGGTTCCAAGTAGCGGACATTGCTCAGGTTATGGAGCATGGTGATCACGCGCTTGTCCGTGATGCGAAGTGTAAGAATGGGAAGGACGGGATCATCCTCCACTAGGATATCATCCAAGGTGATGGCGCGACCGGGCTTGTCCTTGTTCAATTCACGGAGGATCCGATCCAGCAACGCGTCATGGACCGCTTTCCACGCACTGCTCCGGATATCGATGGTGTGGATCACATCATCGATGCCTACCGCATTGGCCGGCTGGTAGCCGATGGCCAAGCTGTGGTCGTTGTACTGCACCGCACTCCATAACGTACGGAGGTCGATCCATTCCCAGTGGAAGTCATTTCGTTCTTCCAAGGTCCTGATGACGATCGCGTCCAATGCTTCTTGGGAGTAAGCATCTCCATCCGGAACCGGAGCAGGGTTGGAACGCTCTTGAAGGATAGGTCCCTGTTCACCGGATATTGCGTCGGTGAGTTCTTCACGGCGACAACCGGACAGGACAACAACAGAGAGAAAGAGAAGAGTTGATCTGCGCATGGGGTGGGTGTTTGGTACCGCAATATATGCGCTGAATGATCGGGTGGATCAATGCCGTGCTTTTCCACGTTTTTCAGCGACAATTCCTTTCGCCCTGCCTTCCAGATGTTCGGTTATAGCGACAGAATGGTCCCTATCAATACCACTATGATCGCCCGGCATGCGTAAATCAAGTAGTGGGCAAAGCGGATCTCTCGGAGAAGGCGTTGGCTTATTGTACGGAAGGACCTTACCCGGTTCCACGAACCTCCAGCTCCCGATCGATCTGCTCCATCAAGGTCAGGATGCGCTGCTCCAACTCTTGATAGAGGCGGACCATGAAGCCCCGAATGAAGACGTTCATGCGCACCACGCCTTTGAACGCATTGTCATCCATGAGGGCTGCTGGATCGATGGGATACCCGCTCGTCCAAACGGTATCCATCACCACCTTGGCGTAGATCTGCGGCCCCATATCATGCATTTGTAATTGTCCGTCGTAGCCCCGTTCCAGCTTGTCCAGATATGCGTAATGCTCCGAGTAGAGGGCAGTGATGCTGCGTCGCAGGCTGTCATTGCCGATCAGGTCGAAACCGATGCTCTTCAGGTTGTCGAAGGCTGATGTATTGGGTGCGAGCATGGTGTTACCGTAGAGGCAGCCGTAATGGACACGCAACGAATCATGGAAGGGCATTCGTTCCTCCAAATGGCTCAGCACGGCAACGTTCCCTTTCAGCAAACGTTGGTTCATGGCGATGTTATAGCGGCAATCGGCCAGATCGGCATCCAGGTCGTTGCGCATCTCGGCAAGCAGCGCAAGCTCCTTGGAATGCTCCTTGCGCACGCTGTTCCAATTGTTCAGTTGCAGGGCCAGGAAGATACTGATCACCACCAGGATGATCTCGCCGATGGCATAGGTGAGGTAGCGCGTGATGCGGCCATCGTTGATCATGCGCTGTCTGATGCTTCTAAGGACCTTCATCTTCTATTCCGTGTTGCCAAGTATCGCGTAGCCCTTCGCATCGGGTAGGAAGCGCCCGATGCAGCGACCGTTCCGCGAGATATCGAAGTGCTGTTTCAAGTAGCTTGATGCCACCAGATGCCCACCCGGAGGTATCAACGTGCTGTCGGTGCGCGCGGTCCTTCCTTGCTTGGAGCGGATCATCACCTGTAGGGTATCCTGTCCGGTATTCAGGATGAACGGTGCGAAGCCTTTCGTCCGGCGGTCTTGGAGGTCGACTTCCGTGTCGCATTGCAGCGCTTCACTCGGCGCAAAGCCCAGTTGCTGGAATTCGGTCCGCAGCTCTTCCTTGGATGTGATCCCCAGCAATTCCTTCAGTTTGTGATAGAGGGCCAGTTCCGTATTGCGCCGGCTGGCTACCGCTCTGCCGAAATTGTGGGTCATCAAGGTCTGGTAGAAATGCGTCTTGTTCCGGTAGATCGGATCGTTCAGGAAATAGTCGATGCCCTCGACACTGCTTGAATCACGGTATGCCGAATACCACGTGGCATTATCCGTCAAGTACAGGTTCTGGTCGTACACATAGGTCCGGAACCGTTCGGCGGTGATCGCTTCCTGGGTGATGAGATCCTTGTAGTTCTTCAGCTGTTGCAGCAAAGGCTCCAACCCCGGCCCCATAAGCTCTTCTTTCGCCAACAAACGATCGAGGTTCTCCTTGTTGACGGAGATCATTTTGTAATTCGTGAACATGGGGCGCAAGCTCTTGGTCTCGTACATGTCCCGGGTCGCTTTGCCTTGCATGATGACTTCGCAGATGGAGTCCCTGGTCGTCACCCATTCCAGGGTCCATGTGCATTCCTTGATGTTGGCTGCCAGGTCCTTTTCGAAGACGGTGAGCAGTTGCTGGATCTCGCGTTGCTGCTTACGGTCCGCGTTCCAATCATTGATGTTCACTGCGATGAGGATGCCGATGACGACCAGCAGGATCTCGCCCACGGCATAGGTGAGGTAGCGGGTAATGCGGCCTTGTGCCAGCAGGCTTTGGCGTATGGTGTTGAAGATGCGGGGCATGGCTACTTCTTTTCGAGCAAGGATAGAATGGTGCGTATCTCCTGGAGTTCCTTCTCCGCGTAGAGCGCAAGGTCGTACTGGTAGGCCACCCAGCCCTGCATTTCCGCTCGGGAAGCGCGAAGTGCCGTCCAGTCGTAGGAGAGGATGCCCCCTTCACCTTCCCAGGTCTTGGGGTCCATGTTCCAATCCACGGCGCGGTAGTAGTTGGAACCCGGTGTGAAGATGACGCTGGTGGCCGCCGGGTAGATGCGTTCCAGACGTTCGTGTGCGTCGCCATAGCGGATCAATGCCTTGCGCAGTTCCACATTCCGTATGTCCGAAAGGCGGCCGGTGGAGACCAATTCCTTGTATGAGGTAGCCATCTGCGGCACGTTCTGCACCCAGTTCGCTCGCGCAAGTGCGGCGCGGAAGGCGTGCTCATCGGCCGGTGGTTCATCCATGCGCAAGGCATTGACCACTAGTGCCGTGCTCTCCCGTGAACTATGCGTGAATGCCACCAGTTCAGCCA
>Ga0138256_10007955_pt1 | contig 11172 bp, 9 predicted proteins | sample KNB2016incub_MG_FD_105486 | JGI IMG/M metagenome (GOLD analysis project Ga0138256, IMG submission 105486) | Active sludge microbial communities from wastewater in Klosterneuburg, Austria - KNB2014incub_MG | ecosystem: Engineered > WWTP > Activated sludge > Unclassified | place: Austria...
CGTCTTCCTGCTCACCAGGGGCTCCATCCTCGGTGTCGCCGGCCGCCACAAGGAGGCCGCCGCGGCCGTGGTCGAGGCGCTGCGGCACCTGCCCGCGCTGCGCCACTACACGCTGGGTCCGCCGGGCTGACGACGCGCTGCCTCGCTGCCTACTCGATGACGACGCCGAGCTTGCCGGTCTGCAGGACGGCGCCCGCGGGGTCGGACGGCACGGCGGCGATCAGCGACAGCACGCAGCCCACGCTGTAGCTGCCCGGGACGATGGTCACCGGCCCGGCCGCCCCCTGGGCGCCGACCACGGTCTCGATGCGCAGGTCGTAGGTGTAGCTGCCGCGCGCCGGGATGGTGATGGTGCTGGCCGCGACCTCGGTCGCGGGATCCTGGGCCACGTCGCCCATGGTGACCCCGGCCACCGCGAGGTAGCCCAGGCGCCGCTCGGCGCCCTTGCCGTTGGTCTTGATGCGCGAGGGCGGCGCGACCTGACCGATGGGCCAGCCGCCGTCGTTGCTCAGCGAGTAGGTCAGGAGATCATACGGATTCTTGAGGCTGACGGGCGCGTCGGACCCGTTGCCGAGCCGCAGCCGCAGCGCGATGGCGCCCGCGCTGGCGGGCTGGCGGGCGGCGACCTCGAGCACGGCGGTGACGCCCTGCAGCGGTGGCGGCAGTCGCTCATTCTCGAGCAGCACGAAGTCGAGGCGTTCCACGGTGGTCCCTTCTCGCTGGCGGCCCTGCGCTTCGGCGCCGCTGGCGCTGCGGGCTGGCGGCCGGCCCGGGCCCCCGCAGCCTGCCACGAAAACCGCCACAGCGGTCGCCCGCAGCCACGACCACGGTGCGCGCACGGGCTACACGTACTCGGGCAACGCCGGGGTCTGGGCCTTGGCCCACTCATTGATGGACTTGATCTTGGGATCCACGACGGCATGCTCCGCCGCGGGGGTCAGCACGTTGTGGTCGCCGGTGATCAGGGTGACGTACTTGGCGTCCCAGATGTCGCGACACTCGCCCACCGCGGTGACATACGCCGGCTGCGCCTTGATCGCGGCCTCCGCGGTCGCCTCCGAGTTGATGGTGGCCGACTCCGCCACCTTGAGGGGCGTGAACTTGGCCGCCAGCGTGGCCTCGACCGCGGCCAGCGCGGGCTTGAGCCGCGACTCGTGGACCGACTCGTGCGCGTCGACCGCCTTGAGCATGTACCACTCGAGGTCGGGCCCGTCGCCCAGCGAGTCGAGGTCCTTGGCCATCTTCATGTAGTTGGCCGCGCTGGGCGCGCCGGCCTCCTTGACCCCCGGCACCAGGGTCACGATCTTGGAGTACTGGCCGAAGAAATCGACTGTCTTGACCTTGTACTCGGTGCCCGCCTTCTCCACGTGCAGGTTCGGCTTGACCACCTCGGTGTCACACCAGCCCCAGTAGCCACCGCCGGCCATGGCCGCCAGCGCGTTGGGCCCGCCGCCCATGATCTGGCTGGTGGCGACCATCATCTTGCGCGGGTCGACCTGCGACGCCGGCTTGGCCTCCGACGGCGAGAGCATGCCGACACTCGAGGTCGCCACCGGGTCGGCGCCGAACTGGATGTCGATGCCCGGCGACGACGGCTTGCCCTGCGGCGACGGCCCCGAGCGCGCGCTGAAGCCCGACGCTGGAGCGACCGGGGCCGCCCCGCTGGTCGCCTCACTGTACGAGCCGCGCGAGCCTTCGTCCGGCCCACGCTGGGCCCCGCCCGCCAGGGTGTCGGTCAAGCTCCGGCGCCCCGGCCAGGGCGCGACGCTCTCGCTGGCGCCCTCCGAGTCATACTCCTGGTGCTTGGATCGCAGCGTGCGGCCGTAGTCGTCGTCCTTGTTCGCCATGCCTCCCCCGAACCTCCAGGCTAACAAAATCGGCGCAGGAAGACGATGGCGCCGGCTACACCGGGTCGCGACGCATGAACATCATCTGGGTCGCGAAGGCGATCAGGCGGCCCTCGTCCGACCAGATCTCCAGCTCCGCGGTGGCCACGCCGCGGCGCGCCTGCCGGCTGTAGGCCGCGCACAGCAGCCATTCGCAGCTGGTGTCCTCGAGGAAGTGCACCGTCAGGTCGAGGCTGGGATAGTAGTAGCCCGCCTTGGGCCCGAGGTGGCTGGCCATCGACGGCGGCATGGTGTCGGCGATGGGCGGCAGCGCCATCAGGTCGAGCTTGCCGGCCGCATCCAGCTGCGGCACGCGGTAGCGAAACCAGCGCGCGAAGCGGGCCTCACCGGCCTCCCAGCCGGGCTCCCAGAAGCGCGGGCCCTGGGCCAGCCGCATGTCGAAGTTGCCGAAGAAGGGCCAGCGCCGCCCCGAGCGGCCGATCTCCTCGATCACGGGCGCGACGTCGTGGCGGGGCAGCGCGGGCGGCGTGGCCGGCATCACGTGCGGCCCCGAGCGCTCACGCGCGAAGGTCGCCGACACCTCCAGCCCGGGCCCCGGCAGCGTGGTCGACGACAGCGCCGCGCGCAGCTGCGCCGCCGCGCCGCCCTTGCGCAGGACCTCGACGCGGATCTCCAGCGGCCCCACCGGCACTGGCGAGCAGAACAGCGTGGTCGCCGACACCGGGCGCAGCGCGGGATCGCCGAGCTCGGCCGCCATGGCGCGCATCGCGATGGTCATCAGGACGCCGCCCGACGGGCTGACGAAGTTCCAGTGCTCGGGCAGCTCCGCGGTGTACCAGCCCGGCGCGACCTCGAGCCGCCTCACCGCCGTGTCCTTGGCCAGATCTGCTGGGGTCGCCCTGCCGGGCTTGGCGTCGCTCACGAGCGTCAGCCTACCGCATCACGACGTCGCCGGTGTCAGCGGAAGAAGCCCTTCAGCCCCTTGGAGTACGAGAAGCCCAGCGACGCCATCACCGCGTGCGAGCGCTCGTTGCCGCTGCGCGGCTCGAGCTCGAACAGATCGACGTCATAGCGCAGGTCGGCGATGACGTGCAGGTCGGCGGTGCGCATGAAGACCGCGCCGACGCCGGCGTACGCGCCCATGCCGCTCTCGGCGTCGCTGTCGCCAGCCTCGACCACGGCCAGGAAGCGATAGCCGAAGCCGCCGCCGAAGAACCAGCCGGTGTCGGCCTCCTTGTCGGGGAAGATGCGCGCGCCGATGCCGACGCCCAGACGGGCGAAGTCGACGTCGTTGCTGCCCGGCGTCCAGTCCACGTCGACCTCGACGATGGGCGCGAACGAGCCCAGCTCGTACAGCGAGAACAGCCCGATGTGGGCGAACGGCCCGGCGCCGCCAAAGCTGCTCGCCATCGGCATGCCGCCGCCCAGCCGTAGGCCGCTGGTCAGCAGCGCCTTGCGCCGGCGCGGCTCCTTGGCCTCCTCCTCGGTCACGGTCGACACCGTGATGGTGTCGCCGATGGCCTGGCCGGTCGCGACCGCGGTGGCCACACGCACCGACAGCGGGTCGAGATCCTCGGGGTTGGCGGCGCTGACCCGGTCGGCCAGCAGCACGCGGCCGGTCTGGTCGGCCACGGTGACGCGGATGATGACCTTGCCGCCGAGCTTCGACATCGAGAAGGCGACGCCGAGCTGGGCCTGGGTCTGCTGCGCGACCATGGCGGCACAGCCGGCATCACCGCAGACCTCGGGCGGCGTCAGGCTGGTCGCCACGACGGCGAAGTTGGGCCGCCTGGCGATCTCGCCGCGCACCAGGTCGGCGAAGGCGTCCGCGGTCGGCTGGTCGAGGCCGATGGTCGCCGGACGCGTCACCACCAGGGTCGTGCGTGCGTCCTGGGCCTCGGCCACCCCGGCCATTCCTGCGCAAACCGCCACAACGACAATCCAATTTCGCATCGAAACCACCCACCGGGGATGTCCAGCCCCCGCCATGACACCTCTCCAGGAGCAACCGACGGGCCGATGTTGTCAAGCCAGCCTTCGCCGGGTTGTGCCGTTCAGGGCGTCAGATCCTCGACAATCGCGCAACCTTCGACGCCCACGCAGGTCGTGAGGTCAGCCTGTGCCCACATCGACGTCTATCCAGCCGACTATGGCGGGACCACCCTGGTCTGGCGCACCTCCCCTACCAGTTTGCCGCGCACCCGGCTGCAAGCGTAGTCAACCTTGCCAGAACAGACGCGGGTGATCGCAAGCAGCGCTGGCACCGCTCTCGCAATGGAGGTCAATCGCGAGCGGCGAGGGTCGGGCGGTTCCGACCAGCTCTGCAGCGCTCGACCGAAGACGGTGCCGCGTGGTGGTTCGCGGCAGCCAAAGGGGATTGCCATGTCGCGCTCACTCCAGTTCGTTCTCGTTGCCTTCCTGGTCGCGGGTGCTCGCAGCGCGAGCGCCGACACCGTCCCCGCTGGCTGCACCATCGGCGTTGACTCGTGCAACCCGGACGTCGCGTTGTCGTGCGACGACGGCGAGCCGAGCACCATCGACAGCTGCAACTTCGAAGGCGTGTGCTTCCACTGTGACGCGCCCACCCGCGAACCGTCGGTCCCCGCCATCGATCCGACCGCGGAGTGCGGGAGTGATGCCGAGTGTGACGACGGAAACCCCTGCACCGCCGACTACTGCGACGGCCAGTGCTACCACGAGGCGCTGAGCGGCATCTCGTGCGACGACGTCTACTTCTGCAGCCTCGGCGACATGTGCAACCTCGGCGTGTGCGAGCCGGGCGCGCGCGCCACCTGCCCCGCCGCGGGCACCACCTGCGCGCCGCTGGTGTGCTCGGAGATGGAGCGCATGTGCCTCAACGCGCCCGCCGACGAGGGTGTGGCGTGTGACGACGGCGACAGCTGCACCGCGGCGGATCGCTGCGACGGCACTGGCGGCTGCGGCGGCCATCGGCTGCCGGTGTGCCGCGGCGGCCAGGGCCCCACGGAGGGCATCGTCGAGATGAGCAATCAGACGCTTCTCCCCATGGTCAGCGCGCAGCCTGACCGCCCCGGCGACATCGAGCAGGTCGCTCAGGTCGAGCAGTTTGGCGCGGTCTACGGCTCGCCCGACCGAGTGGCCGGCTGCGACACCGGCGCCGGCAAGCGCACCCCGATGGCCGGCGTGGCCCTGGTCCTGGGCGCCCTCGCCATCATCATCCTCAAGCGCCGCGCGGCGACCGCCCGCCGCTAGCGACGCCCGCGGCCTCCACCAGGCAGCATGCGACCCCCTTGCCGCAAAAAGCGGCCGGGGGGTTCGCATTTTTGGGCTAGCGTGCGCTGCCAGCGGCGTCGACCACGCCGCGGATGCGCTCCAGCGCCAGCTCGAGCTTGGCCATCGCGGGGCCGAACGAGAAGCGCAGGTGGCGCCGGAAGCGCGACGCGCGGTCGCCGCGCCGCTTGCCCGGGTTGACGTCGAAGAAGTCGCCCGGGACCGTGATGACCTTGGCGTCGAGCGCGGCGCGGAAGAAGCTCATGCCGTCGTTGATGCTGGGCGGCAGGTGCTGCGCCGAGGCCCACACGTAGAAGGTGCCCTCGGGCGGCAGGTCGACGGTGAAGCCGACGTCGCGCAGCCCGTTGAGCATGCGCGCGCGCTTCTTGCCGAACTCGGCGTGGATGGCCGCGGTCTCGGCCAGGGTCGACTCGGCGCCGAGCAGGTCGATGGCGGCGCGCTGCAGCGGGCGCGAGCCGCCGCCGTCGAGGAACGACCCCGCCGAGGTCACCGCCTCGATGACCTTCTTGGGCCCAATGGTCCAGGTCATGCGCCAGCCCGGGTAGCGCCAGTTCTTGGTCAGGCCGTCGAGGATGACGACGGGGTCGCGGTCGACGTCCTCGACATAGCGCGCCGCGGTCGAGATCCCGCCCTGCGCCGCCAGATCCGGGCGCCAGACATAGTGCGAGTAGAACTCGTCGAGGATCAGCGCACAGTCGAGCTCGCGCGCGCAGGCGACCCAGTCCGACAGCTCCTGGCCGCCGACCACCTTGCCGGTCGGGTTGGACGGGTTCGACAGCAGCACGGCGCCGAGGCCGCGACCCAGGATCTCGCGGCGCAGATCGGCCGACGAGAAGGCATAGCCGCGCTCGCTCTCGAGCAGGATGGGGATGGGCGAGAACAGCCTGAAGACGTCGAGCAGCTCTTCGTAGGCGGTGTAGTCGGGCAGGAAGTGGCCCAGGTTGATGTGGCCCAGCGAGGCCGCGACGCGGGTCAGCGCGGTGCGCCCGCCGCCCGACACCGAGACGTTCTCGGCGCTGTACTGCGACGGCATGCCGCGCCGGAACAGCTGGTTGTAGAGCGACGCGATGGTCTCGCGCAGCTCGCCGATGCCGGGCACCGGGGCGTACTCCTGATCCGCGGGATCGATGGTGAGCACCGAGTGGCGCGGCGGCGCGCCGGGCAGCTCCTCGGCCTCGGGCATGCCCTGGCCGAGGTTGCACCAGTCGGCGGCGACGGGATCGAAGCCGCGGCGCCGGGCCTCGGTGGTGACGAAGATGACGCCGGTGCGGGGGACCTCGCGAAACGCGGTGAAGGTGGGCTCGGACATGACGGGCCCCACCCTACCCGAAACCCCGACCGCTGGCGCGGCGCTCGCGGGCCGGTGCAATTCCTGCGCGTCCGCGGGGCGATCGCGAAGCTTGTGCGCCGGTGACGTCGCGGTTTCGCGGCTCTGGCGCACCTGCGATGGCTCGGGCGTTGCACCACCTTCGAGCATGGAGAGGCCCAATCCCAGCCCCAGCCCTGGTCCGCCGCCGAAGCCGGCGCCGCCACCCACCGGGTGGCCGCGGACCACGCAGCTCGGCATCGGGCTGCTGGCGCTGGTCATGCTGGGGCTGTGGCTCTGGCGCGCCGCCATCGGGGGCAGCGAGAGCCGCACCACCGTCGACTACTCGCAGATGTACAGCTGGGTCGAGGCCGGCAAGGTCAAGTCGGTGGTCATCGACGGTCAGACCATGACCGGCACGCTGAGCGCCGCCGAGACCGTGAACGGCAAGCCGCTGACGGAGTTTCGCACCGCGCTGCCGGGCACCGGGGACGACGACAAGCTGCTGCCGCTGCTGCGCGACAAGCACGTCGCCATCCGCGCCAGCACGACGAAGTCGTCGGTGCTGGGGCAGCTGGTCATCGCGCTGCTGCCCTGGGTGCTGATGGTGGCGCTGTGGGTCTGGCTGGCGCGGCGCGGCAAGAAGATGCTCGGCAGCGGCAGCGCGCTGGGCATGCTCAAGTCCAAGAGCCGCAAGTACGAGCGCGCGCTGCACGTGGCGGTGACCTTCGACGACGTCGCCGGGCTGCAGTCGGCCAAGCGCGACCTCGAGGAGATCGTGCAGTTCCTGAAGCAGCCCGAGCGCTTCCGGCGCCTGGGCGGCAAGGTGCCGCGCGGCGTGCTGCTGATCGGGCCACCGGGCACTGGCAAGACGCTGCTGGCGCGCGCCGTCGCCGGCGAGTCGGGCGTGCCGTTCTACAGCATCAGCGCGTCCGAGTTCATCGAGATGTTCGTCGGCGTCGGTGCCGCACGCGTGCGCGAGCTGTTCGAGGAGGCCAAGCAGCATGCCCCCGCCATCATCTTCATCGACGAGATCGACGCCGTGGGGCGCTCGCGCGGGGCTGGCCTGGGCGGCGGCCATGACGAGCGCGAGCAGACCCTGAACCAGCTGCTGTTCGAGATGGACGGCTTCGATCGCAACGATCTGCTGGTGGTGCTGGCGGCGACCAACCGGCCCGACGTGCTCGACTCGGCGCTGCTGCGCCCGGGGCGCTTCGATCGGCGCGTGCTGGTCGACCGCCCCGAGCTGGCCGCGCGCGTCGCCATCCTGGGCGTGCACACCCGGGGCAAGCCGCTGGCCGGGGACGTCGACCTGACCGCGCTGGCGCGCACCACACCGGGCTTCTCGGGCGCTGACCTCGCCAACCTGGTCAACGAGGCCGCGCTGACCGCGACCCGGCGCGGCGCCGAGGCGCTGGCGGCGGCCGACTTCATGGCCGCCTACGACAAGATCGTGCTCGGCGATCCGCGCGAGGCCAAGCTCGACGCCCGCGAGAAGGCGCGCGTGGCGCTGCACGAGAGCGGCCACGCCGTGGTGGCGCAGTTCTCGCCCGACGCCGAGCCGCTGCAGCGCATCACCATCATCCCGCGCGGCATGGCCCTGGGCGTCACCCAGCAGACCCCGGCCGAGGATCGCCACCTCATCACCCGCCCCGAGCTGGAGACCCGCCTGCGCGTGCTGATGGGCGGCCTGGCCGCCGAGAAGCTGCGCCTGGGCAACACCTCGACCGGCGCCGAGAACGACCTGCGCGAGGCCACCCAGCTGGCCACCAACATGGTGGCGCACTACGGCATGAGCGACGCCCTGGGCCCGGTCTACGTCGAGCACCAGGAGGAGCACGCCTTCCTGGGCCAGCGCATCGCCACCGGCGGCGGCGCCAGCGACGCCACCATCCACGCCGTCGAGGTCGAGGCGCGCGCGCTGCTGACGCGGGCGGCGGCCCAGGCCGGCGAGCTCATCGCGGGGCACGCCGACGCCCTCGACCGCGTGGTCGCGGCGCTGCTCGACAAGGAGACCCTGGAGCGCGCCGAGCTGGCGGTGCTGCTGGCCGAGCCGGTGCGCCCCGCGGTGACCGGGCCACCCGCGCTGGCGGTCTCGAGGTGAGCGCGCCGGGCGGCGAGCCACGCGACGGACCAGCCGCCGAGCCGCCCGATCTGCCTGACCTGGTCGTGCTGTCGGATCTGCACCTCGGCCTGGGTGAAAACCCGGCCAGCGGCCGCTTCCACCGCCTGGAGGCCTTCTTCTACGACGACGACTTCGCCTCCTTCGCCAGCTGGCTGTGCACCGACGCCGCGCGCAGCGGGCGCCAGCTGCGCATGATCTTCGCGGGGGACAGCCTCGACTTCCTGCGCGTCGAGCGCAGCGTGGCCCTGCCCAGCGAGGGCCCTGGCCTTGCGCACGCCGCCGCGCTGGCGCGCGCCATCCTGGCTGGCCACCCCGGCGTGGTGCGCGGCCTGGCCGAGCTGCTGGCCGCCGGGCACGAGGTCGTGCTGCTCCCGGGCAACCACGATCTCGAGCTGCAACGCGACGATGTCCGCACCGAGCTGCGCCAGGCGCTGGCCGCGGCCCTGGCTGTGCGCGGCCTCGACGACGCCGCACAGGTGCAGGCGCTGGCGCGGCTCACCTTCGCGAACTGGTTTCACCACGAGCCGGGCCGGATCTGGATCGAGCACGGCTCGCAGTACGATCCAGAGGGCGCCTTCCGCTATCTGTTGCGTGGCCCGGCCGGCGGCAACGCCAGCGCCAGCGAGGAGAGCCGCGACCTGCCGCTGGGGAACTTCTTCCAGCGCCACTTCTACAACGCCTTCGGATCGCTGGCCTCGGTGGTGCCCGCGACGCCCAACGCCAACCGCGGCTACCTGCGCTGGCTGATGATGCACCGGCCGCGCACGCTGGTGCAGGTGCTGTATCGCCAGCTGCCCCTGGCGGTGCGCCTGATCTGGCGCTTCGCCCGCGTCGCCGCGCAGGCCCCGCCAGCGGCGCTGTCGCGCGCGCACGCCACCGGCCTGACTGCCGAGATCGCGGCCAGCCCGCTGGGCGAACGCCTGCGTGACGTCGATGCCTTGAAGCAAGTCGGCGATCTGCATGACGCCGCCTGGCGCGTCGGCCGTCAGCTGGTGCGCGCCGGCCTGTTCGCGCTGCTGATCTCCCTCGTGGTGCTGGGCACCTTCTCGGCCGGCAACCTGGCCATTGCCTCGATGCGCACCGGACTGTGGCCCAAGGCGCTGCTCTCGATCAGCCTGACCCTGGTGCTGCTGCTGCTGGGCGCGGTCGGCCTGGTGCTGGTGCTGCTCCGGCCCGCGCCGCCACCGCTGCCCGGCCTCGCCGACGCCGCCAAGCAGATCGCGCGCCTGGCCGGCGTCCCCCTGGTGGTCTTCGGCCACACCCACGCCGAGGACGTGCACGCGCTGCCCGCGGGCTGGTACTTCAACACCGGCACCTGGATCGCAGTCTTCCTCGACGGCGAGCTGTCCCCCCGCAGCCGCGTGCAATGCAGCTTCCTGCGCGTCGAGGGCACGCGCGCCCGCCTGATGCGCTGGAGCCCCGACCGCGACCGCGCGCTCCCCGTCCTCCTGCTCGAAGACTGACGGCGACCCACCATCGCGGTGGCCCACAAGGCGCGCCACTGGGTGGTTGAGGCCACGCAAGCTTGAGTTCTGTGCGGGCGGCCCGTCCAGCCTGGCAGGGCTGGCGAGATCCCCATGAACGAAGGACGGCGGTGCTGTAGAATGTCGTCGGCAGCTTCGGTCCATCCCATGCCTCGAACCATTGACATCTCACGGCTATTTGCCGCAGTCGCGCATGGCGATCTGCGACGGGCCCGCTCTCTCGCAATGGAGATTGCTGATGGCGAGGAGCGCGCTGGCAAACCAGGCGCGGCCTCGTCACTCCGGAAGGCACTAACAACGGTCAACGGCGCACGCGAGCAAGATGCTCCGATGGCGGTCTCCTCGATCGCGGTGCCTGACCTGCTGACCGCGTTGCCGCCTGCGCAGTTGTCGACTGTGCGGCTCACCAAGGCACACCGGAGCGAGATCGAAGAGATTCTCCTAGAGTTCGAGCACCGCATCACTCTCGAAGCACATGGGCTCTCGCCCCGATCGAAGCTCTTCTTCCATGGTCCGCCAGGCTGTGGGAAGACGCTGACGGCTCGTGCACTCGCCTCCGCGTTGGGTATCCCCGCGTACGTTGTCCAGTTCGATGCCCTCCTAGGGGCGTACCTCGGACAGACGGCACTCCGGCTTCGCGAGGTGTTTCGTTTCGCGGCAACCACCAACTGCGTGCTGCTGCTTGACGAGATCGACGCGATCGGGCGGGTTCGAGGCAAGGCGACCGACATCGGCGAGTTGGATCGAGTCGTCATCTCCCTGATGCAGCAATTGGATCTTGTCCAACCTGCTGGCATCGTCATAGCCGCTTCCAATGTCCCCGGCGCACTGGATCCGGCGCTTCTTCGACGCTTCGACCTCGAAGTTGAGTTCCCATGGCCAACGCCGGGTGCGCTCCGAGAGTACGTGGAACGCGCAGCGAAGGTCCGAGGCTTCCCCGTGGCCAACGGCGTCAGCCACCGTCTAGCGGGCGCACGGACATTCGCTGAGGCCGAACGGATCCTCGTCAACAAACACCACCGTATCGTGCTCCGCAAGACGTGAGTATGCCGGCCCACCCCCCGCCGCCACCCATCGCTCAGCACTTCTTTCTGAACGAGCAGCACGAACTCGCTGCACGAAACCCTGATTCGCAAGGGC
>Ga0138256_10007956_pt1 | contig 11171 bp, 10 predicted proteins | sample KNB2016incub_MG_FD_105486 | JGI IMG/M metagenome (GOLD analysis project Ga0138256, IMG submission 105486) | Active sludge microbial communities from wastewater in Klosterneuburg, Austria - KNB2014incub_MG | ecosystem: Engineered > WWTP > Activated sludge > Unclassified | place: Austria...
ATATAAGGAGTTGAAACAATTATTGTCATTCCCTTTTGCTTTAACCTTTGCAACATACCCCAGAATTCTTTGCGTGATACTGCATCCACTCCAGTGGTTGGTTCATCTAAAACTAAAAATTTAGGTTCATGGATTAATGCACAACAAAGGGCCAATTTCTGCTTCATTCCGCCTGAAAGTTGACCAGCTCTTCTATTTTTAAATGGCTCAAGTTGAATATAAATATCTTTAATCAAATGATAATTCGTAGTCATATCTGTATTAAAAACAGATGCATAAAAATTTAAATTCTCTTCAACGGTGAGATCCAAATACAAAGAAAATTTTCCTGGCATATAGCCAAATTGTTTTCTTAGTAATTTATAATCTAAAACAACATCCAGTCCATCTATTTGAATGTTACCGGAATCTGCTAACATAAGTGTAGTAATTATTCTAAACAATGTAGTTTTTCCAGCACCATCAGGACCAATAAATCCAAATAATTCACCGCGATCTATTTGCACACTTACATTGTTTAAAGCTTGCAAGTTGCCTTTATTAAAAGTTTTTGAAATGCCTTCAATTGTAATAAAAGCCATAGCTTACCAATTTACATCGGCATACATTCCGATTTTTAAAAATCCATCATTTGGTACTTTTATTTTAATGGCATAAACCAAATTAGCTCTTTCATCTGCTGTCATAATGGTTCTTGGTGTAAACTCAGCTTTGTCAGATACCCAAACTAATGCGCCATCATAAGTTTTATTCTGATCATCACCTTGATAAACTGTAACTTTTATTTGTTGCCCAATCTTTAATTGATTTAATTGTTGTTCACTAATATAAGCCCGAACTACTAAGGTATCTAGATTAGCTATTTTGTACAATGCTTTACCAGGTATTGCGGTTTCAAATTGATGCGCATACACGGATAAAACGACACCATTAATAGGATTAGTCACACTGCATCTTTTTTTCAAATCTTCAACCAAGGCTTTTCGAATTTCCATGGGTTTCATTTCCGATAATACAGCTTGATTTTGTAATTGCACCATTCTTTGTTGTGCAGCAATCTGTTGGTCGAAAACAATAAGTTGTGATTCTGCAACTTGAATTTGTCTTTTCAATATATTAACCTGTCCTTCAATATCATCATATTGCTTAGAAGGCGCTGCTTCAGCTTTTACAAGATTTTGGATTCGTAACTTTTCTCGTTCACTGATCTTTAATTGCTCATTCAATACATTAAGTTGACTTTCTTGAGATTTTTTTTGTTTCATCAAAACATTAACTGCAGGTTGGGACTCAGTTGTCTTAGACGGCAAAGCTAGGAGGGTTGCATCAGCCTGGGCAATTTGCAATTCTTGTTGTGAACAATCAATAAGTCCTACTAAATCCTGAGCCTTCAATGATTTTCCTTCTTCTATTTCCCATTTTAATATTCTTCCAGTGGCTTCGGCTGAAATGATAATTTCTGTAGCTTCAAAAATTCCATTGGATTGAACTTTATTCTTAGTTTTACAAGAAGCAATTAAGATGACTATAAGTAAAACAAATTTTATTTTATACATATATTTATAATTATTGACCAATAATAAGTTTATAAATGGCTAAGGATTGTTGATATTGAATGTCATGAACCGCGCGCAATATTTGTGCCTTTAATAAAGCATTTGATTCTATGGTATAATCATTGGAATTAATGATCCCCTGCTGAAATTGTGTTTCTGCAATTTTAACCAGTTGCGTTCTAATTCGAATCAATTCATTATCTGATTCTATAACTTTCTTCATGCGTTCAGCATCATTTTTTTCCTGATCTGCTCTTACCTTGTATGCATTATTAACTGAAGTAGACAAGGCTTTAATTTTGTCTAACTTCAAATCCTTGATGGCTCGTTCCCGTTTAAATGACCCTAAATACATTCCAGCTAAATTCCAATTGAGTCGCATCCCTACAATAGCATATGGATCAAACTGATTGGATAAAAAATTAAGACCAGGACGACCATAGCCTATCTGCCCAAACAATGCTACTTTAGGGTAGTTTTTTGAAATATTTAATTGATAAATATTTTCCTGATTGGCCATATCCAATGAAAGTAATTGCGTTTCTGGTCGATTGATGGTTTTATCATACTGTGGAAGGCCTATAGGATTGATCAGTTTTGCATCATCTGCCAGTGTTTTACCAGTGACAGATTCAATAAATACTAAAGCATTCTTTTTTTTGATTTCTGCATCATCTATCTGTTGTTGGATTTCAATGATATTAGCATCCAACACCAATGCTTGTGATGCGATGGCTACTCCTTCTTTTACTAATTTTTCGACTTTATCTTTTTTTAAATTCAAGTCTGTTAAACTATATTTTAATATTTGAACCTGTTCTTGAGCCAACAATCCTCCAAAATAAGCTCTACACAATTGCTCTTTAATCGCATATAAATTGGCTTCCACTTGTTTAGCTTCTAATGCAATAGATTGTTGTACTGTTTTTTTTGATGCTTTAATCATCCCGCCATCATAAATATTTTGCGCAATATCTAAATTCAATTTGTATTGATCCTTGGATGGAGATTCAATGACTAATCCGGGAAAAGGTAAGTTTGGTATATGGCTTACATCAGATTGCCATGATGCCTGAACATTCATTGTAGCTTGAGGCCAATTCTGTCTAGAGACTTGTTGTACTTGCCACTTTTCGGATTTATTTATAGCTGATATTTGAGCAGTTAAAGGATGATTTTCCGACTGCCAACGGTAACAATCATCAAGACTGATAATCGTTTGCGCATTCATTTTATTAAAAAAGAAAAACAATGCTAATCCTAAATATTTAAAATTTTTCATTACTATTAATTTTTATAATAAATGGCACTAATAACGAAATCAATAATATGATCTTCCCGTTGACTCAATAATTGATCAAAATATTTTTTATCCATTTTTAGTACCACACACATCATAGGTCTTGCAATAAATGGAAATACTATCATTGAAGCCATATTCATAATAAGCACTTTGGGTTCTATAGGCCGAATTAACTTCAATGATACAGCTTCATTAACCTGATCTGAAAATCGTGATACTTTCAAATTCTTAATGGGTAACCATTTTACAAATTTGTCTGGGTGACGATTCATTTCGTTCAATATAAATAAAGGTAAAAATGGATTGGCACGTATCAAAGCAAGATAATTAATGATAAATTGTTTTAATTTATCTTTAAGTTTCAAATCACTTTCCAGCAAATCAAACATTGCAGGCAACGCATTAGACATGATATGCTGCACTATGGTTCCATAAAGTTTTTCCTTACTTCTAAAATAATAATGCAGCATCGCTTTATTAATTCCGGCTGCATCCGCAATATCCTGCATCCTGGCTCCATCCATACCACGATCTATGAATATCTGACGTGCCGCCATCAGGATTTTTTCTTCCGTACTTTGTTGTTTATCAAGTTGAACCACTAAATAGATATTAACTATGTTATTTAACCAAATGGTTAATTTTAAAAAAGGTTCAAAAAGTGATGAAATTTTCTTACTTTATATTATTGAAATAAGCTTTTATTAAAATTGCAAGAAGCTTATTAACTTATCTCAAAGATTCCGAAAAGTGAGTCCTAAATAAAAAAATGATGTAATACTTGAAATTTATTAGAAATTTGGGCTTTTTACATAGTAAGACTGTATATCACTTTACTTGTTAAATATATGACCAATAAAGACATAGCCTCCTTATTCCATGAAATGGCCAACCTAATGGAACTTCATGGTGAAAACGAATTCAAAACCCGCACCTATGCCAATGCCTATCTAAATATAAGAAAGCTTGACATTCCTTTAGGTGATAAAAGCCTTCAAGAATTAAAGTCAATGGTTGGAATAGCCAGCTCCATCGCAGATAAAATAATTGAAATCCATTCAAAAAATACTTTTGAAGCTCTAGAAACATTCCGCGAAAAAACACCAGCAGGCATTAGAGAAATTCTAAATATTAAAGGCTTAGGACCAAAAAAAGTAAAGCAGTTATGGCATGAATTGAATATAGAATCACCCGGTGAACTTCAATATGCCTGTCAGGAGAATAGATTGATCCAGTTAAAAGGATTTGGATTAAAGATTCAGGCTGACATATTGAATAGTTTATTGTATTATCAATCGAATCAACATTTATTCTTATCTCATCAATTAAAAGCTACTTGTGAAAATATTTGCAAAAAAATCGAAGAGCTAAATACTGGACTTGAATTAACAATAACAGGTGGCATTAGAAGAATGAATTCGATTGTAGACAAAATTGAATATATTTCTAATCATCCTTTAAAGGTATTGCCTGAAGCGTTTAATGTATCAAAACAAAATGACTTCTTTATTGAAGGCGTTTGGGATAATCGTATTCCCGTAGTATTTCATATTCCTAAACCTAATCAATGGGCATCTTTGCTTTTTACTACCACTCATGGCTCAGAATCATTTTTATCTCTAACCACAGAAGCGAAAAATTTAACAAATTCGAATTCCGAAGCCGAGATATTCAAAGCCTTAAATATGTCTTTTATTCCACCTGAGTGCAGAGATTTAAAACATTTTGATGGATTTGATGAAACCTTATTGATCACAAACAAAGATATAAGAGGCGTCATTCATAATCATAGTACCTATAGTGATGGTATATATTCGGTTAAGGATATGGCTTTGGAATGCATTCGCCTGGGTTATAATTATTTGGTAATCTCTGACCACTCAAAATCTGCGGGATATGCTAACGGTTTACCGATGGAACGAGTTGAAATGCAGTGGAGAGAGATTGATACATTAAATAAAGAACTTGCACCTTTTCATATCTATAAATCTATTGAGTCTGATATTTTGGCTGATGGATCTTTGGATTATGATGATGACTTTTTAAAAGGATTTGATTTGATAATTGCTTCTATTCACAGTAATTTAAAAATGGATGAATCCAAAGCAATGATGCGGCTCATTAATGCTATAGAAAATCCTCATACCCGAATTTTGGGTCATCCAACTGGTCGACTGTTATTATCAAGACCTGGTTATCCTATTGATCATTATAAAATCATTGATGCATGTGCAGCCAATCAAGTGTGTATAGAACTTAATGCTAATCCTCTTAGATTGGATTTAGATTGGAGCTGGATCCCTTATGCACAGAATAAAGGAGTGTTAATTTCTATAAATCCCGATGCTCATAATTTACTCGGAATCCAGGATATACAATATGGTGTAAATGCCGCACGGAAAGGTGGATTAAAAAAAATAAATTGCCTGAATATCAAGACCTTATCAGAATTTAACACATGGATAACTTCAAAATCATGAAATTAAACAAACATTAACATAGTGTTTGCATAAGGATTAAAGTCATTCATTAAAGACGTAATAATTTTACAGTCTTATTTGAATTAAAATTAAACTCTTATAAAAATGAAAAATTTAAAATTATTAAGTTTTGCTCTTTTCGCAGTAATCATTGGATTATCTGCTTGTAAAAATGATAAGACAGCAACTACTACTGATCCAGCTGCTGCTGGTACAGTTGCCAATCCTGCTGACGCTGCAAATCCAAATGGTGCAACAGTTAATGATGCATTAAATGGAACTGCTTCTACTGCTGCTCCTACTGGGCCAACAACCACAGTTGAATACGAAACTATGGTTTACGATTACGGAGAGGTTAAAGAAGGTGCTAAGGTTAAATATTCTTATAAATTTAAAAACACTGGTAGTGAGCCATTAGTTATTTCTGATGCTAAAGGTAGCTGTGGATGTACTGTTCCTGATTGGCCTAGAGAACCTATTGCTCCAGGTGCTTCTGGCGAAATCAAAGTAGAATTTGATTCTAAAGGTAAAGGTACTGATGATGGTTCAAAACAAACTAAAAGAGTAACAGTTACTGCTAACACTAACCCTGCTCAAACTTACTTAACTATTTCCGGTATCGTTAAGAAAGACCCAAATGCTAAACCAGAAACAATCCCGGTTCCTGCTAAATAATAATAATAATTATAATTAAAATATAAAATAAAGCTCTTGAGTGATCAAGGGCTTTATTTTTTTGTTCATCTTTGAGAATACATTTCTTTTATGCCTGTTAAATCCTATTTTTCACTTATTAAATTCAGTCACACAATTTTTGCAATGCCCTTTGCTTTAATTGGTTATTTTATTGCGATACATACAAACACGCATCAAAATCTGGATTGGTACACATTGAGTTTAATAATAGCATGTATGGTTACTGCCAGAAATGCAGCCATGGCTTTTAATCGATGGGCAGATCGTCGCATTGATGCACGCAATCCCAGAACTGCTGTACGAGAAATCCCTTCAGGACTGATATCTTCTCGTTCTGCATTTATATTTGTACTCATCAATATGGTACTTTTTATGTGTTGCGCTTATTTAATTAATACCTTATGTTTGTTGTTATCACCCTTAGCCTTATTTATAATTCTTGCGTATAGTTATACCAAAAGATTTTCTTGGTTGTGTCACTTATTTCTGGGACTTGGATTATCCTTAGCGCCTATCGGTGCTTATATCGCAGTTACCTCATCTTTTGATCTATTACCTATTTTATATGGGGTGGCCGTTATTACTTGGGTTTCTGGATTTGATGTTTTATATGCTCTACAGGATATTGATTTTGATCGCAATGAAAATCTTCACTCAATACCAGTCACCTTTGGTATTTCAAAATCACTTTGGATTTCATCTTTTCTTCATGTCATTTGTGCAGTATGTATTATTTCCTGTGCCTATCTCCTCTATTCAGATTATGATTTGAGTTATTGGATGTTAGGGGGCTCCTTATGTTTTATTATTTTATTAATCTATCAACACACATTGATTGCTCAAGACAATTTGAGCAAAATTAATTTAGCATTTTTTACAACCAATGGTATAGCCAGTATTATTTTAGCTACTTGCACCATTATTGATTTCTATTTTTAAATCTCAATTTCCGAAATAAATATTGATGGGATCGAGGTCACCAATTTTTGCAAGTTTCATTTCCTTAGCAAATGAGAATGATTAAAGGACCTTTAAACAAATTTTTAAGTATATACGGCAGTCAATTAGCTAATACAATTAGAAACAACCAACACTTTTCAAATATTCCAATAACTTGTTCATCGCTCTGCTCCTATGACTCAATTGTTGCTTAATAGAACCATCTAAGATTCCAAAAGTATCTTCAAATCCTTCAGGTATAAATATCGGATCATAACCAAATCCTCCTAGACCAATTTTCTCTTGGGCTATAGCACCATTGATTACACCTTCAAATAATTCTAATTTTCCTTTGTAAAAAAGCGCAATCACAGTTTTAAATCTTGCCCTGCGATCTAACTTCCCTTCTAATTGCTGTAGTAAAAGGTTCATATTATTATTCGGATCTCGCTCTTCACCTGCATATCTGGCAGTGTGAACTCCTGGAGCACCTTTTAGTGAAGCAACTTCTAATCCGGTATCCTCAGAAAAACAATTAAGTTTTGTTCTGGAATATACATATTGAGCTTTCAAGATGGCGTTCTCTTCAATGGTGTTTCCTGTTTCAGGAATATCTTCATGAATTCCAATATCCAATAATGACTTTAGATGGATGTGTTCTGGCAATAAGGGAATGATTTCTTTTAATTTATGCTGGTTTGAGGATGCAAATATTAAATCCATCATTTCAGTTGCTTAAGTGTTTTTAATGCATTCCACAATTGACGTTTTTTGGTTTCATCAGTCTGATAAGTTTGGATCTCATAACAAAACAACCACTTCAATCCTTCAAACTCATATATATGATGCTTCAATTCAAAACCATTCAACATGAACTGATTGGGTTCAATTCCAAATAAAATAATCTCCTGAGTAGATTTTAGCTTAAGTTGATTAAAATTCAATACCTGATCTTTTTTTAAAATTTCAATACTGGTATTTTGTTGATCCACCAATTGCACTGATGCTAATATTTTATGCAGAAAAAGGTTTTGATCGGGACTTTGTTCAGCAATAATGACTAATGTTGGCATCGTGCTTACAATATTAACTTTGTTCAAATAATCTTTTGGAATTTGATACTGAATATGGGTACTTTTATAATTTCTCAAGGCTTTTTGATATTTATTAAAATAATAATTTGAGTAAAATTAAAGAATTTTTAGAAAATACGTAATTTTGTACAAATCCAACCGTATGCACCACGAAATAAAAATTACCAAAACCTCAAAATCTAGAATCGCAGAGGTTGATTTTCATAACATCCCATTTGGCAAAGTTTTTTCTGACCACATGTTCGTTGCTGATTATGATGGAACACAGTGGAAAAATTTTGAAATCTGCCCCATTGAAAGAATCCCTTTTCATCCTGCTACAATGGCATGGCATTATGGTCAAGCTATTTTTGAAGGTATGAAAGCGAGCATAAGTGACGATGGCACCCCATTATTGTTCAGACCTGAAGACCATGCTCATCGTTTGAATGTATCAGCTGAGAGAATGTGTATGCCAACTTTTCCTGAAGATATATTTGTTGACGCACTTAGTCAATTGGTTAATTTAGATAAGGCATGGATACCCAGTGATGAAGAAAGTGCACTATACATAAGACCTGTAATGATGGCTACTGATGAATTTGTTGGTGTTAGATCTTCAGACACCTTCAAATTGATGATCATGACCCTTCCTTCAGGACCCTATTATAATAAACCAGTTGGCTTATTGGTAGAAGAACATTATGTAAGAGCATGTGATGGTGGTGTTGGTGAAGCTAAAGCTGCAGGGAATTATGGAGGAAGCCTCTACCCTACCAAATTAGCTAAAGAAAAAGGTTACGATCAAGTGATGTGGATGGACGGTAAAGAATTTAAATATGTTCAAGAAGTTGGGACTATGAACATTTTTTTCGTACTGAAAGATGTTGTTTTAACTCCTAATTTAAGTGGGACTATACTTAAAGGTATCACCAGAGATTCCATCATACATTTATTAAAAGAAAAAGGTTATTCCGTTGAAGAGCGACCTGTTAGCATGGAAGAAATTGCCATCGCTTATGATAGGGGTCAATTACTTGAAGTTTTTGGCGCTGGTACGGCTGCGGTAGTTGCAAATGTAAATCGCATAGGATATAAAGGACGTGATCTAACTTTACTACCACAGAATTGGACCTTATCAAAAGAACTTAAAACTGAAATAAACGGTATTAGAAAAGGTCGCATTGCAGATACACATAACTGGATACTTCCGGTAACTCAAACTGTTGGAGCTATTTAACGATTTACTTTTATTTTTATCAGCTATTTGTCAGTAACCTAGGGTTCCTCAAATATAAATTTCAATTCATGTGGCAGAAATATCATCGCTATATCATTGGTGGATTTTTACTTTTATTGATTCTGTTCCTACTCAGTTATTTCAGTGAAGTAGTTAGCTATATCCTGATCAGTTGGGTAATCAGTATGATTGGCCAACCCATCATGAATTTTCTTTTAGTTAAATTGAAATTACTTAGATTTTCTTGGGCAAAATCGATTAGTGCACTCTTAACCATGTTAACTATTTTTGCCATCATTGGCAGCATCCTTTGGATGTTCATACCTATTGTCATACAACAAGCTGTTGTTCTATCCAAAGTAGATTTTAATAGTATTTCATTAGCACTTCAAGAACCTATTGATAATGTAAATATTTGGCTGCGTTCTTTAGGACTTGAACCTAGTCTGAGTGCCGCAGATCAAGTTAAATCATTCTTAGGCAGTTATTTTGATCCGAAGAACATCAGTATATTTTTTGGCTCTTTATTAAGTCAGGCCGGAAATATTCTTATTGGTATATTTTCAATACTTTTTATATCCTTCTTTTTTCTAAAAGAAAGAGGGCTCTTTACTGATATAATTTTAGCCGTTGTACCCACAGGAACAGAAAAAAAAGTTCGTGAAGTCATTAATGATGTTAGTGAACTTCTTACCAAATATTTTGGTGGTATTGCTGTGCAAATGTTCGTTCTGATGATTATAAGTACTGCTTTGTTAAGTCTGATTGGAATTAAAAACGCCCTACTTATTTCTTTCTTTTATGCCATCATGAATATTATTCCATATCTGGGACCTTTGATTGGTGCAGCATTCGGTTGTATGTTGACCATTTCTTCCAATCTTGATATGAACTTTTATTCTCAGACCATACCATTATTGACTATGGTATTACTCGTTTTTCTTGCTGTAAAACTTCTCGATGATTTCATCATTCAACCGTATATTTTTTCAAAACGGGTTCAGGCACATCCATTGGAAATTTTCATAGTCATTATGGTTGGAGCAAGGCTGGATGGGATCATTGGAATGGTTTTAGCCATTCCATTTTATACAATATTTAGAGTTGTGGCAAGAGTTTTTTTGAGCGAATTCAAAATTATTCGTAAAATTACAGAAGATCTGGAGACGGCCTCTTCAAAAGATGCTGACTAAATGATTCATTATCGAATTAAATACTATAAAATATGAATATCTGGGACGAGATCCAAAGCTCTTTTCAAAATATATTACAACTATTTATTATGTATATCCCAAGCATAATAAATGCGATATTAATACTTTTGGTCGGGTGGTTGATTGCAAAAATCATTCAGTGGGTCATCCTCCGTTTAAGTCACGCTCTAGGTATAGATAGAATGGCTGAAAAATCTGGAGTACACCGATTTCTTGAGAAACGCGGTATGAAAAAAGGTTTCTCAGGTATTTTATCTATGATTGGTTTTTGGGCTATCATGTTGATTGTGATGGTTAATTTTTTCAACCATCTTGGATTAGAAGTGGTCTCAGACCTGTTAAATCAATTACTATTATTTATACCGAATTTATTGATCTCTTGTGTACTTATCATTATTGGGTTCTATTTGGCAGAATTTGTGAGTAGTCTTGTGGTCAGTAGTCTTGAGGAAAGTAACTTTGAAAATCCAGAGCTCATTGGAAAATTAGTTTTTTACAGCATCGGATTCTTTACCGTTGCCATTTCTTTAACACAAATGGGCATTGGTGAAACTTTAATCACTAATATCGTTAGCATTTTCTTTGGATCCATTGGCTTGGCTTTGGCTATTGCATTTGGTTTTGGAGGACGCAACTGGGCAAAAGAAATCATCAATAAGTATTTCTTGAA
>Ga0138256_10007957_pt1 | contig 11169 bp, 12 predicted proteins | sample KNB2016incub_MG_FD_105486 | JGI IMG/M metagenome (GOLD analysis project Ga0138256, IMG submission 105486) | Active sludge microbial communities from wastewater in Klosterneuburg, Austria - KNB2014incub_MG | ecosystem: Engineered > WWTP > Activated sludge > Unclassified | place: Austria...
AAGACAAACTAAGCCTTTTTAAATCGGGGCGTTTAAAACTGGAAGCTTCCTTAAAAAAGGACAACAGGAATATAGAATTTTATTTTCTCAGGTTGATCATACAGGAACATGCCCCTAAAATAGTTAACTACCGTACCGAGCTGGAGAACGACAGTTTGCTTGTTCGCACCAATTATAAAACCCTTCCGCAGGTGGTGCAGCAGGCTATAATTGAGTATAGTAAAAAATCAAAGGTTTTAAAACTTCTCTAGCTTAATTTTGCTGTTCATGGGTAAAAAGATTCTGGTCATCTATTATACACAGTCGGGGCAACTGCAGGATATTCTTAATTGTTTTACTGCCCCGCTTGTTGAAGCAGGTAACACGGTTGAGAAAGTACGTGTTCGTGTTGCAAAAAATTATCCTTTCCCCTGGACAGGTAAAAGTTTTTTTGCTGTAATGCCTGACTGCGTTTTGGGAGTACCAACAGAATTACAGGATTTCCATTTACAGGAAAGCAGTTATGACCTGATCATTCTTGGTTACCAGGCATGGTTCCTTTCACCAGGCATTCCATCTAATTCCATATTAAATCATCCATCGGTAAAAGCGGTTTTAAAAGATACACCAGTAATAACTATCACCGGTGCAAGAAACATGTGGATCAGTGCGATGGAAAGAATAAAAATATCATTAAAAGAATCCGGTGCCCGGCTGGTGGGTAGCATTGCGCTGGTAGATAAGCATCATAACTTCATCAGCTTTATCACTATTTTTTACTGGATGTTTAAGGGTAAAAAGGAGCGCTGGTTAAACCTGTTTCCAAAGCCGGGTGTTTCAGATGCAGATATTTCAAATACCGGTGTGTTTGGAGCAACAGTACAAAAATATCTCGCAAAGGGAAATTGGGATGGGCTGCAGGATGAACTCATTCATCAAAAGGCAATTGAAGTAAAATATAATCTAATGTTTATTGAGTCTAAGGCAAAACACATATTTGCCGTGTGGGCAAACATTATCGTAAAAAGAAAAAAAAGAGATGCCTGGCTTGTTGCATTCAAATATTATCTTTTAATTGCATTGTTTATAGCAGCCCCGGTAATACTCACTGTTGATGCGATATTCTTCAAACCTTTCTTATCGGGCCGTATTAAAAAACAAAAACAACAATATTCAGGTATAAATTAATCCTAACTGCAGATGTCTTTTAACGAGGTGTACATTACTAATACTTCTTCATTCTTTCCCAATGACGCTGTTTCGAACGATGAAATGGAAGAATACCTGGGGTATATCAATGATTCTCCTTCCAGGTCAAAAGCAATTGTGTTGCGGAATAATGGTATAAAGCGGAGGTTTTATGCACTCAAAAAAGACGGAACTTCTACCCATACCAACGCCCAGATGACCTCGTTGGCTGTAAATGCTTTATTTAAAAATACCCCTGCCGGTATTAAATCAATAGAGCTGTTAAGCTGCGGCACTTCAACGCCGGATCAGTTAATGCCTTCGCACGGGGTAATGGTTCATGGCTGGCTTCCCGATGCAAACCCTATTGAAGTTGTTTCTCCTGCCGGGGTGTGTTGCGCAGGCATGCATGCATTTAAATATGCCTACCTGGCCACTAAAACAGGCGATGTGCAACGATGTGTTGCTACCGGTTCCGAGCGTTTTTCCATCTCTTTGGTTTCGGCCCATTTTGAAGATGAAGCTAAAAGGCTGAAACAATTGGTTGATGACCCTTACATAGGTTTTGAAAAAGAATTTTTACGATGGATGTTATCCGACGGCGCCGCTGCATTTTTGATATCAAACAAAAAAAATGAAACAGGTATCAGCCTTCGTGTGGAGTGGATGGAAGGTTTTTCTTACGCAAACGAACTTGAACCCTGTATGTACATGGGAGGAGAAAAACTTAAGGATGGCACACTAAAGAGTTACCAGGATTATACCAATGAAGAAATCATGTCTCAATCTTTACTTAGTATCAAGCAGGATGTAAAATTATTGAGCAAAAATATTGTGCTGTATGGCGGTTATGGTGTAAAGGCTTCATTGGAAAAGCATGGTATTAAATCGGAAGAGATCGATTATTTTTTACCCCACATGTCGAGCGAATTTTTCAGGGATAAGATCTACCAGCAACTGATAGCCAATGGAACCGGCATCATGTATGACAAATGGTTTGTAAATCTCAGCCAGGTTGGAAATGTGGGGGCTGCTTCTGTATACCTTATGGTTGATGAACTGTTTCACAGCGGAAAACTTAAACCAGGTGATAAAATCTTTCTGCTTGTTCCTGAAAGCGCCCGTTTTTCATATATGTTTTGTTTGCTTACGGTTTGTTAAGCCCCGGATAGTTTATTGACCGCTATTTTCATTCCATCTTTACCTACCTTCGGTTTTTAATAATTTTAATATGAAAAAAGATGAGATCCCCCAGGATGATGGCGCCCTCAACAAACTAACCAGGGAAGTGGTCTATGCTGTTGATGCGTCGGGCAAATACTCTACCGAATTAAGTACAGGGTGGGATGTAAAAATAAAAGCGCTCGATCTTGCCTGGGAAGATATTGAAAACCGGATTGAGGCAGCAAAGCAGAAAGTACTCAACAATGAGGCAAGCCCCATATTGTATTTTTTAGAGCTGAGATTAATGGACCTTGGTATCCTGGCTTCTTATACCGGCTTTTGGAGATGGACGATTAAAAGACATTTAAAGCCATCTGTATTTAATAAATTATCTGAACAAAAACTACAACAATACGCCGATGCATTTAATGTAAGTGTGGAGGAGCTTAAAACAATGAAAGTACATGACAAATGATTTTAAACATTTACAGGCTGCACATTGCGAAAACGGTGTTACTACAAATCTCTTACGGTCTGCCGGTGCCGAAAAACTTACAGAGCCGCTTGCTTTTGGTATTGGCTCCGGTTTGTTTTATGTGCAACTGCCATTTCTTGTAATTAATAATGGCCCTGCCATTGCTTTCCGCACCATGCCGGGGCTTATTTTTAAAAGAACCTGCAACGCATTGGAGATACCGGTTTTTAGAAAAAAATTTTCTTCCAAAGAAGCGGGAAAAAAATATTTAGACGATTGTCTTGCAGCAGGGCAACCGGTTGGCGCACAGGTAGGCGTTTACTATCTTACTTATTTTCCGAAAGAATACCGCTTTCATTTCAATGCCCACAACATGATTGTTTTTGGTAAAGAAGATGATCGTTATCTCATCAGCGATCCGGTGATGGAAACACCAACATCATTAACCGATTACGAGCTGCAAAGGGTGCGTTTTGCAAAAGGCGCTTTTGCACCACGGGGTCAAATCTATTATCCCAAAGAAAAAAGAATAGTTACTGATGAGCAAATGGCGAAGTCCATTGTAAAAGGCATCAAAAGAAATGTAACCCACATGATACGCATACCAGGCAATATGGCGGGTGTAAAAGGCATTGCAAATACGGGAAGGAAAATAAAAAAGTGGAAAGCTAAATTGGGTGACCAGAAAGCAGGTTTGTATTTAGCACAACTGGTGCGTATGCAGGAAGAGATTGGGACCGGAGGCGGTGGCTTCAGGTATATATACGGCGCTTTTTTGCAGGAGGCTCATGCTTTTCACCCGATGGATGAACTGCTGGAGATATCAAAAATATTTACATTCTCCGGAGATAAATGGCGTAGCGCTGCTGTACAGGCCGCCGGCATTTATAAAGGCCGCATTGGCAGCCAGGCCGACTATGATGTGATGGGAGATTACCTCATTGAAATTTCGGAGATAGAGAAAAAAGCCTTCCAGGCACTGTCTAAAATAAAATGGAATTCATGAGCCATGCAGCTGTGCGGATAAATAACCTGGGTTTTACCTATCCACGGCAACCCGCTCCCTGTTTCAGCAACCTGAGCCTTGAAGTACTGCAAGGTGAACGCTTTGGATTGTTTGGGCCCAATGGAGCAGGTAAAACCACGCTGATGAATTGTATGACCGGCTTACTTCAGTTTCAGCAGGGAAGCATACAGTTGCTTGGCCATGAAATTGCGCATCATAAAAAATCAATCAACAAACTTTTTGGCTTTGTACCCCAAGAATTTTCTTTTTACCAGGAATTAAGCCCTGCAGAGAACCTTGCTTTTTTTGGCGCCTGGTCTGGTTTACAAAAACAGGAGATCAAATATAAGACCACTGAACTATTAGAAGTACTTGGCCTGGCAGATGTACAAAATAAAAAAGTACAGGAATTTTCCGGCGGCATGAAACGCAGGGTAAATCTTGCCATTGGCGTAATTCATAATCCCCGTATTTTATTTTTGGATGAGCCTACTGTTGGCGTGGATGTGCACTCCCGGCATGCCATTGTAAACTACCTGAAAAAATTAAATGACGGCGGAACAACACTTATATATACTTCGCATCAATTAAGTGAGGCTGAGGGTCTCTGTAATATAGTAGCCCTCATCGATGATGGAAAAATAATAGCACATGATACCCTGAATCAACTTTTGATAGATCATAAGGAAGACGGGCTGGAAGGATTGTTCATTAATTTAACCGGTAAATCGTTCAGGGATTCATAATGTTCAAGCTCAGGAGCACCATATTAAAAGACATTCGCATTTTGACCCGTGATAGGCTGGGCCTGATCTTTATGTTCGTTATGCCGATTGTATTAGCTGTTGTTATTACGGCGGTACAAAACAGCACTTTCGAAATGCTGAACACCAATACTGTTCCCATGTTGCTTTGTAACAAGGATACCGGCGATGCAGGAAAACAACTGGAATCGGCAATAACCAAAGTAGGTATGTTCGACCTGAAACAGGTAACCCCCAATGCAACAGACAAAGAAATATCAAACCGGATGCATGCGAAAGATGCGGTGATCGCTATCATCATCCCGGCGGATTTTACAAAGAAAATAAAACAGAAATCGAACGAAACGGCTGCCAGGGCATTGAAGAATTTCGGGATGCAAACCGATAGTATAAAGACTGAAGCGGGCGGTATTCAGCCCATCACACTACTTTACCATCCTGTATTGCAGGAATCTTTTCGACGTTCCATACAAGGCGCTTTGCGCAGCGCCCTGCAGGTGGTACAAAACAAAGAAGTTTTAAAAAGCCTCTATTTTTCCCTTAACGAAAAACCTATGCCCGATTCTCTTGAGAAGGAACTTATGGGCGAACAGGTTGCAATACATGAAATTCCTGTTTCCAGGGATGGCAGCAGGAATATTCCCAATGCATCGCAACATAATGTTCCGGCATGGACAGTGTTTGCTATGTTCTTTATTGTAATTTCTTTGGGCGGCAGCGTGGTAAGAGAAAAACTGAATGGTAGTTTTGTAAGGCTAAAAACTTTGCCTACTAATTACCTGGTTGCATTGGTATCTAAACAGCTCACTTATTTATTTGTGACTTTTGTGCAGGCTGCCGTGGTTTTTTCAATTGGTTCCTGGCTTTTTCCTTCCATGGGATTGCCTAAACTAAATTTACCGGCCGATATAACAGGCGTTCTTATAGTAACACTGATATGCGGCTGGTGCGCCGTGAGCTATGCCATCATGATCGGTGTATTTGCCAAAACACAGGAACAGGCAAATGGTATCGGCGCTGTATCGATTGTATTGATGGCTGCTGTGGGCGGTTTGCTGGTTCCCAGTTTTGCCATGCCGCAGTCATTTCAGTTCGTGATGAAACTTTCACCGCTTCACTGGTGCCTGGAAGCATATTATGGTTTATTTTTAGAAGGAGGGAAACTCAAAGATGTAATCTTAAATATTTTACCTTTATTGGGTATTACGTTTGTTATACAATTAATTACCCTGTACGGATTGAAAAGAAAAAACCTGATTTGAAATATTTATTATGGACACAGCAACATTAAAAAAACAGTTAAAAAAACAAATCGTGGAGTTTTTGAACCTCACGTCGGTTAACCCCGATGATATTAAAGACGACGAACCACTGTTTGGCGAAGGCCTCGGGCTGGATTCCATTGATTCCATAGAATTAATTGTTTTATTAGGCAGGGAATATGGTATCAATATCCAGGACCCCAAAGAAGGGCGCAAAATACTGGTGGATATTAACACGATGGTTGCCTATATAGAACAGCATCGAACTAAATAATAAAACTATTTTATTGAGCAGGATTTTCATAACCGGCATGGGGGTGATCAGTGCTATAGGAAATTCTGTAGCCGAAAACCATATTGCACTTACTGAAGCTGTTTGTGGTGTAAAAAAAGAGTTCAGCCTGTTCCCTACAAAATATGCCGGCATGTTGCCCTTTGGCCAGGTCAATATCAGTTCTGTTTCTTTGCCCGGAAAATTAAACATAACAGAACCGGGTGTTACCCGAACAACCATGCTGGCCCTGCATGCTTTTAATGAAGCTATCCGGGACGCACAGATTCCCCTGCCTCAATTAAGTTCTTTTGATACGGCATTAATTGGCGCCAGCACCGTCGGCGGTATGTGCCTCACCGATGAATTGTATGCCGATGCCAATAATAATACCGAAGGTTCTCCCTATACCCTTTCGTATGATTGTGCATCAGTGGCGTTGTATTTACAGCAGCGTTTTGAAATGAATGGTATCATTAACACCATCAATACAGCCTGTTCCTCTTCGGCAAATGCAATTATGTATGGCGCTATGCTCATTAAAAATGGTTTTGCAAAAAGGGCCATTGTTGGCGGGGCAGATAGCCTGGCAAAATATACCATCAATGGCTTTCATGCTTTACATATTCTTTTGCATGAAAATTGTACCCCCTTTGATGAGGGCCGCAAAGGTTTAAACCTCGGGGAAGGCGCTGCCTTTTTAGTGCTTGAAAAAGAAGAAGATATTGCCGGCAAAAAAGTATATGCTGAATTAACGGGTTATTGTAATGCTAATGACGCCTATCATCCATCGTCATTATCTGAGCAGGGTGATGGCCCTTTTTTTTCAATGCGGGGTGCTTTACAAAATGCAGGTCTTTCTGCCAGCCAGGTAAGTTTTATAAATGCCCATGGAACCGGAACCGAAAATAATGATGAAGTAGAGAGCAGGTCGTTACTCCGCCTGTTTGAAAATATGCCTCCCTTTGCGTCCAGCAAGGCAAACATCGGACACACGCTCGGCGCTGCCGGGGCTATTGAGGCTGTGTACAGTATATTAAGCCTTGTACACCAGGAAGTCTATCCTAACCTTCACTTCAATCAACCTATTGCAACAACAGGATTGATCCCTGTTAAATCTTATCAAAAAATTCAGTTGCAGCATGTAATGTCTAATTCATTTGGGTTTGGAGGCAATTGTTCATCTCTAATATTTTCAAAAGCCTGAACCTTATGTTTTATATACATCAAACATATTGCATCTCTCCGCAAAAAACATTTCAGCAGGCATCCCTTGAGACACTTAACCCGCCCACCAAAAAAAGATTGTTAGCCATTGAACCTGCTTATGACGGGATTCCTCCCGGTATATTACGCAGGATGGGCAAGGCTATAAGAATGGGGGTTGGGGCAGCCATGCCTATATTAAAAAGCAGCAACCCGGTAAACGGGATAATTATTGGAACAGCTAAGGGTGGCATGGAAGACTGCATAAAATTTTTGAACCAGATAGTTCAATATGAAGAAGGGTTACTTGCTCCGGGCAATTTCGTTCAAAGCACCTCCAACGCCATTGCTGCACAATTAGGATTATTGAGCCATAATAAATCGTATAATACAACTCATGTTCATCGTGGCCTGGCTTTTGAAAATGCCGTTATTGATACTATTATGCAGCTCAATGAATTCCCAGATAATCATTATTTGCTGGGCGGAGTTGACGAGATCTCTGATTTTAATTACAATATTGAAACCCTGTCAGGGGCTTATAAAAAAGAATCTGTATCCAATGAACATTTGTATGATGCGGACAGCCCCGGCAGCATTCCCGGTGAAGGTGCAGCCATGTTTTTGGTAAACAGGCAAAAAGAAAAGGCAATAGCCAGGCTACTGGCAATAAAGACTTTGCATACAGAAGACCTGGGCTTAGTGAATACAAGCCTTCAACAATTTATAGCAGCTCATTTGCCTCCCAGCAAAAAAATTGACTTGTTGTTGTCCGGTGAAAACGGAGATACCCGTACTTTAAAATTTTATACGGGCTGTGAAGGGTTAATGGATAAACACACGGCAGTGATTCGTTTCAAACATTTGTGCGGAGATGTCCCCACTTCTGCTGCGTTTGGATTATGGCTGGCCTGCTATATTTTACAGAAAGGCCCCATTCCCGCCCATATGATAAAAAAACCGGTTACCGGTTCGCCGTATAACACTATTTTACTTTATAATAATTATAAGGGGTTACAGCATAGTTTTATGTTGGTGTCGGGCTAATAAGAAATATTGACTGTATTAAAAACTCTCTGTAATTTCCCTTTTATATAAATTTCAACTACCGGGTTAAAAGATATTTTTCATTTATGAAGAAAAAGTGGAGTTCCCTTTTTTATATACTGATCGTTTCCGGGCTGGTTGTTGCCATATACTGGATAGTAAAACAAGGCAGGGCCTTACAAAATCCTGCGCTTACAATAAAGGAGATACAGGCAGAAAACCAATCTGCACCGAAGAGCAGTTTCCAGGAGTTTACAGGGGCTTTTTCCTCACATATTACTGACCCGTTATCCATCCTGCTGCTCCAGATCATTGTTATCATAGCATTTGCCAGGCTCTTTGGTTTCCTGTTTAAAAAGATAGGGCAGCCTGCTGTCATTGGTGAGATCGTTGCCGGCATTATCCTGGGGCCTTCCATCATGGGTTTATTTTTCCCCGCTGTCAATCATTTCCTGTTCCCCCCAAGTTCTTTGGGAACATTAGGTTTTCTTAGCCAGATCGGCCTCATTCTTTTTATGTTCATCATTGGAATGGAACTGGATTTAAAAATGATCATGAAACAGGCCTATACCGCTGTTATCATGAGCCATGCCGGTATTATTATACCTTTTACACTAGGCATGGGCATTTCTTATTTTATTTATGCCGAATTTGCACCCCCGGGAATTTCGTTTTTATCTTTTGCTTTATTTATGGGCATTACTATGAGCATTACCGCATTTCCGGTACTTGCACGCATACTGAAAGAAAGAGGACTTACCAAGACAAATCTCGGAATAACTGCATTAACCTGTGCCGCTGCCGATGACCTTACTGCCTGGTGTGTGTTAGCTGCAGTTATTGCTTTGGTAAAATCAGGTTCTTCTGTAAGTGTTTTATATACTATTGGTTTTGCAATTGGTTATTTGATAATAATGTTTACAGTAATCCGGCGTGCTTTGCAAAGATTGGAAGCTCTTTATCATAATAAGGAGAAAAAAATAACAGCTATCATTGCAATGTTGTTCCTGTTACTGATCGTATCATCTTACATTACTTCGGCAATTGGCATAAATGCTTTGTTTGGTGCTTTCATTGCAGGTGTCATTATGCCATCCGGTTTCAGTTTTCGTAAAATAGTAGTTGACAAAATTGAGGATGTTAGCCTTATCCTGTTGCTTCCATTATTTTTTGTAGTAACGGGTTTAAAAACTCAGATAGGTTTATTGAACCAAGCACATTTATGGACAACGTTTGGCTGGTTGTTATTGGTTGCCGTAGGAGGTAAATTAGGAGGCGTTAGTATAGCTGCAAAGGTAGTTGGTCAAAGCTGGAAAGACAGTTTATCACTCGGGGTATTGATGAATACCCGTGGCCTAATGCAGCTTATAGTATTGAATATTGGCTACGACCTCGGCATACTCTCCCCTGAAATATTTGCCATGATGGTATTAATGGCGCTCGTAACTACTTTTATGACCGGACCTGCGCTGGATTTGATTAATTGGTTGATGCCTGAAAAAAAATCAAGCCCTGTTACAGGAAATGAAAAAGTCCCTTAAATTTAAAATATATTGTTTCTCCTTTTGAAAGTATTGCAGTTATGTTCATATTACCATTTTCTTCGGGTTTATATTTTAATTCAGCCCCGATGATATTATTTTGAGTGGGATCAATAATAACAAGGAATTTTATTTCAGGAGCCTTAACAAGATTTGTCGCCCGGCCGGTGACCGTTTCCAGTATTTCTTTTACCATCTGTATCATACATACTCCCGGCACAACGGGCTGGCCGGGAAAATGCCCTTCAAATATTTTATGTACAGCATTAATAACCAACAGTGCTTTTATTTCCGTGTCAGTGGTATCTATCTTCTGTATGGTAAAAAAATCATTCAGCAGCATTTCTTTCTATTCGTTTTAAGCCAATGTTGAATTCAAATGTTTTATGTGAAATACCAATAGTGTCCGGAATTCCATTGATATAGTTCTTCATTACTGCCTCCACGATCACTTTTTTGTTTGAAGCCCTTTCCATTCGGACCATCTCTGTTCCTTCAGCATTTGTAATATATTGATTAAACCCTTTTGTCTGAGGAAAAATAAAATACAATTCTCGCTTGTTTGTTCTAACTGATGATTCGGAATAATTCACTGTATTCATCAGCACCAGTTCAAAATCGTGTTGCAGCGTTTTTATAACCGATTTCTTATTCATCTTTTTAATAACGAAGTGTACTTTAAAATCACCGTTGGCTGCAAACTCAAAATCAAAGAATGTAAACCCCGTTTCACTTGAAAAAACCATCCGGGTACTGCTGTCGGGCATTTTCTTAATAAGCAACAACCCACTTAAGTGGTTGCCCGCCACATCAACAGTGGCGTTATAGAGCGCTACGGTGAATACGGGTTTGAATTTTTGTAAAATTTGTGCATCAGCCGTGGCTGTCTGCATCTGTTTATGTGCCGGTGAACAAGACAGCATAAAAAACAGGCAACTACTTAATATCAAATAAGGTATCCGGGATGGAAGCATTCAGTTCTTTATTGGTAAAACGCATGATGGTATTATCGCCGGATATTTCCTGCATTTCTATACTGGTAACCGAAAAATCTTTCTTGTCCACGATCACATTTATTGTCTTGAATAATTCTTTCAGGCCTTTGGTGACCGGTGTGAGTTCAACCAAGGCCCCGTTCTTATTTTCAAATACCCTTGTCTTAAAATCCGGATTATTAAACGCAGTCCCCTGCATGCAGTCAATCATTATCTTATTGATCTGCTGAAAAAGTTTATTCGATTTAGCAGATATTTTGTTTTCCTTTTG
>Ga0138256_10007958_pt1 | contig 11169 bp, 7 predicted proteins | sample KNB2016incub_MG_FD_105486 | JGI IMG/M metagenome (GOLD analysis project Ga0138256, IMG submission 105486) | Active sludge microbial communities from wastewater in Klosterneuburg, Austria - KNB2014incub_MG | ecosystem: Engineered > WWTP > Activated sludge > Unclassified | place: Austria...
AGCCAGGCCGGGATCCTGGATCTTTATCTCAATGGTGAAAAAGTAGTCAGCACCAATGTAACCGATGCAAAATGGAAAAAACTGGTAGGGGGTAGTAAGTTTAAACCGATGCCAGGTTTTGCGGCCATCGCAAGGGGTAGTATCTCACTCCAGGACCATGGTAATACAGTTTGGTTTAGAAATATTAAAATCAAATCGCTTTAGTAGTGAACAATCTGGTAAAGCCTGTAATAAGAACGGTGATCCTTATTACAGGCTTTATTATTTTTATTGGAATTTTTTCCAGCTGCAAATCAAAAATCGAGGCTGACCCGAAGTTGATTGAACATCAGGCTCCGTTGATTCATCGCATAGCTTTTGGTTCCTGTGGATCTCAGGACCATCCTCAACCTGTGCTGGATTTGGCGGTCAGGCAAAAACCTGATTTGTTTATCTGGTTGGGTGATAACATATATGGCGACAGCGAGGTACTGGATACCCTGGATGCCAAATACAAACGGTTGGAATCTAAAAGTGAATTCCAAAATCTTTCGGCCACCTGTCCAATGATCTCCACCTGGGATGACCATGATTATGGTGCAAATGATGCAGGAAGGCACTACCCCTTAAAATTACAATCCAAAGAGCTTTTTCTAAATTTTTGGAAAGTCCCTAAAGAGGATATCCGATACCAGCGCGAGGGAATATATACAGCCTATTATTATCAGGATGGAAAACACACCTTACAAATCATAGTTTTGGACATGCGCACATTCCGGGACGACCTGAGGAGGTACCATGGAGAGCAAGTTGACACCACACGTTTTTTTTATGACCTGGATTACCTGCCTTATGAAACGACCGACTCCACGTTGCTGGGCGAAACCCAATGGTCTTGGCTGGAAAAACAACTGTCTGTGCCCGCAGATCTGAGGATCATCGCCAGCAGTTCACAATTTGGTATCACCTTTAATGGATACGAAGCCTGGGCTAATTTTCCACACGAGCAAAAAAGATTCCTGGACCTGGTTAAATCAACGGGAGCCAATGGAGTGGTCTTTATTTCAGGAGATGTCCATTATGCGGAGATCTCCAGATTAAATTACCCGGAGGTATACCCTATTTATGATGTTACAGCGAGTGGGATCACTTCTACCTGGGACTTTGCCACCCCGAATGATAACCGGATCGACGGAGCCGTCATGGAAAATCATTTTGGTTTATTGGAAATTGAATGGGAGGGTAAACCAAATGTAAATATGAAAATTATCGATGTCAACGGAAAAGTCAGAATAGACAGGACGGTTCTATTAAAAGACCTTCAGTTATCTATACAATAATTGAATTTGATATGATTAATACCTGTCCTGCTTGTGGACTTTATTCTACAGAACATATCACAGACAAAATCAATCAAAAAGTCTTCTGCAAATTTTGTGGCGAAGGACATTCCTTTAAATTCAAAAACCTATTGATTTTAACAGGGGCAAGTGGGTCCGGCAAAACCACTATACTACACCATCTTCAAGGCATTTTACCCCGGGTAATCCTGTTGGAAGGAGATATACTCTGGAATGATTATTACAACCAACCAGACACCCATTATCTGTCGTATTTTAATCAACTGCTAAGAGTATGTAAAAATCTGAATCAGTCTGATAACCTGGTGGTAGTTGCCAATTCAGGCCTTGGAGTACCTTCTAATATTGAGCAATGCGAGGAATCCCGGTTTTTTAATGAATTCATTTATTTTCATTTAACCTGCAGTGATGAAGCCCTGGTCCAGCGCCTGGAATCCAGGCCGGCCTGGAGAAAATCTGCGGATAATGAGGGGTTAAAAAATCAATTAAATTTTAAAAAATGGCTCGATGACCGACATAAGGATCATGCCCTGGATACTACCAACTTTTCCATCCACGAATCCACAGCTCGGGTAAAGCAGTGGATTAATGATCAGCTAAAAAACCAATTTCCGTCTAACGGTTAATTACATTTTTAAACTTAGGCCTTCTGGGTGTAAGATCGCCCAGGCGTTCTTTTTTCTTATTTTCGTAATCCGTAAAATTGCCTTCAAAATAAATCACCTGTCCATCGTCCTCAAATGCCAGGATATGAGTGGCTAATCGATCGATAAACCAACGATCGTGGGAGATCACCATCACCGCGCCGGCAAAGTGTTCAATCGCTTCCTCCAGCGCCCTTAGGGTATTGATATCAATATCATTTGTAGGCTCATCGAGCAGGAGTACATTCCCACCATCTTTGAGGGTCATCGCCAGGTGCAGTCGGTTGCGCTCACCTCCGGATAGAACACCCACTTTTTTCTGCTGATCGCTTCCCGTAAAATTAAACCTAGCAAGGTAGGATCGGGCGTTGATTTCCGTCTTACCGATCACAATGATATCGTTGCCCCCGCTGATCACGTCGTAAATTGTTTTCTCAGGATTCAGGTCTTTATGGGTCTGATCCACATAAGAGAGATGCACGGTATCCCCTAACACCACCTTGCCAGAATCTGCTTGTTCCAGCCCCATGATAATTCTGAACAAGGTACTTTTACCCACTCCGTTGGGTCCGATGATCCCTACTACCCCATTTTTGGGAATGGAAAAATTGATATGTTCGAATAAAACCCGGTCACCATATCCTTTGCCAAGATCCTGGGTTTCGATGACTACATCACCTAACCGAGGTCCAGGGGGAATGTATAATTCCAGTGTAGCTTCTTTTTCCTTTACTTCTTCGCTCAGAAGTTTGTCATAGGCATTGAGACGGGCTTTTCCTTTGGACTGGCGTGCTTTGGGAGACATACGCACCCACTCCAACTCTCGTTCCAGGGTTTTGCGTCGTTTGGTTTCCTGCTTTTCTTCCATTTCCAGGCGTTTGGCTTTTTGTTCAAGCCAACTGCTGTAGTTCCCTTTCCAGGGAATACCTTCTCCCCGGTCCAGTTCCAGGATCCATCCGGCGACGTTATCCAGGAAATACCTGTCGTGGGTAACGGCTATTACTGTGCCTTGAAAATTTTGGAGATATTGTTCCAGCCACAAAACACTTTCTGCATCCAGGTGATTGGTCGGTTCGTCCAATAATAAGATATCCGGATTACTCAATAACAGGCGGCAAAGCGCGACCCTTCTTTTTTCCCCTCCGGACAAAACTTTTATCAACTGATTTTCCTCCGGGCAACGAAGGGCTTCCATGGCTGTGTTTAATTTATTGTCCAGTTCCCAGGCATTTTCATGATCGAGTTTGTCCATCAGGTCAGCTTGTTTCTCGATCAGTTTATTCATTTCTTCATCCTCTAAAGGTTCGGCAAGTCGGTTGCATACATCTTCGTATTCTTTCAACAAAGCAACAACAGCATGTACTCCTTCTTCGACCACCTGTCTGACTGTTTTTTCCGGGTCCAAAGCTGGTTCCTGTTCCAGCATACCTATTTTATAGTCCTTATCAAAAATGACTTTTCCCTGATAATTCTGATCCGCTCCGGAGATGATCCGCAACAGACTGGTTTTGCCAGAACCGTTGAGACCCAGGACGCCAATCTTTGCTCCGTAGTAAAAACTGAGGTAAATGTTTTTAAGGACTTGTTTATTTGGAGGGTAGATCTTATTGACCCCTTCCATTGAAAAAATTATTTTTTCGCCTGCCATAGATTCTTGAATTGGGGCGCAAAGATGCGGAAAAGAGCTGAAGTAAAAAAGGAAGGTTTTGGAACAACCAGGTCAGGTCTATCCAGTAACACCAAAAACTACCCTGCTAATAAATGACCAGTTTTTCCTGAAATATCAATTTCCTGCCATCGAGCAGGTTGAGAATATAAACACCTGGTATAAGGTCCGGGAGTTCAACAGAGCTGATATTATTTCCACTTTCGCTTAAAATCAATCTGCCCTGGAGATCGTGTATCAGTAGTTGTGTGATGCTCACATTCTGTGTGAGTATATTTATTATTTGACCTGGTCTGCTGGGATTTGGATATAGGGCAGCAACCCGGTTACCCAGGCTAAACATGGTTAAGGAGTCCCGGATTAACTTCCCATTGTTTAATAGTATTCGTAGTTCAAACCTGTTTAACCCCTCGTCCAGAGGGACCTCCAGTGAATAGGAGGTCAAAACCGGGTGATTTTGGTTTAATACTGCAACCATGCTGGTTGAAGAAACCTGATCGACTGCCAGATTTTTAATATCAAAGCCCGTCCCCAGGTTTAAAATTAAATTTGCTTTTATCTCTGTTAACTTTCGGGCTAGAAATTGTTTTACATAACAACCTACTCCCTGATTTTGGTAGTTCACCGAAGGGTATCGGGTTCCCTCATATTTATTAATTACCGGTCCAATGGCTATGAAGGGTTGAGGTCGAATTTTAAAGGAATAAAAAGTATCTTTTGTTTCCCCGATCATTTTCATTCGTCCCTGTTCAGGGAGATAAACCTGGTAACGGTCGATTCCGGGCAAACGATTCCAATATACTGCTGTGCTGTCAGCACATACAAATCCCACCTGGAGGTTTAATTCCCTGGTCACCAAACTTTTCGTACTAAAAATTTGATCGCCGACGCGGTGCCTCAGATAGACCACTGAGTTGGCATCAGGAACTAACCATCGCCAAAAACCTTTTTTCAAATCAATCTTTTGATCCATAGTATTCCAACTAAGGCTGTCCAGGCTGTAATCGAGATTTGATGTGGTGGTGTCTCCAAAACCTGATATCCATCTAAGGGTATTTATTTGCCCTGCATTCAGTACATCGCTTGTGAGTGGGAAAGTCCAACTCATCTGGTCCTGAACTTCCCAGTCATAAACAATGGCATAGTCTTGTTGTCCATCATTCAATTTACCGCTTACCGTGACCTGGATCAATCCTGCCGGAGGGAAGTCCAAACTAATTTGTTCTATTGTATTGACGTGGTCAATTCCAGGGGTGGCTGGTTTGGACAATGAGTCCGCATCCGGGTACTGACTTAAGATACCAGGATAAACGGGTAAGCCGGAAACCGGATCCTCGATGCTCAGCTCAAGATCATTACGCAGTACTTTATCGGCAAAAAGAGATCCAGGTTTTTCCTGCCATACCAGGGTGACTTTGAGGCTTTTTACTTTGTCCGGGACAAGTAGGGCATGTTGATTGGATTGGCCTGGGATCAATTGATCCAGAATATATTTTTTAGATGTCGTGGTTTTTAAAGCCTGTAAGACATTCAGTTTTCCATAACCGTATTTGTAATCCGGACCAGGGTTTCCGAGGTCCTGAGCGCTGTTGATCAGAATTGCCTTGGTTAAAGCTGCGGGAGGTAATTCATTGTTATGGTCCTTTTTATACACCTGTTGGATTAAGGCTGCAGCCCCGGTAACCAGTGCGGCGGCCCCTGAAGTCCCTTCATTTCCAAAGGCAACTAATTCCGGCTTGATCCTCCCATCGAAAGATGGTCCCCGCGAGCTTCGGCGTTCCAGGACATCCATAGAATCTATAGCGCCGACAGAGATGGTATTTTTCGACATTTTAAAACTACCAGTAAGATTAGCGTACCCCGGTATACCATGGTAGATACCTCCAGGACTATATTCATCGCCCTGATTACCACTTGAAAACACATGTACCAAAAAGGGATTATTCCATACACTTAGGTCAAACGCATAAGCTTCGGGGCTGTATTCATTATTAATTTCAACACCATAGGAATGATTTTGAACCGTGGTATTACTCCGCGTATAAAAATCTCCGGTATCAGGCAGGGGCAAAACAAAACCCGATGAGCTTAACTCCACATCCGGGGCAACACCTATGGAAGAAGGCGCTGTATTGCCTCTGCCACCAATTAAGGTAGCCATGATGGTGGAATGGGTTTGGACGACCGGTAATTGAGTGGGCGAGTACCGATAAGCCGCATACAAGTCGAGATCAGCGGTATCGAAAAGAAATTCTTTAACCGATGCCCGGATTCCCTGGCCACGGAAATCGGGAAAGGTCTGATGAGCGGCATTGATGTAATTCACGGAGGCATCCATTTTTCTGATCCATAGTTCCTCGAATGGCCTACGACATTGAAATATCTTCCAGGCTGGTTGATCAGATAATTGGATGTGGATTTTTGGAGTAAAATAAATCAGTAAAAAAGTATCCAATGGATATTGATTCAATACCCTGCAATTCATGGATTCCAGGATAGGAAGGATATTTCTATTGCGACCGGATATCAATTTATACAAGCTATCCTTTAACAGGTATTGACCATCTAAAAGCATGGAAGGTGACTGAGCTCCAATCGAATCAGAACTCCAAAGACAGATTGCCAAGGACCAAAGGATTCCGGTATTTTTTAATTTACTCATTAAAATGCGGAAGATATTGGCAAAAGCGATTGTTTGTATTAAATTTGGAGGCGGTGTAATGTTAATCAATAACGCATTATATTTCAAAATACCCTCTTTGTGCTAATGAATTAACCTACATTTTTTAACGTTCAAAATTTTAATTTACCAATGAGACTCATTAAATTAACCTGTTTTCTGCTGACTTTACTCGTTTTTTCCTGCCAGCCTGATAGTGGAGTGATAAACACAGAAGAGGAACTGACCGGTATTTCTGAAGAAATAAAGACAAAAATTATCAACCTTGGATTTAATCCCAAAGATTCCTACAAGACGGAAGGGGGGTATATGGTCGAAGGGGATATCTTCCTGACAGAGCAGGATTTAGTTTTGTTACCCAACCACAAATTGCCCATCCTGGAGCAGTACCGCACGACCAATCTGGTTACCGGAACTCCAAGGGTAATTACTGTCAGTATCATAACGGGTGGTGGCAAGGGACTACCCAACAGTTATGTCGCCGCACTGGATGAAGCATTGAGCCGGTTTAACGCTCAAAACCTGACGCTTACTTTCCAACGTGTAGCTTCCAATGGTAATATTCAAGTGGTAAAAGCAAATGGAAGCTACCTGGCTTCTGCAGGATTTCCTACTTCCAGCGGCAATCCATACAGTCAGGTGAAGGTAAACAACAAGGCTATTGGCAATCAACCACAAAGCACAGTAGCTTCTATCATTGCGCATGAACTGGGCCATTGTATAGGTTTCCGTCATACGGATTATTATAACCGTGCTATCAGTTGTGGTGGATCCACGGCCAATGAAGGCGATGGCGGCGTCGGCGCCATACACATCCCCGGCACTCCAACAACAGCTACTCTTGCAGCGCAGTCATGGATGCTTTCCTGTATCTCTTCAGGTCAAAACCGGCCTTTTAACAACGACGACAAAGCGGCATTAAACTATTTGTATTAATACCAAATAAAAAATTATTTTAAAGGACTGGCGGTATATCCGGTCAGTCCTTTTTTATTTTGGACTCTGCACCGGCGAGCTGATTGAAGAAAACATGAATATCACTTATCAACCTTCAAAATAATGCTCTTTGGGTTTTCTTAATGTAACGCATCGATTTGATTATCTTGCTCCGTAATTATGGATCCGGAGCCAATCCAAAAGAAAATTCTATTTATCCTCGGCACACGTCCTGAGGCTATAAAATTTGCTCCTTTAATCCACAAAATAAAACAGGACGATTATTTTCTCCCGGTCGTCTGTTTTACCGGGCAACATAAAGAAATGTTGTATCAGACTGCTGGATTTTTCGATATTAAAGCCGACTATGATCTGGCCTTGATGACGGCAAATCAAACCCTCGCGGATTTTGTTTCCAAATCGCTGACTGCAATTTATTCCGTAATTGGACAGGAGAAACCAGATTTGATCTTTGTACAGGGGGATACCTCCACCGTACTTTCGGCGTCTCTGGCCGCTTTTTATCATCAAACCAAAATCGCCCACCTGGAAGCGGGGCTGAGAAGTTGGGACAAATACAGTCCATTTCCCGAAGAAATAAATCGTGTTTTGACGAGCCGGTTGGCTGACTTTCATTTTTCGCCCACCCCTCTGGCCCAACAGAATTTAAATAAGGAAGGTATCTCCAACCATGTATATGTGACCGGAAATACAGTCATTGATGCCTTATTTCTTTGTTTGGACTTGCTCGGTAAAAAAGGGGAAGAAGCCAGCTACGGCCATTTTGCAGGTTTGGATTTTTCGAAAAAAATAATTCTCCTGACCTGCCACCGGAGGGAAAACTTTGGCCCCCCGTTAATTCGTATTCTGGAAGCCATTAAAACTTTTGCCATTGGACATCCCGATATTCAACTGGTCTACCCTGTCCACCTCAACCCTAATATCCAGAATATCGTCTATCCGATTTTATCGGGTATTTCCAATATCCATTTAATAGCGCCCCTGGAATACCCCCTCTTAATCTGGCTCCTGAATAAATCTTTTTTTGTGATCACCGATTCCGGTGGAATACAGGAAGAAGCCCCTTCACTGGGAAAACCAGTCCTGGTCCTTCGAGAGGTTACTGAACGTATTGAATCTATTGAGGCGGGCACGGCCGTTTTAGTGGGCAGCGATAGTCTAAAAATAACCACCGCAATGAACCGATTGTGTGAGGACGAAGATTATTATTTAAGTTTTAAAAAAAATCATAATCCCTATGGCGACGGGACTGCCGCCGATAAAATTCTGAACATACTGAAAGCCCAACTCTGAGATGCAAAAAATACTGGCAATTTTACCGGCATACAATGAAGAAGCTTCTATAGTGGATTTGTTGACCAACTATGAAAATCTTGCTCAGCACCCTGAGATTTCATTAAACATCCTGGTAGTCAATGACGGCAGTAAAGACCAAACTGCAAAAGTGGTAAAAGACTTTAAGGGTAATATTCCATTGCATTTGCTGGACAATGTTCAAAACGGGGGACTGGGCAAGGTATTGAAAGACGGACTACTTTATGCCATCCGTCATTTAAAAGAAGGTGATATCGTCATCACCATGGATGCGGATAACAGTCATAATCCCCAACTTATCCCCAGGATGGTGCAACAAATCCGGGAAGGTAGCAGTCTGGTGATTGCTTCACGATACCGGCAGGGTGCACGTAGTTACGGTTTAAGTTTTTTTCGGACCTGTACTAGTTTTTTAGCCGGATCCCTTTTTATGATCTTTGCCCCGGTGAAAGGGGTACGCGATTATACCTGTGGTTTCAGGGCCTACCGTCTGGAGCTCTTAAAACAAGGATTTGATCATTTTGGGGAGCGGTTGATTGAAGAAAAAGGGTTTAGTTGTATGGTGGAATTATTGTTGAAATTAAACCGATTTCGCCCGATTTGCCATGAACTTCCTATGATCCTCCGGTACGACCTGAAAAAAGGAAGCAGCAAAATGAATGTCCGGAAGACTATTCAAACGACACTGGCAGTATTGTGGCAATATCGGTTTAGCAATCGCTTTAAATAATTCAGGAATGAGCAAAAAAACAAAAGCCACGGCAAACGTTCATAAATCCAGGACCAGTGGAACTGGATCGGATAGTTTTTTTTCAATTGAGTTTCTGAAAAAAACAATAGAGACCCGGGAGAAACAAATTTTGCTCTTTCTGATCGTAGTGGCTTTTTTGATCAGGGTATATCGCCTGGGATTCCTTTCCTTTTGGGTAGATGAATACATGCATGTAAACCGCGCAGTCAGTTTTTTAAAAGATTTTAATCCCTCCCATATATTTCAAGGAGAAAAAAACGGCCTTTTAGTCACCCTTCTCAATGTGGTGGGATTTGTGTTGTTTGGCAAGAATGAATTCGGTGGCCGGATTTTTATTGTTTTAATCGGTACTGCCCTTGTACCTGTCATATATTATTTCTGTAAAATTATATTTAACAGGCCCGTTGCATTCATGGCGGCCATTCTGGTGGTTTTTTCGCAGTATTTAATCCATTGGTCAAGGCTGGACCGGCAATATGGACCCATCCCCACCATGTATTTATTGTTGGTCTTGTCTGCGGTTTTGTATGTCCAGCGGGCACACTTCCAGGCTCCAAAATTTTCAGTCCTGGGCAGATTTAATATTGATATTGGCACATTTGGATTTCTGGTGGGAATTACCTTTCTTTCCTTTGCAACCAATTTTATCAGCTACTTTATTGGGTTCTCTTTAGGGGTGTATTGTATTGTATTGTGGTTATCCGGATTGATCAGCAAATCATTTTCCATGGATAAAAAAAATATACGGATAATCCTCATTGCCCTTGCTTCCTTGTTTTTTTTCGTCCTGAGTTTTTCTCCGCTGAATGCCATGGTTTTAAAACCCCTGTTTCAACGTCTGATGCCGGAGAATATGGTCAACCTTATCCTGCCCAATTTTGAATACATCAAAACCAAACTGGTTTCAGCGGAGAAGTTTAATCAATTTAAGGTGTATTGGGGTGTCATCACTACGGACCTTCCTTACATGATTTATATTGCCCTGGCGGGTTTGCTGAGCCTTGCCCTCCTCCATTTCCGAAAATTTATCATTCTGTTTTCCTTTTATGTACCTCCGTTTTTACTGATGAGTTTTGTTTTTTTAGACCCCTGCCTGCCGCGATATCATACTTTTATTTATCCCCTTTTTCTTATTTCTGTCGCCTGTGGGTTTTATTATCTACCCAATTTAATTTCCGGAAAGTTGGCACCAGGAAATCAAAAAATCAGGAACAATTCTTATTATTTCTCCATCCTGGGGTTCTTAATAATGCTTATTGTCAGTAAAGCACTGATCAATCCTTTTAAACTGATTACCAATGAAAATCATGGGGCCCCGATCGACCGCAAACTGTCTATCTGGTATTTCACGAATTGGAAAGAACCCAGTTTGTACATCAAAAAGAATATTAAAAAAGGTGATGTGGTTTTATCTACCGTCCCCGATGCCGTCAATTTTTACATCAATCAACAGGATCAATACCAGGTACACTTATTCCGTCAGATGAGATTAGATACAGAAACCAGGAATTTTGTGCTCATGGGCCACTCTTCCAGTATTCCCAGTGCCAGTTCGGTCGAAGACCTTTATAAGACTATGGAGTCCTTTAACCGGGTCTGGCTCATTGCGGATTATTATCTCTACAACTCACTAACTGACCCCAAAGCCAGGGACCTGGTATTTAAAAATTTTACTTTATATCCCGGAGCTTGTAAAGATGGAAGTGTTCAATTGTTTTTATGGGACCGGAATCAGGCGAAAAAATTTCAACACAATACCTTACTGGAGATGGGCAAACCGACCGGCAGGCAAGTCTCACCCGGTTTAGGCTTTAATG
>Ga0138256_10007959_pt1 | contig 11167 bp, 7 predicted proteins | sample KNB2016incub_MG_FD_105486 | JGI IMG/M metagenome (GOLD analysis project Ga0138256, IMG submission 105486) | Active sludge microbial communities from wastewater in Klosterneuburg, Austria - KNB2014incub_MG | ecosystem: Engineered > WWTP > Activated sludge > Unclassified | place: Austria...
AAGGCAATCAAAGTCCAGACCGCATGCTTCAAGGTTCAGCTTTACCAACCTATTCCTATGCTTTCAATCCAACCTTTCAGTACAAAAAGCTTGATGTTGCTATGCTATGGAGAGGTTCAGGAGGCAATAAAATCTATAATAGTTTAAAATCTAGTTTGAGTTATTTAGAAAATGTTGGGCGCTCGAATGTTTTAGAAAGTGCTGTTGATTTGGGTATCTATAATTCGCGTTATGGTTCAGATCTTTGGTTGGAAAAGGGAGACTTCTTAAGGCTTGAAAATTTAACCGCAGGATATACTTTCGATTTTAAAAGCGTAAAATATTTAAACTCTGTGCGTTTATCCATCACAGGTAATAACTTAATATTAATCACCAATTATTCAGGAATCGATCCCGAACTTAACTTTACTGGTGGCAATGGGTTCGGCGGAGACAACGGTATTTATCCACGCACACGTAGCTTTGTTATTGGTTTAGATGTGAAATTTAATTAAAATGAAAATGAAAAGAAACAATATAATATTAATAGGATTCTTAAGCGTTCTTATAATGGTTGCTTGTACTAACGTTGATGAAAATGTTTTTGATAAGTACGAGGCAAATGAATTTTACGGAACACCAGAAGGTTCTGATGTAGCTTTGGCAGCCGTTTATGCCCAAGTAGCTGGTAATTGGGATGGTGTAGGTTATGCAGGAGCAGACAACGGATGGTATGATTTGAATGCTATGAGTGCCGACGAACAAGTTATTCCTCATAGAAACACTGGCGATTGGCAACTGGATTTTGCACGTTTATTTAAACATGAATGGTTACCAACCGATTTAATAGTAAATAATACATGGAACTGGTTGTATCGTTCTATATTTAATGCTAATCTAGCAGTAGACCAGCTTGTAAGTGCAGATGCAGAAGCTTCTAAAATAGCAGAGGCTAAAGTGTTAAGAGCTTTCTTCTATTACTTACTAATTGATGATTATGGTGACGTGCCATTTTATACTAAAAATGATGTTACTATAGACCAAATCCCTCAAGCAAGTAGATTAGAGGTTTATAATTTTGTTGTAGCTGAATTAACTGAGAACGTTGACTTGTTGTCCCCAGAAAAAGGAGGTAATTATTATGGACGTTTTAATAAATGGGCAGGTTACACTTTATTGGCCAAAGTTTATCTAAATGCTGAAGTGTATACTGGAACGCCACAATATCAAGCATGTTTAGATGCTTGTGAAACCATAAGTAAAGGTGGGTTTTCATTGCATACCTCAGGTGAAAATGCAGCAAGCCCATTTGGATCTCAATATTATGATCTATTTGGAGATGTCCTGCCGGCAGACGAAACTATATTGGCAATGTACGCCAGTGTTAACATTGTATCAAGAAACATTTATGGTGTAAGAACACTTTTTGGACCTCATGGACAGGCTGTATTTGGATATAGTGGGTGGAACGGAACCATCGTGCCAAAACAATATTTCCTTCAATATGACGAAAATGATATTCGAAGAAAGCAATTCATTTATGGAGTACAACCTGGAGGTGTTAATTATACTATGGAGGTTGCCTCATTAGACGATCCTGGAGCTGCTCCACAAGCAGGAATAAGAGGCTTAAAGTTCTATCCAGCTGGAACTATGGATGGTGGTGGTGCCTCCAATGATTTTCCAATTTACAGATATGCAGATATTCTCTTAATGCAAGCCGAATGCCATGTGCGTCTAAATAATGCTACTGCAGCAAAACCCTTTGTTGATGTTGTAAGACAACGAGCAGGACTTTCTGCTTTAGCTGCAAATCCTACACTGATAGATGTTTATAAGGAACGAACATTTGAACTCAACTGGGAAGGCCACAGAAGACAGGACATGATTCGTTTTGGAACATTTTTGCAACCTAATGAATTTAGAGGAGCTTCAAGTGAGTTCAGAAAATTATTCCCAATTCCAACTTCAGCCCTGAATGCCAACCCAGGATTAAAGCAAAACCCAGGTTATTAAAACTAAACATTATGAAAACATTTATAAATACTTTATTTACAATTAGCCTCTTGCTATTTACTTTTACTAGCTGTGAAGATGATGCGCAATTAACCAGCTTAGAGTCTGTCAGCTTTTCTGCACCAATTGAGGCAACACCAAACAGCATATTACTCTCAACGGACAACAACTTTGAATCTGTGATTACAGTTTCTTGGTCTGAAGTACGGTTTCCTATTAATGCTCCAGTAACCTATACATTGGCAATAGATGTAGCTGCTGACACTTTTGGAAATGATGGCTGGTCCAATGCTATAAGAATTCCTGTCGGAGAAGATGCATTGAGCACGTCATTATTAGGTACAAATTTAAACGATTATGCTGCCGATTTAGGTTTGGCTCCCGATGTTGAAGGCGAATTGATGTTTCGTGTTGAAGCTTATATGGATCGTTATGTGTACTCTGAACCCATCGCCATTAAGGTAACGCCATATGTTGAAGAAATTGCTTTTGGTGAAATTTATATACCAGGGTCCTACAATAATTGGGATCCGTCCACAGCGTCCAAATTATCGGCAATTGCAACAGGTGTTTACCAAGGTTATTTAACCGTTAACGCCCCTCAAGGTTTAGGGTTCAAAATTACGCCAGAACAAAATTTCGATGTATTTTATGGATTGAACGCCAGCGGTAATCTTACTTTAGGAGCAGATGGAGATTTATCTGTTCCAAGTTTTGGTTCTTACCAAATTACGGTGAATCTTAATACCTTAAGCTATACTATTCTTCCTTATTCATGGGGAATTATCGGCCCTGCAACTCCAAGTGGTTGGGATGCTGATACAGATATGGTTTACAACTATACGACCCAAAAATGGGAATATACGGGCTTGTTGGCTGCTGGTGCATTAAAATTCAGACTTAATAATACATGGACTATTAATTATGGCACTGAAAGCGGTAATAGCGGCGAAATTGAAAATGGAGAAGTGTACCTAGATAATCCAGGTGCCCACACCATTATTGAAGCCGGTTTTTATAAAGTGTCATTTTCTGTCAATCCAAACGAACCAGCAATTGCTATTTACTCTGTAAGTAAAGTGGCTTATTCTTGGGGAATTATTGGTGATGCCACTCCAGGTGGATGGGATGCAGATACAGACATGACGTATGATTTTGCTATTTCAAAATGGAAATTCACAGGCAGTTTAGTACCTGGTGCCCTAAAATTCAGACTTAATAATGAATGGACTGTTAATTACGGTACTGAAGATGGAAATAGCGGAAATATTGTTAGCGGCACTATGTATCTTGATAATCCTGGAGCTCACAGTATTATTGAAGCTGGAAATTATGAAGTCACTTTTAGTGTAGGTCCTAACAACCCTTCAACAGCTACCTATTCAGTCACGAAGTTATAAATTATAAAAATAAAATTTAATGAAAAATCTATTCTTAAATATTCTATTTACACTGTGTTCAATCACAGCGTTTACATCTTGTAGTTCAGATAATGACTCACCTGTAATCACATCTCCTTATGATCAATATGGTACAGCATTTGTTAACATGCCCCTACCAAAAGATGCCATTATTTATCAGGTTAACCTAAGAGCATTTAGCAACGAAGGAACTATTAATGGCGTTAGAGAACGCTTGAGTCACATCCAATCCCTTGGTGCCAACGTTATTTATTTAATGCCCATATATCCTGTAGGCGTTGTGAATTCTGTAGGCGAATTAGGGTCTCCTTATTCTGTTAGGGATTATAAATCTGTAAGCACCGAGTTTGGTACTTTAGAAGATTTGCGTGCGCTTGTAGATGAAGCCCATAGCATGAATATGGGTGTAATGCTTGACTGGGTAGCAAATCATACTTCATGGGATAATGCTTGGATTACTGAACATCCTGATTGGTATCAGCAGGATGACTCAGGAAACATTATAGCGCCTCCAGGAACGGGTTGGAATGACGTTGCACAATTAGATTATAACAAAGTTGAACTAAGAAAAGCCATGATTGATGCCATGTCTTATTGGGTTTATAATGCCAATATTGACGGATTTAGATGTGATTTTGCTGATGGTGTACAACAAAGTTTTTGGTCAGAAGCCATTACCACAATAAGGTCTATAAAAAAACAAGATATGCTCATGTTTGCTGAAGGTACGCGTAGAAATCATTTTGAAGTGGGATTTGACTACACTTTTGGTTTTAGATTTTTTGATGCGCTTAAAAAAGTGTTTTCTGAAGGAGAGCCAGCAACTTCACTACAAAATGCCAATGCTGAAGAATATAGCAATAATTACAATGATGATAACCGTATTGTGCGTTATACCTCCAACCATGATGTGAATATTACAGACGGGACACCCATCGATCTTTTTGGTGGTAAATCCGGTTCCTTGGCAACTTTTGTTGTTGCTGCCAATATGAAATCGATACCGATGATTTATAACGGTCAGGAAATTGGCTATGCACAACGCATCCCATTTTTTAACCATACACCCATTGATTGGAGTACTGCTGATGCTGATGTTTTTGCTCAATACCAACAAATTATTGCCTTCAGAAAAAATAGTGAAGCTATAAAAAGGGGTACATATAATGGTTATAGTAGTAGTGCTATATCGGCCTTCACTATGAAAACAGATAATGAAACCGTATTGGTGCTTTCCAATTTAACAAATAGTAATGTTAAATATATTGTTCCAACATCACTTTCTGGTGATTCTTGGATCAATGCTTTTACAAATCAATCTATGGCTTTAAATACCGAATTAACTTTAAGCCCATATCAATACATCGTATTAAAGAAATAATTTTAGACAATATTATGTTTTACTACTCAAGAATTTTATTAAATTCCATGGCAAATTATGCCTTATTCTTGCTAATATTCTTTAGTTTGAATCAAGGCATGTATGCACAGACTATTACATCGCCAGACAAAAATTTGTCTTTAATTTTTGAAGTAAAAAATAGTGGCGTTCCTGTTTATCAACTTCAATATAAAGGGAAACCCGTTATTAAATCAAGTAAATTGGGAATTGAAATTAAAGATCAACCCTCCTTTATGGAAGGTTTTGAGATTGATAAATCTGAGCAAAAAACTGTTGATACTAGTTGGGAGCCTATTATGGGCGAACAAAAAAGCATAAGAAATAATTATACCGAATTGCTCGTAGAATTAAAACAACCGCAATATAACAACAGACAATTAAAAATAAGATTTAGACTGTTCAATGATGGATTGGGGTTTCGTTATGAATTCCCAAAACAACCAAACTTGAATTATTTCATCATAAAAGAAGAGCATACAGAATTTCAATTGGCAGGAAACCATAAAATATTCTGGATTCCGGGAGACTATGACACGAATGAATATGCATATACTACATCAAAAATAGCAGAGATTCCTCAGTTGATGGAAAAAGCAACAGCATTTATAAGTGCTCAACATCCAATTGAAAATTTGGCTATCCAAACCCCATCCATGATGAAAACGGATGATGGTTTGTATATCAATATCCACGAGGCTTCTTTAGTAAATTACCCAGCCATGTCCTTAAATGTAGATGCTGCAAATTTTAAAATGAGTTCGCATTTAACACCAGATGCCGTTGGTAATAAAGGCTATATGCAAACAGACACACAATCGCCATGGCGGACTATAATAGTAAGTGATAAAGCGACCGATGTTTTAGCTTCAAAATTGATTTTAAATCTTAATGAGCCCACCGCATATAATGATGTATCATGGATTAAACCCATGAAATATATTGGTGTTTGGTGGGAATATTTTGTAGCAGGTAAAAGTACTTGGGCCTATGGAACAGAAACGAACGTGAAATTGGATCAAGATTTTACTAAGCTTTCTCCAAATGGAAAACATGGTGCAACTAACGAACGTGTTTCAGCTTATATTGATTTTGCTTCTAAACACGGATTTGACGCCGTTTTAGTGGAGGGATGGAATATTGGTTGGGAAGATTGGATTGGTAATTGGAAAGAAAACGTATTTGATTTTGTTACACCATATCCTGATTTTGACGTCAAAAAATTGCGAGATTACGCAGCATCTAAAGGTGTTAAATTGATGATGCATCACGAAACTTCAGCCTCAGCTACCAATTACGAACGTAGATTGGATAGAGCTTTTCAGTTTATGGAAGATAACAATTATAACGCTGTAAAAACAGGGTACGTAGGTCAAATTATTCCACGAGGAGAACATCATGACGGACAATGGATGGTCAATCATTACATTCACGTAGCAGATCGGGCTGCAGATTATAAAATAATGGTAAACAGTCACGAGGCTGTAAGACCAACCGGCTTGCATAGAACCTATCCCAATTGGATAGCACAAGAATCAGCAAGAGGAACAGAGTTTGAGGCGATGGGTGGATTAGCTCCAGAACATACCACTATTCTTCCCTTTACCAGACTTATGGGAGGTCCTATGGATTTTACACCTGGAATTTTTCAAACTGATTTGACATATTACAATACAGGTGGCAATCAGCGTGTCAACACGACACTTACAAAACAGTTGGCCTATTATGTGACCATGTACAGTCCATTGCAAATGGCTGCGGACATTCCAGATAATTACAATCGCTTTCTAGATGCTTTTCAATTCATAAAAGATGTGGCATTAGATTGGGACGCTTCTTATATACAAGAAGCAGAACCTGGGGATTATATAACTATTGCCAGAAAAGCAAAAGGCAAAAACGAATGGTACGTTGGTGGTATTACAGATGAAAATTCAAGAACAGCAACCATTGGCTTTTCATATTTGCCAAAAGGGAAAAAATATATTGCTACTATTTATGCCGATGCTAAAGATGCAAGTTGGAACAAAAACCCACAAGATTATACTATAAAAAAAGGTATTGTAACCAGCAAAAGTAAATTAACCCAATTCATTGCTCCAGGAGGTGGATTTGCAATAAGCATTCAAGAGGGTAATGCAGCAGAACTGAAATCTTTAAAAAAGATATAAAAGCTTTGCACTTTGAGGTGCAATTAGTCTAACATTAACTAAAATCAATAAATCATGAAAAAAATTACCTTTATTATTCTTTGTTTTTTGACAATTAATTTTGCTAGCGCACAATTAACTTCAGTCGCTATAGTTGGCGATGGAGCAGGAGGTTGGCCAGGAGAAACTGGAAATCCAGGACCCGTTGACACTCATCAACTGGCATCAACAGATGGTATTATTTGGACTATTAACAATTTGACACTTACGTCAGGATCTGCTAAATTTAGGGGGAACAATTCTTGGAATTTGCCTTATAATTGGGGAGGTAATAGTTTCCCATCAGGAACAGGTATTGTCGATGGAGGTGGCATGACCACAGTTGCAGGTGTTTATAATGTTAGCTTTAATAGCTCAACATTGACCTATAATTTCACATTAGTTACTGGAAGTGGATTGACTTCCATCTCTATAGTTGGTGATGGAGCAGGCGGATGGCCTGGAGATGCAGGTAACCCTGGACCAGTAGATGCGATTCAAATGGGAACTACTGATGGAGAAAACTGGACAATAAATAATTTAACTTTAACTGTAGGATCTGTTAAGTTTAGAGGAAATAATTCTTGGGATTTACCTTATAATTGGGGTGGAGCATCGTTTCCTTCAGGTACAGGAACGGTAGATGGATCTGCTATCACTTCCGCTTCGGGAGTTTATAATGTAAGCTTTAATAGCACGACATTTATTTATGATTTTGTATTAGTCAATAGTGGTCTCACCTCAATCGCTATAGTTGGTGACGGAGCTGGTGGTTGGCCTGGAGATGCAGGTAACCCTGGACCAGTAGATAGTAATCAAATGTCAACTACTGATGGTGTAAACTGGACAATAGAGAATTTAACACTTACTTCTGGATCTGCTAAATTTAGAGGGAATAATTCTTGGGATTTACCTTATAATTGGGGAGGAACAATATTTCCTACAGGCACGGGAATTGTCGATGGAGCTGGTATAACCACTTCAGCAGGTACATATAATGTTACTTTTAATTCAGATACTTTTGCATATAGTTTCTCTACAACTCTTAGTGTTGATGCCCATAATGCGTCTAACTTTATGATATATCCAAATCCAACAAAAGATATTATCAATATTAAATCTAATAAAGTAATTTCTAGTTTATTGTTATTTGATTTAACTGGAAAGAAAGTATTTGATACTCAACAAGTAATTAATAACCAGGTATTTATTGGAGAACTTTTGCCAGGTATTTATTTAATGCGTATTAAAGATTCTGAGGAAAACAGTGTTGTTAAAAAAATAGTTGTGGAATAGATTTATAATGATCATTCAACAGTACTTTTAAATTTAGGAAATAGTAATTATTACTATTGTCTATTTAATATATCAGTTTGAAATAATATTTAATATGATAAAAGTTGGTGAATTTAGATATGCTTATTCCGTTATAGGTAAAAGCAAATTGGGGACGAAAAGATATTAATATTTTAACTTAAATATGTGTCTAAATCAAACCGACAAATTGCAAAAAAAAACTCTAAGAAATTAGAGTTTTTTTTTGTAATTTGAAATAGCCTTACTGCTAGATAAACACCTAGTAATTTTCTTTTTTTTAAAGATTCAATCTATTGATTGTCTAACAAAATTAAAAAAATAGACATTATAGTAATATCAAAAGAAACCAAAAGTTTACACCATTTTTACACCTCGAAGGCTCTGCAGCACTGTATTTAAAGGATTGTTACTTATTGTATCGGAAAGTAAATTTTATTAGTCTTAAATTAATTTAAAACTATGTGTTTTAGTTTTTTTTGCTTTTGCATCTAAAAATTTTACCATGAATTTCACTAATTTTCACTATTTCACGAGTGGTGAGTGAATTTAAGTGAGAATTATTTACCATTACTTCACGAATATAACAGATTTTCAGTCTGTTTTAACAACTGCTCCGCAAGGGCTCCCGACTTTGAGGTCATTAATACTATTAAAATTTTATTTCCAATATTCAAAGTATTTTTTCAAGGGTGATGTCAAAAACATATATCCAATCTGATAACGTTTGGACTACCTAATAAAAATTACTCCCATTTATATTAGGTAGTTCACAATTCTATAAATATCTACTATGAATTCATGTAATAAAATTCTATTTCAACATTTATGACATTGTGTTTTTTATAGGAATCTCATATCAAAACTTTAAAAAATAATATATCATTTTTTTTGTTATGAACGTAAGTTCATTATCTTTATACCAGATTTAAATTTAAATGAGTGTTTACACCTTAGTATATCACTCTTAATAGCTTAATTGATTTATGAATTTGAATTTTTGGAATTAGAAAACATTGGAATAAGCCTTCTTAGTAGTTTATAATAAAAATAATTTTTCTTTAACTGAATTTCTATTTTAACTGAATTTTATAACATAAGCAAATGAAAAAAATAGCTGTTCCAATCACACAAAATAATCAGATAGAAGCACATTTTGGGCATTCCCAGTTTTATGAAATATATACCTTATCTAAAACTGATGATATTTTAGATTTGCAATTAATAGAATCAGCCCTAGGTTGTTGTTGTAAATCCAATTTTGTCAATAATTTAACTGTTGCTGGCGTTACTTGTGTGTTATGTGGTAGCATTGGTTTTAGAGCTAGTGACGTATTACTAAATGCTGGAATAGCTGTTTTTGATGGCTGTTCGGGAAATTCTGCTGATGCTATTTTCCAGTTTATTGATGGCAAAATTCCTAATTCGCATTCTAGCAATTTAGATCATAACTTTAACAACAAAATCACCTGTACCAAACGATGTTCCTGACTTACTATGTATCGTCATCAACAGTAAAAGCACGATGTACTATTAAATTTTTAATACCTGATAATAAATGATAAGGTCACATAGCACAGTGCCAAATTGTCTTTTAACCTAAAAACATTAATGTCTATAACTGTGCTTATAATATCAATTCCAGTCATGTTCTTAGCATAAGTTTACAAAATAAAAATTAACTCAGTGACTAATAGAAATACAATTATTATACAAGGAGAACGGATTAAACTCCCCACCAAATATGGCAACTTTGAAATTATTCCATTTCAGGAAGTATTAAGCGGTTTGGAACATATCGCCTTAATAAAGGGGGATTTTACAGCAGATGATACTGTTTTAACGCGAATTCACTCTTCTTGTGCTACGGGCGATTTATTCGGCTCTTTAAAGTGCGATTGTGGTGAACAATTAACTTATGCAATGCATTTAATTGAGCAGGAAGGCCTCGGGATATTGGTGTATTTGCAGCAAGAGGGTAGAGGCATAGGGCTTATGAACAAAATGAAAGCTTATAAACTACAGGAGGAAGGCATGGATACGATTGAAGCAAACATACATTTAGGTTTCGCACCAGATGAAAGAGATTATAACGTAGCCGCCAAAATTCTTGCTGCTCTTGGTGTGAATAAAGTGGCGTTGCTAACCAATAATCCAGATAAAATTCATGGGTTGGAGGCTCATGGTATTCATATTGTTAAGCGTATTCCCATAATAATAAACGCAAACTCACATAATAAATTCTATTTGGAAACAAAGCAAAATCTTATGGGACATCAGTTTAGTGAGTAAAACGGAAATAATCAGTGTGTTGATGTTTCAAAGAATTGGAACTAAAGCAACTTAGCAATGAATTTGACGAAATGATATGAAAGCGTACTGCAGAAATAAATAAATGCATGATTGATAAGGCTTTATTTAGATATAATTTTGAATATTTAAAACTGGAATTCATATAAAAACGAATTCATTCTTGCATTAAATCAACTTGATATGCATAAAATCACTTTTTTCAAAGTTTTACAATAGAACAATTACTAAATTTGAAGCGTTAATTAGTTGATAAAAAACGCTTGTTGAAAATGCCGTTCGGAGGAACGTTTTAAATAATAACACCTATGACAAATAATATACTTATAGAAAATCAATATAGAAGAAGTAGTTTATTCGAAAAAGAAAATGTGAATTACTTGGTTCGCGTTTTAAAAAGATTTAATACGGTTCCGAAGATAAACAATATCAATATTATTACATCTACTAGTGAGCCTAATGCATTTAAAATTGTACCAAACAAATCCATTATAATTGGTTCATTATTTTTGAGTCAACCAGTTTTAGCGTTGGTTTAT
>Ga0138256_10007961_pt1 | contig 11162 bp, 7 predicted proteins | sample KNB2016incub_MG_FD_105486 | JGI IMG/M metagenome (GOLD analysis project Ga0138256, IMG submission 105486) | Active sludge microbial communities from wastewater in Klosterneuburg, Austria - KNB2014incub_MG | ecosystem: Engineered > WWTP > Activated sludge > Unclassified | place: Austria...
AACGTCGGGATGCCGAATGTACTTGCGGCGTTCCGATCGGGAGCACACGATTTTGTAGGAAAGCCCGTCAAGCTCGAAGAACTCCGCTTGACGATCAAGAACGCTCTCGAGACGCGAGACCTCCGACGCGAAGTTCAAAGAACAAGAAGGGAACGGTCGAGCGCATTCACGTTCGAGCAGATCCTCGGTGATTCGCCATCGATGCGTTATGCGATAGATCTTGCACGTAAGGTCGCGGATTCGGATGTCGCGTCGATCCTGCTGCAGGGCGAGACCGGAACAGGCAAGGATCTTTTTGCACGGGCGATACATTACGCTTCGTATCGTGCGAATTCGCCGTATTTGGCGATCAACTGTGCGGCCCTTCCGGCGACTCTCATCGAATCCGAACTCTTCGGCTATGAAAAGGGCGCGTTCACCGATGCGAAGCAAACCAAAGAGGGACTTTTCGAACAGGCGCAAGGCGGCACGATCTTTCTTGACGAGATCGGCGAGATGGAACTCAGTCTTCAGGCAAAGCTGCTGCGCGTTCTGGAAGAAGGGCGTTTTCGGCGCGTCGGCGGGCTTAAGGATCTTCCGCTTGATGTGCGTATCATCGCAGCGTCGAACCTCGACCTGAAGCGTGCGGGTGAGAAAGGCGAGTTTCGCCTCGATCTATACTTCAGGCTCTCGGTGATCCAGGTCGATATTCCGCCGCTTCGCGACCGGGCGGACGACGTGCTGCAGCTCGCACAGCATTACATTGATAAGGCGAATATAAAACGGCGGGAGAGGAAGCTCAAAGGTCTCAGCAAAGAGGCCGCGAATATCTTTTGCACATATCGCTGGCCGGGAAACGTGAGGGAGCTTCGGAACGTCATCGAGCGGGCATCGATCCTCGAAGAAGGCCCGTCAGTTACCCTTGCACATTTGCCGCAGGATATGGTGAGTGCGGCGGCGGCTCCTGCGGGCGGCCTCAGCATCGTGCTTCCGCGTGAAGGCATAGCGATCGAAGAGGTCGAGAACGAACTATGCCGGCAGGCGTTCGAACGCACGGGGCACAATCTTTCCCGTGCGGCGAGGCTTCTCGGCATCACACGCGACCAGCTCCGTTATCGTTTGAGAAAGATCGATGATGAGACAGCGGCAAAGGCTCAGACAAATGGCGAATGACCCGAACCAGACCAACAGTTCCGTACCGCTGCGGCGAAGCCTGAAGGCAACGTCGAAGGAACTTGCCGACCTCAAATTCGCATTGGACGAGGCCGCTATCGTCGCGATCACCGACCAGCGGGGCGTGATCACATTCGTTAACGACAAGTTTTGCGAGATCTCGAAATATACGCGCGACGAACTCGTTGGGCAGGATCACCGCATAGTCAACTCTACTTATCATCCGAAGGAATTCATACGAAAGATCTGGACGACGATCGCAAAGGGACAGACATGGCATGGCGAACTGCGGAACAAGACGAAGGACGGCTCGTATTATTGGGTCGATACGACGATCGTTCCGTTCCTGGATGATCACGGAAAGCCGTATCAGTATATTGCGATCCGCTTTGACATAACAGAGCGGAAGCTTGCCGAACATCGTATCCGACAGCAGGCCGAACTGCTCGATAAGACGCGCGACGCGGTCCTCGTCTGCGACCTGAACTACGACATCCTTTTCTGGAATCGAGGAGCCGAAAAGATCTACGGGATGGACGTTGCCGAGGTGCTTGGCCGCAGCATCATCGATGTGCTCTTTGACGGAGATCAGAGGGAGCTTGAGGCGATAAGGAGTGCTTTCGAGCCGACGGGCAAGATGAACCGCGTCGTCAAACGAAAGACTAAGGACGGCCGACTGTTGACGATCGACGCCCGCTGGACGCTCGTGCGAAACGAGATCGATCAGCCCGACTACATCCTGATCACGCAGACCGATATCTCACAGCAAAAGCAGGCGGAAGAGCATCTGCTTCGCGTTCAGCGGATGGAATCGATCGGAACGCTCGCCGGCGGCATTGCGCACGACCTCAACAACACGCTCTTTCCCGTCCTGATGGGCGTCGAGATGCTTGAGGAGCACGAGTCCTTGAGCGACGACGGCCGCAAGCGGCTCGCGATGATACGCGACAATGCTGAACGGGGTGCAGACCTAGTGCGGCAGGTCCTATCGTTCGCACGCGGAAACGAAGGGAAGGTCGTGCCGGTCCAGCTGCGGCACGTCGCAAAAGAGCTGATACAGGTGCTTCGCGAGACGCTGCCGAGACCCGTCATCCTGAAACAGCAGATCGAACCGGATCTTTGGATCGTCAACGCCGACCCGACGCAGATGCACCAGGTCCTGATGAATCTGTGCCTGAATGCGAGCGACGCGATGCCGGAAGGCGGCGTGCTGTCGATCTCGCTGACGAACGAGGCGATCGACGAAAGCTATCATCGGATGCTTCCCGAGATCGCTCCGGGACGCTACGTTCTGGTAACTGTCGAAGATTCCGGCCACGGGATGACCGAAGAAACGATCGGGCGCATCTTCGACCCGTTCTTTACGACCAAAGAGATCGGAAAGGGAACGGGCCTGGGGCTCTCGACCGTTCTCAACATCGTCGAAGCGCACGGCGGCTTTCTGGATGTTAAAAGTGAGGTCGGGCGGGGAACGAAATTCTCGATCTATTTTCCTGCGGTCGAATCGGAGGAGCATTCTACGCGGCCGGAATCCGATGATGGGGCATCCGAGGGAATGGGCCAGCTCGTCCTGATCGTGGATGACGAAGCCGATGTAAGGGAGATCACAAAGTTCGCGCTTGAAAAGGCAGGCTATCGCACGCTGACAGCCCTTGACGGTACGGATGGCATCGCGGTCTTTGCCGACAACAGAGAGGAACTCGCGGCCGTCATCACCGACGTGTCGATGCCTCTTGTGGACGGAGCACTGCTTGCTCGTGCCGTTCGACGGATCGCTCCGCATATCAGGATCGTCGCGATGAGCGGCCTGCTCAGTTCGGCGCAGATCTCGAAGCTCGAGGCCGCCGGCGTGGACGCCTTCCTGACAAAGCCGTTCACCGCAAAGAAACTCCTAGCGTGTCTCGCAATTCTGCTCCCAAAGCCGAAGTAGAGGTTTCAAAGCTGACCTTCTAAGGTGAAATTAATGGGGCTTGAGTTATGCGCCGGCGCTTCGAAGCGGTACGAGCTCAGTAAGAAAAGCTTGCCCGTCGATGGTCAAAGACGTATCATCTTCTATGGATTATCACGACATTACTACGATCGAAGCCGGAAAACGCGGGGGCAAACCTTGCGTTCGTGGTATGCGGATGACAGTTTATGATGTCCTTGAGTATCTGGCATCAGGGATGACAACGCAGGACATCCTGGACGATTTTCCATATTTGACGCACGATGACATTTTGGCTTGCTTGGCATTTGCAGCGGACCGTGAGAAACATTTGCTCGTAGTGCCGGCGTGACTCCTTGTTGGAAACCTTGTTGCTTGGTGGATGTAGAACTGCCCGTATCGGTTTTCGACCAATGCCGTCTGCTGTTGTCGACTACTGAAGGCTTAGCAAAATGAATGATGAAAGTCGATCGGGACGACTCGTCCTGGTTATGCTTAGCGGAGAATTTCTCGATGCGTCGCTGAACGCAGATGCCAGAAAGGCGAGCAGTTTGCATGGCTGGACAATTCCGAATGAATGGTTTGAGGAAACGAGCCTAATACAGATGAGGATCGAGGATCGTGAAGCCGACCCGCTTTATATCCCTTGGTCGCTTCGCGCGGTGGTTCATCGTGCAACAGGCACGATGGTGGGATACATCGGATTTCATTCGCGCCCGGGACCAGCATACTTGGATGCACTTGTGCCTGGCGGCATCGAGTTTGGCTACACGATATTCAAAGAGTACCGGCGACAAGGCTATGCGTCGGAGGCGATTCATCTGCTCATCGACTGGGCTATATCAAACTACAACATTGGCTCGTTCGTCGTTTCAGTTGCTACCGACAACGAGATCTCACATCGCCTTGCACGCAAGATCGGATTTCAACAGATTGGTGAGCGTCAAGATCCCGTCGACGGAATGGAATTGGTCTATGTGCTGCAAGGGGACGATCTTCAGCGATTCACCAAAGCTGCTTGACGGTCCCGGTGCGGAAAAATTTGCACTGTGACGGTCGCTCAATGATGATCGGGCTGTCCTTGCCGAGTCTTCAGCCATTCTGCCCTGAGCATAAAGCTGCCGGTCGTTACGACCTTTTCTCCCTGATTCAAACCTTCGATCACCGAGGTGCGGCCGCCATTCTCGCTTCCAAGACGGACAGAACGAAGCTCGAATGCATTCGGATCGTCCGTCGCAACAAAGACGATCTGACGGCCGTCGATCGTCTGGACCGCAGACGCTGGCACGACGGGGATCGTACGCTCGCCTGATAGAAGGCCGCTGAGCGAGACCCGCACGAACATTCCGATCTTCAAAACTTCGTCCGGATTACCGACCTCGATCCGCACCTTCGCAGTACGCGTCGTTTCATCAATCTGCGGATCGATGTAGGCGACCTGGCCGCGAAATACGCGTTCCGGAAACGCCTCAACATTGACCGCTGCGGCCGCACCCGTACGCAGGCGTGCGACATCGCGTTCATACACCTGTGCGATCACCCAGACGGTCGAAAGATCGCTGACGCGCAGAAGTTCCTTGTTCGCCTCGATCACTTCGCCGACATTCACCGAACGGCTCGTGATCGTTCCCGCAGACGGCGCCGGAATGGCGAGTTCGGACGTGATCTGTGACGCTGTCAGACGATCGACACGCTGCGCCGGCATTCCGAAAACGATCAGACGCTGGCGAACCGCCGCAAGCTCGGCCTCGGAAGTTCGCAGTTTGTTCATCGCCTCTTCATTCGCGGCTCGCACTTCGGCGCTGATCGGCAGCAGCTGCGACGCACGCTGTTCCCGGCGGCGTGCCTCTTCGAGTTCTGCTTCGGCTGTGCGAAGTTTTGCGGTGTCCTGCTCAAGCTCCTCGCGGCTTGCCGCACCGATCTTTAAGAGTCTTGTCGTGCGATCGAATCGGCTGCGGCTTTCGGTCAATGCGGCCTCGGCGGTGCTTCGCTGCTTTACCGCCTGCTCAAGCTCAGCACGGCCGGGCTGGTTAATCGCCGCGAGGCGGATCGTGCGTTCGTAGCTTCGCCGTGCGGTCTCGGTCTCGGTGCGAAGCGATAGGTAACGCGACTGCGTCTGTGCGAACTCATCGCTCGATACGACGGCCAGCGTCTGACCCACACGTACAGAAGAGCCGAGTTCGGGCACGACACGCCGGACGATCCCGCCTGCGAGAGCGACGACCGGCGTCTGACGGTATGCGTTCGCCTCGACCGTGCCGGCCGCGGACGTGGTCGCAGCCTCGGATGATAATTGCTCGCCGACGGCTTCGACAATTACGCCCGCATTCTGCACCTGTTCAGCCGTTAGGTTCAGGATCTCTTTCGAATTGCCGGCAGGCCGAGCACTTTCGAGATCCGTGCTGCGAGGCGCCGTAACCTGACGTCCCGCATTCCCACCGAACCCACCGAAGAGCCATATTACGATCAGTGCAAGGCTGGATACGCCCGCGATCACGCCGCCGATCAATAGCGCCCGGCTGCGTCGCGGCAGTCCGGATGTTTCGCTGTCCTCTGAGCCGGGAGTTTGTGTTTCGCTATCGATATCCATTTTCGTCCTTTCGGTCATTTGTTCGTCAACTCCGCTGCATTCGCCGCACGCAGTATTTCGGTGCGGGCAAGATAAACCTCGAGCAATGCGTCAATATATCCATTCTCAATGTCAATGAAACGCCGCTGTTCCGCGATGTGATCGAGGAGCGTCTTCGAACCGAGCTCGTACGACTGCCGAACGACGTCGAGGTTTGCCGCGGCCTGATCGCGAACTCCGACGCGATAGATCTCTTTGGCGCGTTTCGCCTTGTCGTATCGGATATATGCGGCCGCGATCTCGCGTCGGGCCGTCAGTTCGCCAAACTCGCGGCGGCTGTGAGCGGCAGCTTCCTCTAAACGTGCGGCGGCGGCCATACCTTCTTTGCGGTCCCGAACGGGAAGCGTCAGCCTGATCCCGAATGTGAGAAAGTTCATCCGCTCGTCCATCGTCGTGAGAGCGCCGGCCTGGCTGTTGATGTCCATCAGCGGAAAACTCGAACGCATCCTTTGATAGCCGAGCATCAGTTCGCCGTCGATGCGGCCTTCTGCACGGGCCTGGCCGCCGCGTGCCGCAGCGAGAGCTTCGACAGCACGGGCACCTTGAACGTCCGGCCGCGTGTCGATCGCACGCTCAACAGCCGTGGACTCCGGCGGGATCGTATCGAGCATCTGCGCAAGCTCGCCGCGGATGGCGAACGGCTGACGCGGATCGATACCAAGCAGATTCTTCAACTCGAGCATACGCAGTTCGACCGCGGCTTCCGCACTCTCGCGCAGTGCGCGAATGCGATTCAGTTCGACCGTCTCCATATTCTGCTCGAGCGGCGGACGGCGTCCTTCTGCGACCTGAGCGGCGACAAGATCGACGTTGTCCCTTGCGAGGGAAAGCGTCTTTTCGGTGAACTGCAATTTCAGGATAGCGGTCAAAGCTTCGCCGAATTTATTACGCACTTCGGCAGCAAGCTCGCGTTCCGCCTCAGCGGCCGCAAGCCTTCGGATCTCGAGCTCTTTAGCAGCGACGCTGACCCTCGCAGCACGACGTCCGCCAAGTTCGAGCGGCAGGCCGCCTTCGATCATAAAGCTATTGTCAGTGCCGCCGAACTGCTTGCTTCCGCGTACATCGAGCGTCGGATTCGGCCGTGCTCCCGCCTGCCGCAGAAGTGCTTCACCTGCTTCGACCTCTTTCTGTACCGCCGTCAATTCCGCATTGTCCCTGAGCGCACGATCGACGGCCTGTTCGACGGAAAGGCCGTTCACTGCGTCGATAAAGCGCGTGCTGCTTGTCGTCGGATCAGCTTGTGCGGCCTGGCCAAGGACGTTCGGCCCAAGCAAAAATGCTGACGCAAATAGCAGTCCGACTGCGAGAACCTTGCGGCTGTCGAACCGCTTTATCGATACTTTGAGGTCAGGCATCAGCATTAGCGTTCCTCCCGCGATATTTCGTAAAGACGCAGCCAGTAGAAGACGACCGGCGTAACGATCAGAACGTGCAGCAGACTCGACACCATTCCGCCGAAGACCGGAATTGCGAGCGGCCGCATAACTTCCGCACCCGCACCGGTGCTCCACATGATCGGAAGCAGTCCGGCAAGGATCGTCGTTACGGTCATTACTTTCGGACGAAGCCGCAAGAGAGCTCCTTCCGTGACAGCCTCGAGGAGCGACGCTTTGTCGAGCCGCCCAAGCGCTTCTTTTTTCCTCGCGACCGCTTCTTCGAGATACACGACCATTACGATCGCCGTCTGCACCGCTGCCCCAAAAAGAGCGATGAATCCGACCCAGACCGCGACGGAGAAGTTGTACTGCATCATCCAGAGCAAGTAGAAGCCGCCCGTCAGTGCGAACGGGATGGCGAGCAGCATATGAGCTGCTTCGAGGAACGAATGATACGTCAGATAGAGCATCAAAAAGATGATGAGGATGACGATCGGTACGACGATCAAAAGGCGCGAACGCGCGTGCTGCTGATTCTCGTATTGTCCGCTCCACGCAAAATAGTATCCGCCGGGCATCGGCACCTGCTGCTTGATCGCCGCATCCGCCTCTTCGACAAAGCTCCCGATGTCGCGGCCTCGGACATTCAGCAGTACGGTGCCGCGAAGCAGGCCGTTCTCACTCTGTATCATCGACGGTCCCTCGACCTTTTGGATCTTTGCAATTTCAGCCAACGGAATTGCGGCACCCGAAGCGGTGAGGATCGGGATCTTGCCGATCGCTTCCGTATCGCGGCGAAATTCAGGAGCGTAGCGTACGCGTATCGGAAAGCGGTTCCTGCCCTCGATCGTTGTCGTCAGATCGACCTCGCCGATCCCTTTTTCGATCACTTCCTGGACCTCCTCGACGTCTATGCCGTATCGTGCCGCCGCCGTTCGATCGATGTCGATATCGAGATACGGCGCACCGCCGATCTGTTCCGGGTAGACGTCGGCCGCTCCTTCGACCGTTTGTGCAGCGGCGGCGATCTTTCGCGACAATTGTTCGAGCGTGTTCAGGTCGTTCCCGAAGATCTTTATTCCGACTTGAGACCGAATGCCGGTCGCGAGCATATCGATGCGGTTGATGATCGGCTGAGTCCAGATGTTCGTAACGCCCGGCATCTTTAGCGAAGCATCAAGCTCTGCGACGAGCTTTTCCCTTGTCATTCCCGCACGCCATTCCGCCTCGGGCTTCAGGTGAACTACCGTCTCATTCATATTCACCGGAGCGGGATCGGTCGAGGTCTCCGCGCGTCCGGCCTTTCCGACCGCCCACGCGACCTCCGGAAAGCCTGCGATGATCTCGTTCTGCTTGCTCAGGATCCGACTTGCCTCATCAAGCGAGACCGCCGGATCTGTAACCGGCATATACAAAAGGTCGCCCTCATTGAGAGGCGGCATGAACTCGCTGCCGATACCGGTCGTTGCCGCCATCGCTCCCAAGAAGAAGATCAAAGCGAGAATGATGGTCGCGAGCCGATGATGTAGCGCCTTTTCGAGCAGCGGTTTGTAGAAACGCCGCAGCACGCGCATTATCGGATTCGCCTCTTCGGGCTTAAGCCGCCCTTTTAGCAGAAAACCGCAGAGCACCGGCACGAGCGTGATGCCCATTACCGCGGCCGCCACCATCGCGAAGGATTTCGTGTATGCGAGCGGATGAAAGAGTTTGCCTTCCTGCCCGGTAAGTGCGAAGACGGGAATGAATGCGACGACGATGATCGCCATCGATGAGAAGATCGGCCGCCCGACCATCTTCGATGCGTCGCGAACGATCTCCCAAATGCGTCCGCGATCGGTGATGCTGCCGCCTTCCTTTTCGATCGAACGATAGGCATTCTCCGTAACGACGATCCCAGCATCGACGAGGTCGGAGACGGCGATAGCGATACCGGCAAGCGACATTATGTTCGACGTAACGCCGGCAAAATACATAAAGAGGAACGACACCAACGCTGCCATCGGCAGCGGGATCGTTACGATGAAGATCGAGCGGAAGTGCGCAAGGAAGAGAAGATTGACGAGCGTAACGAGGACGAATTCTTCGATCAACGCCCACTTTAGCGTGTTTGCCGTTCGATGGATCAGGTCTGTGCGGTCATAGAAAGGAACAAGCCGCACGCCTTCAGGCAGTCCGGGCGTGATCTCGGCGATCTTCTTCTTTACCGCGTCGATCGCATCCAGAGCGCTGACGCCGTAGCGCATTGTGACAACACCGCCGACCGCCTCTTTGCCGTTCTTGTCGAGCGAACCTGTCCGGAACGCATTTCCGAGCTTCACTTCGGCGATGTTGCGAACGAAGATCGGCGTGCCGTTGTCAGCCCCGATGACGATATTCTCGACATCGGCAACCGATCCGACAAGTCCGAGGCCGCGCACGACCGTCCATTCGCCCGCTTGTTCGACGACATTGCCACCGACGTTGTTATTCGAACGCTCGACGGCCTCGACGACCTTTGAGAGCGGGATGTTGAACGCACGCAAGCGGTTCGGGTCGACGTCGATCTGATATTGCTGGACGAAGCCTCCGACGGTCGCGACCTCCGAGATTCCCGGTACGGAATTCAACTGGTAGCGCACGAACCAATCCTGCAGCGTCGTAAGGTCACGCAGGCTCATCGTGTCGGATTCGAGCGTGTACCAGTAGATCTGTCCGAGCCCGGAAGCATCGGGGCCGAGCGTCGGCGTTACGCCTGCGGGAAGATCGCGGGAGACGAGATTCAGCCGTTCGAGGATGCGCGTTCGAGCCCAATAGAGCTCAACATCGTCCTCGAAGATGACGTTGATCATCGAGAAGCTGAACGCCGAGCTTGCCCGAACCGTTCGAACGCCCGGCAGACCCTGCAGATTCGTAACCAGCGGATATGTGACCTGATCCTCGACCTCTTTGGGCGAGCGGCCCGGCCAGTCCGTGAATACGATCACTTGATTGTCCGAAACATCCGGGATCGCGTCGATCGGAGTTCGCGTCAGCGCCCAATATCCGGCAGCCGCTATTGCGACATAGATCACGAGAACGATGACGCGATTCCTGATCGACCAATCGATGAGCCAGTTGATCATATTGCCTCTTTCGAGATCCTATTACTGGGCGGTCGCCGTGATGGTCGCCTTTCCTTTGCCCGCCGGTCCGTCGTACGTGATCTGAGCTTGCCACTCGCCCGCCATTTCCAGATCGACCTTGCCGGCATAGACACCCGGCGTGTCTGTCGTCGTGAAACTCGCAGGATTATTCATCGCGGCCATCGATCCCATCGCGGGCATAAAGAAATTGAGTGCCACGGAGCCGACATCGACGGGCTTGCCGGATTGATCCGCGAAAGTAAGCGTGAAATTCTGCTTGCCATTCCGCAGAACACCGTCCGCGCTTGCAAGCGTCGCGGTCAGGTTGTTGCCCGCAGGCCCGGCCTTGATAGCCTTTCCGGCGGTAGCACCGCCGCCTCCGCAGGCAATTGAAAAGATCGAGATGGTAATCAAAAAGGATATTGCTAGAGTTTTGAACATTGGTAGTTTCCTCAAAATTGGACGAAAGTATTGGTAAATGGACAGCGGCCGTAAGATACACTTCGGCGCAGCAAGATCACCTCCGCCTAAGATCAGGCGAAGCGGCAGAATTGTCTTGGGTCAATTAGATCCGGAAGGCGCGATGGCGCAGATAGAGATCAGGCGGGCGCAGAGATGCAGCGCCGCGAACTGTACGCATCGGTGCGATGCTCTTGAGAACGATCGTTGGAGCTTCGAATGAGAACGAAGTTACGACGGACGGTTCGGCCGCTTGGAATGTGATCTTTGCGAGTGTTTCGAGGCGGTCGGGGACGATATTCTCGGAATGAGACATCGCACAGGCCGTCTCGCAGCAGGCCTTGCCCTGCATTGAATTCTCGATCGCCGTCTTTGGCTTACAGCAGGCGTGTGCCGTTTCACCTTCACCGCCCATACATCCGCAGACGCCGGCATAGATCTGGCCGGCGAGGGCGAGGACGAAAATGATGGCTGCAAAGCGCCTAAGCATATATCAGCAAACGATATAAAGTATTTCG
>Ga0138256_10007964_pt1 | contig 11160 bp, 7 predicted proteins | sample KNB2016incub_MG_FD_105486 | JGI IMG/M metagenome (GOLD analysis project Ga0138256, IMG submission 105486) | Active sludge microbial communities from wastewater in Klosterneuburg, Austria - KNB2014incub_MG | ecosystem: Engineered > WWTP > Activated sludge > Unclassified | place: Austria...
CGGTACGTACTTCGACTCCGCTCGGGCTCGAATGACAGCCAAGCCTTGCCGGCCGGGCAGGGATTCCGGCACTCTTCCACGTCTGCGCTGTCCCTGATGGGCGCGCCCGTCATCGCTGCGCTTACCAGGGATCGAAATCCGGCATGTTCCGACCGCTCGAATTCTTCATCGGCCTGCGCTACACGCGGGCCAAGCGTCGCAATCACTTCATCTCGTTCATCTCGCTGGTGTCGATCCTCGGCATCGCCGTCGGTGTGACTGCGCTGATCACGGTGATTTCGGTGATGAACGGTTTCGACAAGGAGTTGAAAGACCGCATCCTCGGCATGGTTGCGCACGCCACGGTCGAAGGCGTCGATGAAAGCATTCGCGAGTGGCCGGTCGCGTTACAACGCGCCGAGACCAATCCACATGTGCTCGGTGCTGCGCCGTATGTCGAGCGTGAGGCGATGCTGCAGGGCGAGCGTGTGTCGGGGGCGATCGTGCGCGGTGTGCTACCCGACTACGAACCACGAGTCTCCGAGATCGATCGCAAGATGGTCGAAGGTCATCTCGATGATCTCAAACCCGGCAGTTTCAACATCATCCTCGGGCGCGAACTGGCGATGAAGCTCGGCGTCGGCGTCGGCGATTTCGCCACCGTGATAACTCCCGAGGTCAGTACTTCGCCGGTCGGCGTGCAGCCGCGCTTCAAGCGCTTCAAGGTCAGTGGCATCTTCGAAGTCGGCATGCAGGAATACGACGGCGCACTGGCAGTTGTTCATATGAAGGACGCCGAGACCTTGTACCGACTCGATGGCCCGACCGGGATCCGTCTGCGCCTCGATGACATGTTCCTCGCCTACAGCGTGGCGCGTGATCTGTCTGGCCAGCTCGGTCAGGCCTATCGGGTGTCGGACTGGATGCAGGGGCACAGCAATTTCTTCAAGGCCATCGCCATGGAGAAGAAGGTCATGTTCCTGATTCTCTCGCTGATCGTGGCCGTGGCCGCATTCAACCTAGTCTCGACCCTGGTCATGCTGGTCACCGACAAGCAGGCCGATATCGCGATTCTGCGCACGCTCGGGCAAACCCCGCGCAGCATCATGGGCGTGTTCATGGTGCAGGGCGTCCTGGTCGGCACACTCGGCATCTTTCTTGGCGTCGGCTTTGGAGTGCTGCTTTCGTTGAATCTGTCGTCCCTCGTGCACTGGGTCGAGCGGACCTTCAACGTGACTTTTCTTTCCGCCGATGTCTACTACATCAGCGAGCTGCCATCGGATCTGCAATGGAGCGATGTCGGCTGGATCACCTTGACCGCGTTCCTGTTCTGCATTTTCGCCACCCTGTATCCGGCGTGGCGGGCAGCGCGGATCCAGCCTGCGGCGGCACTTCGCTATGAGTGAGTCGAACATGAAACCCGTCGCCGCCAAGTCAGACGAAATCGTCCTGCGTGCGAACAAGGTCGCCAAGATCTACAAGGAAGGCGATCTGCGCACCGATGTCCTGCACGAGGTCAGTTTCAGCGTCCGCCGTGGCGAAACCGTCTCGATCGTCGGCGCCTCGGGCACCGGCAAGAGCACCTTGCTGCATATTCTCGGCGGCCTCGACACGGCGACTGGTGGTGAAGTTGAAGTCGAAGGCCAGACCATGTCGCGTCTGTCCGATCGCGCGCGCGGTCAGCTGCGCAATCGCTCGCTCGGTTTCATCTACCAGTTCCATCATCTGCTGCCCGAGTTCACGGCGCTCGAGAACGTCTGCATGCCGTTGCTGATACGCGGCACGCCGATTGCACAGGCGCGCGACCTGGCGACTGACTTGCTCGGCAGGGTCGGCCTGTCCGCACGCATCGCGCACAAGCCCGGTGAACTCAGCGGCGGCGAGCGCCAGCGCGCGGCGGTGGCGCGCGCACTGGTCACACGACCGGCCTGCGTGCTCGGCGACGAGCCGACCGGCAATCTCGATGAGGCGAATGCTGCCCAAGTCTACGAAATGATGCTCGACCTCAATCGCGAGATCGGCACGGCGCTGGTATTGGTCACCCACGATCGCGGCCTCGCCGCGCGCATGGACCGCATGCTTGAACTGCGCGGTGGCATGTTGCATGAGCTGGACAAGGGATCTGCAAAAATCACATAGCAGGAATCTGGGCTGTCGGTGCGTCAAATCCGGCATTCATCGAGCGTCGGCTTTCAGTGCTTCGATGGCTCGCGCAGCATCGGTGGGAGCTGGGCCTGCAGCGACTTGCCGTTCCGCGCCAGATCGCGTTGGGCCACCGCATCGCCTTGGGCGGCGCGCACCTGCAGCTCGAGCAAGATGAACTCGCTGTGAAAATGTGGCGCGTAGGGAACGGCATGCTGCGGATCGACCGCGGCGAGAATCTGCGCGGCTTGCGCGACTTCACCGCGCAGGTATTCGATACGTGCCAATGTCATGTCCGCGTAAACGCGGAATGGATGCACGGCTGGCAAGGCATCGTGCGCCGATACGTCAGCAATGCGTGCGATCGATTCGGCCTCATCGAGTTCGCCAGTCGCCGCCAGCACCTGGGCAAGACTCGTGCGGAACACGATCACTTCCGGGTGATGCTCGTCATAGCGTTTCAGGTGATTCGCCAGGGCATCGCGCAGAAACGGCAATCCGGCGGGCGGATCACCGGCCATCGCCAGCGTGTAGCCGAGACCGCGTCGCGCTACATCGCTGCGCGGATTGTCGGCGCCATAGGCGGCGTCGCCGATCGCGATAGCCTCGCGATAGTGTTCAATCGATCCCGCGTAGTCGCCGCCACGAAAGGCCAGAGCGGCCAGGGTAATCAGGGTTGGGGCGAGTTGACCGTTGTTCTCGCCGAGCGTATGCCGGTAGCCCTCGAGCACGCGTTCGAGTATCGCTTCCGCCTCGGCATCCTGCCCGCGCTGGGCGAGTATCGCGCCGAGGGAATTGAGGCTGCGCAGTGTTTCGGGGTTTTCGGCGCCGAGTGCTTTTTCGTTGATGGCGAGTGCCTGGCGGTATTTCGGTTCGGCGTCGTCGAGATTGCCATTCTGGCGCAGGGTGCCGGCCCAGTTCACCAGGGTGCTGGCAACGGCCGGATGCTCCGGTCCGAGCAATTCGACGAACATCCGGTACGCGGTTTCCAGTTCCGTCGAAGCGGCAGTCAGATCGCCCGTGCCGGCCAGCGCGACACCGAGATCCTGATGGGCCTGGGCGACCGCGGTGTGCTTGTCGCCATTCAGCTCGCGCCGCGCGGTGAGCACCTCCCGATAGCGAGCAGCGGCGGTCGGAAAATCGAGCCGTGCATAGGCCAGTTCGGCCAGCACGTTGCGGTCGCGTGCGACGGCCTCGGTGTTTGCGCCGCGCGCCAGATCAAGGGCAAGGGCCTCCTTGGCATGGGGTTCCCCGGCCGGTGCCTGGTTCAGATCGGCAAATACCCGGGCCAGCGCGGCGAGCGCACTGGCGCGCGTTTCGGGTTTGCGCAGGGTTGGATCGGCGATCAGTGCTTCGAGTTTTTCCCGTGCACCGCGAGGGTTGCCATTCAGCCGCATTGTGCCGGCAAGGTCGACGCGTACCTGGGCGAGTCGATCGGGGTTGGCCGCATTGCTTGCCAGCGCTGCTTCCGCCGCGCGCAATCGAAGTTCGGCCGTTTCATAGTCGCCGATGTCACGCGCGAGATTGCCGATTGCACCGTCGATGTCGGCAACCAGCAGCGGATCGCTGTCTGGCGTGAGCTTGACCCGGCGCGCGCCTTCGCGCAGCAACTCACGGGCGGTAACTTCGCGGCCGCGGGTCAGATTCGGGTCGGCGATGGCAAACAGATCGGTGAGGAAGTGGCGTACCGATTCGGCGCGCTGTGCTTCGAGTCGTGCCTGATGTGCCTGCCACAGGGCGACGCCGGCACCGACTATCAGCGCGCAGGCGATCGCGACACCTGCGGCGACGCCGAATGCGTGTCGACGCAGGAATTTGGCGGCGCGATAGCGGCGCGTGCCGGCACGCGCACGCACCGGCTGGCCGCACAGATACTGTTCGAGGTCATCTGCGAACGCCTCGGCCGAAGCGTAGCGCGCCGAAGGATTCGGCGCGAGCGCCTTGGCCAGGATTGCATCGAGGTCGCCGCGCAATGCGTGTTGCGCGATCGTTCCGCTTGCGAGCCTCGATGCGTGGGGCGGTGGTACATTGTGCATTGCTGGATCGCGAGCCCCGCGTGGCCAGGGTCGGGCGTTCGCCAGCAGTTCGAAAAGCACGATGCCGAGCGTGTAGATGTCGCTCGCCACGCTGGCCGCCTCGCCGCGCAACTGCTCGGGCGCCGCGTAGTCGGGCGTCGCTGCGATGCCGATCAGTGCCGGATCGTTCGCGTCATCGGTGGTGCCTTCAGGTTCGAGCAGACGCGCGATGCCGAAGTCGAGCAGCTTCGGTGCGCCGTGCGCATCGATGAGGATGTTGGATGGCTTGATGTCGCGGTGCACGACGAGGTGGCCATGGGCGAATTGCACGGCACGGCAGACGCTCACGAACAGGCGCAAGCGTTCGGGCAGGGACAGTGCATGCTCGTTCGCATAGCGTGTGATCGGTTCGCCGGCGACATACTCCATGGCAAACCAGGGCCGTCCTTCCGCTGTGATACCGGCATCGATGAGGTGCGCGATGTTCGGGTATTCGAGCGAAGCGAGGATCGCCCGTTCGCGTCGAAAGCGGTGGCGTGCAAGCAAGCTGTCGAGGCCGGGCCGGATCAGCTTCAGCGCAACCCTTTGATGCAACTCTTCATCGTCGCGCTCGGCCAGCCAGACCACGCCCATGCCGCCACAGCCGATTTCGCGGACGAGGTGGAACGGGCCGAATTTCTCGCCGATTGCGACGGCGGCGACCCGCGGCTCATGCTCGGCATTAAGGCCAAGCGGACTGTCGAGCATGGGTTGCGGCGCGGCATCGGCCGCGAGCAGCGCAATCAGTTCATCGGCAAGCGAAGCATCGTCTGCCTGCAATCGTTCGATCAGTGCTCCGCGGGTTTGCAGGTCGAGTCCGACCGCCTCGTCGAACAATCTGGCCAGCCGCGCATAGCGATTGGTATCCATCGCTCACTCCGCATCACGCACGGGGGTGTCGAGCAGGTGCGCAAGGAATGCTCGCGCCTTGCGCCAGTCCCGTTTGAGGGTTCGTTCACCGACTCCAAGAAGCGGCGCGATCTCGGCCAGTTCGAGGCCGCCGAACACGCGCCATTCGACCAGACGCCCGAGCCGGCTGTCGAAGCTGGTGAGTCTGGTCAGGGCTTGATCCAGCGCGAGCACCTGAGCCGGGTCAATGCGGTGATCGACGAGCTCCTCATCGAGCGAAACCATGCGCATCCCTCCGCCGCGCCGATCCGCCTGGCGCCGCCGGGCATGGTCAATGACGATGCTGCGCATGGCGCTTGCGGCATAGGAATAGAAATGTCCGCGATCCGGGAAATCGGCATCGCGGCCGACCAGGCGCAGCCAGGCCTCGTGAACGAGGGCGGTCGTCGACAACGTCTCACCGGCGCCAGCGTCGGCCAGCCGATGGCGCGCGATCATGCGCAGCTCCTGATATATCAGCGGGCCGAGGCGCGCCGCTGCATCCTCGTCGCCGGATTTGGCGGCGGCCAGGAGCATGGTGATTTCGCCGTTTGGGCACATTGAGCGACTCCCCCTTCCCCCACTGCGCCAAGTATGCCATTGGACGGGGCCTGGTCGGGTCCTGCTGTCCGCCATGCGGCAACCGACCACATTGCGCAATGTCCCTCCAAGCTGTCGCTCTGCGTTGGCCCCTCGGCAATTCACACCACCCGCAGGAGTACCAGCATGAAACGCATGACATTGTGTGTTGCGCTCGCCACAGCGATCGGGCTCGGACTGGGTTCGCCGCTCGCCCACGCTGACACGTTCACCTACCACGGGACGCTACAGGACGCGGGTGAGGCCGCGAACGGCAAGTACGAATTGAGGCTGACCCTGTATTCAGGTGCCAGCGGCGGATCGGTGCTGGCCGGGCCGGTGACGGTGTATGACGTCGAAGTCAAGGATGGCAATTTCGTCACCAACGTCGATTTCGGCCCGCTTGCGCTGAGCAGCCAGGCCTGGCTTGGCGTCGAGGTCAAGGCCGATGGCGGTGATTTCGTCGCCCTCGATTCGCGTTCTCCGGTCGCCCCGGAGGGCAGCGCATGTCCCGGATCGTGGGCGCTTGATGGCAACGCCGGCAATCCCACCGGAAGCTATCTTGGCACGGCTGACGCTCAAACGGTTGTGATCAAATCCAATGCGGGGGTGGTTGCACGGTTTGAATCCAACGCCTCGGTCGGTCTCGCATTTCCTTATACGACCGCTGGCGCCTACTCCACTGCGATCGGCTACAACGCAGGGACCGCCTATGAAGGCTCGATCGTTACCGGTGGACGCAACGATGCGACCTTCGGCACCACGATCCGCGACACCGCGACCAATCAGGTCATCCTGGTCGCCCAGCATGGCGTCGGCATCAACACGGCCAAGGCACCTGATGGCAATGCCTTGCGCGACGAGCTGACGATCGCGCCGTCAACGGGATTGCCGGGAGGGAATGCAGATCTCACGTTTGAGACCAGTACGACCGGAACTTACAACGGGTTTAATATGAGCGCGAATCCAGGTGGCTTCTTCACCTTGAACGGTCTGTACAACTCGGGCGGCACCCTCTTGTATGACCAGTTGCTTTACATCAATTACTTGCACGGTTCCAGCTCCGGCCAATGGCGCTTCAATGGCGCTTCGGGGGCTGTCCCGCTTTCGGTTGGCCACGACAGCTCGACCGGCAATGGTGCATATCTGAGCAATGCCGGCATTTGGACGAATGCATCGAGCCGCACATTCAAGGAGTCGTTTGCGGCGGTCGATCCGCTCAGCGTGCTCGACAAGCTCGTCGCGATGCCGGTCATGACCTGGTTCTACAAGGGCAATCATGCTGACGGCCAGCACATCGGCCCGGTCGCCGAGGATTTTGCCGAGGTGTTCGGCTTCGGCGACAACGAGAAGTACATCGGCACGGTCGATGAAAGCGGCGTCGCATTGGCCGCGATCCAGGGCCTTAACAAGAAGCTCGAAGCCGAGAATGCCGACCTGCACAACAAGCTCGATGCCCTGGCCGCGCGTCTGGACAAGCTGGAACATCGGCAGGGGGAATGATCATGGCCACATTCTCCGCAGCTTCCCGTAGCAGGGCGCTGGCACTGCTCGCGCTGGCCTTCACGGCTGGCACGGCGAGTGCCATTGAGGCCCCGCGACACTCCTACAGCATCCGCGCGAGCCTGACGCCTAGCGCTGGCCAATCGACGGCGGCGAACGGCAACGGCCTGCAACTGAACGGCACGTTGCGCAATTCGCGCTATCAGATTCCGCTGCAATCGGGTGGTGGAATTGATCTGATCGCAAGACTCGCCTACTCGCCCATGGTCTGCTATGGCGACACGATCTTCCGCGATGGTTTTGATCCGTAGCAGAACCGCGCTCCAGACGAGTGCGCGGCCGGCAATCCCGGTCGCGCACCAATCTGAGCATTCACGGTGATAGCCAAGATGCTCTCCGCTTCGTCGTAGGAAGCGACTTCAGCCGTCCCGAAAGGGGACTCCCTTCGGTCGCGATGCTTGTCGCGATCCGGGGAAAAGCATCGGGCCTGAAGGCCTCTCCTACGAAAAGCGGGCGAGCCGTGGTGCGGATTCGTTGATGTTGAAGGCGTTGCCGCTTCGTCGTAGGAAGTGGCTTCAGCCGCCCCGAGAGTAATTTCCTTCGGTCACGATGCACTTCGTCAATCCAGCCAAAGGCATCGGGCAGAATGCCTCCTACGCTACGACGCGCTACGACGCGCGGGCGCCACGTGTGGGAAGTGCTTGGGGCATGCACAAAGGGCAACGCCCGCCAATGGTTTGCGCTGCCTCGATGGCAATGCTCGAAAATGAATCGCGGAGCCGCTGCGCGATCAATCGTCGGGCCGTCAGACTGCCAGATCCGGCCCAATCGATGATCGTGTCGGGAACTGCACTATGGCAGACTTTGCCAGCGGCGACGGCTTTCCCGGAATGGATCTGAGTGCCGGGTCGAACATTGCTGGCGGCGGTTGAAAAGTTCCCAAAGCACGGCGGCTCGGTATGCACCGCATGTCCGTTTTGCCGAGTATATTTTCCAGGAAGGAACGAGGTCATGGATGAGATGGATCCTGCTGCGCACGACACGGATCGGTCTCGCTCGCGTTTCGGCCTGCCGCGACTGACTCCGTTTCGCGCCCTGGCGCTGCTTGCGGGCGCGGTGATCGTGCAGCTGCTGCCGGCTCTTCCACCGGGCTCGGTATCGCTCACGCTGGCGGGGCTGGCACTGTCTCTGCTGTTTGTGCGTGCGACCTGTCGGGCGCCAGTCTGGTTTGCCCTCGGATTTGCCTTGACGCTGGTCAGCGCCGTCAGCGCGCTTGATGCGCGTCTGCCCGAGGAACTGCATGGGCGGGATTTCGAGGCAATCGGCACGATTCGCGGTTTGCCCAGCGTGGAAAGCCGCAATACACGCTTCGAGTTCGACATCGAATCGGTCGCGCTCGATGGCGAGCAGGTTGCGCTGAGCGGAACCTCGCGCCTGAACTGGTATGACGATGCGCCCGTGCTTGCGCCGTGCTCGCGCTGGAAGCTTCGCTTGCGATTGCGTCCGCCGCGCGGGCTGGTCAATCCCGGCGGCTATGACAGCGAGCGTGGCGCGGTTCAACGCGGCGTGGTTGCGGTCGGCTATGTGCGCCGTGGTGGGGAAAACCGCCAGCTCGCTCCAGCGCACGGCGTCTGCATCGACAGTTGGCGACAGGCGATCGCCGATTCGATCACCCGACGCTTTGCTGGCGCAACGTCGGGCGGATTGTTGCGCGCCCTGGCTGTTGGCGACCAGCACGGAATCGCGGACGCCGATTGGCAGGTGCTTCGGGCAACCGGGATCGGTCATCTGATCGCGATTTCAGGCTTGCATGTCGGCATGTTTGCCGCATTCGGCGCTTTGCTCGCGCGCGGATTCTGGAAAGCCTGGCCGCGGCTGACTTTGCGCATTCCAGGTCCCCTGCTCGAAGCGCCGGTGGCGATGGCTTGTGCATTCGGCTACGGAATGCTGGCCGGCATGGGCGTGCCGACAATCCGCACCTTGCTGATGATCGCCATTGCCATGCTCGCCCGCTACTCGCGTCGGGGCAGTTCGGTTGCGCAGGCGCTCGCATTGGCGGCGACCGTGATCGTCATCCAGGATCCGCTGGCGGTGCTTTCCGCCGGTTTCTGGTTGTCCTTTGCCGGCGTCGCTGTCCTCCTTTCGATAACTCGACCGGCCGGCGAAGCGCGCGCGCTTTGGCGGGAAATGCCGAGACTGCAGCTCGTCCTGAGTCTTGCCTTGCTGCCGATGACCGTCTGGTTCTTTGGCCAGGGTTCGCTGATCGGGCCGCTCGCGAATCTCATCGCCGTGCCGTGGGTGAGCTTTCTGGTGGTTCCGCTGACCGTGGCCGGAAGCCTGTTGATCGTTGATCTGCCGATACTTGGCGGGCCCTTGCTCGGTCTGGCCGATGCCCTGTTGGGGCTGATCTGGAGTCTCATGCAATGGATGGCGGCGCTGCCCTCGGCCCAGGTCTATTTTGCCGCCGCACCGATCTGGGCGTTTGTCCTCGCCATGGGCGGAATCGCCTGGTGCCTGTTGCCGCGCGGCGTACCGGCCCGGCCGCTCGGGCTCGTCTTGTTGATCCCGTTGCTGATTCCGGCGCAGACCGGCCTTGAACATGGCGAATTCGAGGTTTGGGTGTTCGATGTCGGCCAGGGTCTGTCGGTCTTCGTGCGAACTGGCGGACACACACTGCTTTACGATGCCGGTCCGCGCTACCCGAGCGGCTTCGATATCGGCGATGCGGTGGTCATTCCATCCCTGCACGCGCTCGGCGTCGATCGACTCGAGCGCATGATCATCAGCCATGGCGACAGCGACCATGCCGGCGGTGCCGAGGCGGTGCATCGGGCATTTCCCGAGGCCCTGGTCGAGAGTGGCGAGCCGGAGCGGGTTCAGCTCAAGGCGGATACTTGCCGAATGGGCGAATCCTGGGCCTGGGACGGGGTCGATTTTCGCGTCGTCTCGGCCATCGCGAGCTCGACAGCCGAGGGCAACGATCGCTCCTGCGTCATCGTCGTTGCCGGGCGCTTCGGCAGTCTGCTGCTGAGCGGGGATGCGACCGAGAACATCGAGCCCGCCGTGGCCCTTGCGATCGGCGAGGTGATCCAGCCGCTGGTGCTGATGGTTCCGCATCACGGCAGCAAAAGTGCATCCTCGGCGGTATTTCTTGATGCGATCGAGCCGCGCTTGGCCCTGGTTTCAGCGGGCTACCGCAACCATTTCGGCCATCCCCATGCCGATGTCGTCGCGCGCTACTCGGAACGCTCGATTCCGCTGTGGAATACGGCCGACTCGGGCTACCTGCACCTGCGCTTTGCACCCGGGATGGAGGTGCCCGAGCAGGGCCGTGAAGTGCGCCAAGGCTGGTGGCGTATCCACTGAATCGGGATTGAATCCTGTCCACGCTGTTATCATCCGCAGCCGGTACGCAGCCGTGCGTACCGATATGAACAGACCGACGAGGAGTGGCTGCACGTGCTTGAGATCCTGATTGCTGGCGGTTGGCCGATGATTCCGATCCTTGTTTGTTCTGCGGTCGCGCTGGCCATCATCCTCGAACGCTTCTGGACTCTGCGGCGCAAGGCGGTGATTCCGCCCGAGCTCGGCGATCAGGTGATGACCTGGGCGCGCACGCGCAAGCTCGATCCGAAGCATATCGATGCGCTGCGCGAAACCTCGCCGCTAGGCGAACTGCTCGCCGCCGCCCTGGTCGTGCGCAACCGTCCGCGCGAGATCATCAAGGAGCGCGTCGAGGATACCGGCCGCCATGTAGTGCATCGGCTGGAGCGCTTCCTCAACACGCTCGGTACGATTGCCCTTGTCTCACCTTTGCTTGGCCTGCTCGGGACCGTGTTCGGCATGATCGGCATGTTCTTCGCGGTCATGGTCAGTGGTGTCGGCGATCCGTTGAAGATGGCCGGTGGCATTGGCGAGGCGCTGGTGTGCACAGCCAGCGGCCTGGTCGTGGCCATTCCCGCGTATTTCTTCCACCGCTATTTCCGCGGTCGCGTGAGTGATCTGGTCATCGACA
>Ga0138256_10007965_pt1 | contig 11160 bp, 13 predicted proteins | sample KNB2016incub_MG_FD_105486 | JGI IMG/M metagenome (GOLD analysis project Ga0138256, IMG submission 105486) | Active sludge microbial communities from wastewater in Klosterneuburg, Austria - KNB2014incub_MG | ecosystem: Engineered > WWTP > Activated sludge > Unclassified | place: Austria...
AAAAATAAACCTTAATCGGTATGGAGAGTATCTCATGTTAGGCATTGTGTGATCTAACAAGCACAATAATAGGATATTTTTACTCCTTCTTTAACCTTTAAAAGAAAGTAGTGGCAAGTTCCCTCTATGTCAAAGTTTAGATTTTTATCTGTTGATTTCCAAACAGAAATCAGTTCTTGCAAGTTTGAGTTATCCTTCACAGCAAATTTTTGAGTATAGAGTTTTATAATTGTAAATACTTCATATAAATCTAAGTTTGGTATAAATAATTCAATATTAAAAAACTCACCACTTGTATATTTATATCTATAATTATTTAATAATCTAGGTTCAAATAAACAATTTTTATAACCCTTAAACTTATTTTGAATACAATTTGTATCAAAAATATCTGACGATCTGTTTTTATATAAAAAGTATTCGCATCCGTCTTTAAATGTGCTGTCTGGTTCTAATTTTAAAAAGTTTATTTTATTTACATATCCTGTAATAGAATCATACTTTATCCTGTACCATCTTTCATTATAAACCAATTGAATTTTATTGTAAATTCCTGTGTCCAATATTTTAATGTTTGATTTTGTAATAGTTATACTATCTAAAATGATAAATTTACCAAAAGGAATTTTACATAATATTTTTGAGTTTAATGTTGGATCATTTCTAAAGTACGCTCCTGAATAATTCCAATTATATAGTGTATCTCCAAGTTGGAAATTCGCTTTAATTAAGCAACTATTTAAGGATAACAAACAAAAAATAAGTATTTTCATTTTGTGACTAACGGTTTGCAGCTGAAAGAAGTTGGCGATTTAGGAGACGAAAACTATCTGCCACCAAAAAGTTTAATACGAATAACAGAGCTCCATTTAACCACTGAACCGCCAATTTTTTATAACATGTGCTGTTATGGGATGGTTTTATTTCTTCCATGCCGTTTTAATAAATGTTGCAGTTGAAAATTCCGCCCCATTAATTTTTGTATTTCCTGAAATTCCAACTAAGTACCCAAGACTGTTGCAGTCTGAACTGATAACTTCAATGGTCATGTCCGTGCCACAATTCCCAGGGTCAAAAGTATAAACAGTATTACCTAGAAAAATATACTCGTCAACTTTAGCGTTGTTGCAATTTGATGATTTATTGAAGTCTTTAATTTTATTCTCGATACATTTTGGTGTCCCTTTTTCAATGTCAAGTTTTTTACAACTGATAATTACAGAAGCAATTAATATTACAATTGATAGTTTTTTCATTTCCTCCTTTTTTTTAAAATTCATAATTACACTTTCTATTAAACACTTTGTCAACTGTTAAATTTATAATTTATTGTCTATAGTTTGTTAAATTGTTGTTCTTAAACATGCCCATAACGTTTTTGGGCTTTGCGAAGAAGCGGATTTAAAAGCACAAATGTTCGGTTTAGCACAAATCTTCATTAAAATTCATAATGTCAATTTAGCACTGAACCCGCTTTTTTGCAAAACCCCTTGTTGTGCGTTCGTGCTTTCAACTTTCAATTATTCTGGTTATTTAATGTTATATGTTTTGCTTATTTGTTTAAGTAAACTATCGGACATTCTTTGCATATTTTTCATAGTATGAATTCTGAAGTCTGTCATTGTTTTAAAGAATTGAAGATGGTTGTAGTATTCAAATAAATAGTCCCTATTAGAATCTGAGATAATAAAAGTGGTTGGGCTTGCATTATAAACAGAATCAAATTTTAAGTTATTATCCCACACAAGGTCATAATATTCGGAATTAATGAATTTATCCTGTAAAAAGTTTAGTTTTTGATAAACTACTTTAGATTGCTCCTCTTGGTCTCGTAAACGGCTTATTATATATGTATCATAATCAATTAAAGAGTCAGACAAAGTTTTGCTAGTTATTAGTCTGAAATTACCACCATTCTTTAACTGCTCTATTGTCCTATTATGGTATTCAAAGGCATTAAAACCTCTCATTGCAGAAAACCATTTGTAAAGCGATTTATAGTTTCGTTTATCGGTTGGTCTTTTTATTTCAACTCCTAAACTATCCATTACTTTCCGATATTCTTCCCATTGTTTTAAACCTGCAATACTTATTGTATCTTTTTTCAAATCTTCAAACAAAGAAGCTACAAGTTTTTTTTCTCTTTGATGCTCTACATAATGCTCAACTTGTATTTCTGCCAAAAATCCACAAAAGACTGCCATAAACAACATAAAAAACTCCCATAGATATAATTTCCAATTTTTCTTATGATGAGGTTCTGCAGAGTTATGTGTATGATGATGTACTTCCATATTTTTAGTTTCTTGATTTGGGTTGATAATCTCTGCTTCAGCAGTAGGAGTAATTTCGTCAGGAGGATTTTCCGATTGATTGTTTGTCGGATTTTCTAAACTCTCTTCGTCTGTATAGTCTGCCATTTTTTTTTTTTAATATTTAGGTTATTAGAATGCTGTCGCAGCATGACGCACAACATTTCGCTTCACTAAGGTTTATTCGTGAGTTTCGTAAATATTGCTTATATGCTTTGGTATTTAAATCATTCATAATGAGATAGTTAAATATCAATTTTGATCTTTTATTTACTTTAAATAATATGACTCTTCTGAATTAATAAGAAAATTCAATTTGTTTAAGTTATATCTATTGACATTCATCACCTACATTGGATAGAATTGTATTTTTTAAATCCTTCTAACCTTCAGAAACATAATCAACAAGATCTAAACTAAAATACCATATATTTATAAATATCAGTACTACCTTCTACATGACAAATATATCAAAACTTATCTAAATGTATCGACATTCTTACAAAATAAATTTTTGTAAACTAATTAAGCGGGTAACTTATCTTTTGTTTCAATGCAAAGATTGCTTCCGAATCTAAAGTATGTATTGGATTTCAAATTCTTCAAGCAGGTTGTTTGTCTTTCTATTTAATTTGTTGACCTTTCATAAGAACCAGTAATTCTCAGTCAACGCTGCTCTGCAAATACTAATTCTTCTTTGGGACATTTTTGAATTGCTGAATCCAGAGATTTGTACTGGTCTATCATACTTTTTGACACAGTAATTAAACATTTTTTGTATTTTTTAAAAAATATTTCACCACGATTAATACACGCCTATTCCACGAATTATCCTCGTATAATTCGGGTTAATTCCGCTCCTGGGATCTCTCCATAACAATAATATTTACATATTCAAATTCGTTTTAGTAATGAGAGCAACATGTTTTTTGATCCTGATCAAAAAACTTGGTAATTATTTAACACTAAAATTTTTTAAGCATGGGACGCCAAATCGGTTTAATCAAAATCTCAGGTAAATTCAATGATCTGAGTTTTTACAAAAGTAAAGATGGGTACATCGTTCGCACCAAAGGAGGGGCCAGTAAAGCCCGAATCAAAACAGATCCTGCCTTCGCCAGAACTCGAGAGAATAATCAAGAGTTTGCAGAAATCAATCATTCAGGTAAATGGATTCGCACATCATTTAGAAACATTACAGCTAATGAATCAGATGCTTTAGTTGTAAGTCGAATGGTAACACAACTTTCTAAAGTTATAAAGTTGGATACCATTAATCTTCGAGGATCTAGAAAAGTTGGGATGGGCTTATCCACTATAGAAGGTAAGAAATTATTGAAGGGATTTAATTTCAATAAAGAATCCTTATTGAGTAAAGTGCTTAAAGCCAATTATAAAGTGGATAGTGCAAGTGGGGTGGTGCGTATTCCGGATTTCATACCGCAGCAGGATTTGGTTTGTCCAGCTTCAGCTACTCATTGCAGGATTGAGAGTGCTTGGTCTGAAATTGATTTTGCAACTGGTGTGATTCATTCATCCATGAGTCCTGCAGTTTCATTAGTCATGGATCTAACTAAAAGTAATGTGGTGTTATCTCCTGTGCAGGTACCGACAGGGGTAGGTATTTTATTTGTTGTATTAAAAGTGAGCTTTTTTCAGGAGATCAATGGGGTGGTGTATTTATTGAATATTGGAGGGTTGAATGCTATGGAATTAGTGGCCATAGTTTAATGAGTTATTTTTCACAAGGGGCCAATGTCTAAATACACGTTCCTCTGAATAACTCTTTGTTCTTTTTTCATGAAAAAAAAGAACCAAAAATTCTAGGCTGTAAAGTCTAAGCCTAAAATGATTCCATGAAACCTAAATTCAAAAAACTCGCCATTGGCCTGTTGTCTTTTTCATTGCCTAACACTTGCCCAGCTCGCATTTATGTTCCTATTTTTTGCATTGTGTTGGGCTCAAACAGTTTTGAATTTTTAACGGTTTCATTACATCATTTTTTAACGGCTTATCCTTTAAGGCCGTTCCAAATTTCTATGACTACTAATTTTATTCAAATGTTTCCTTAATTTTATTTGCAATTAACTCTGCTCTAGCGGATAGACTTCCTAAAAGTCGTCCGTTGCTGTGCCAACAGTTATGAGAGATTCCAAAAAGAATTTGTACCATAAAAAATATAATGCTTAAATTTGTATAAAATTATTTAAAATGAGTGCTATTAATGTAAAAGATAGATTAATCAATAAAATTGCTTCAATTGAAGATGATAGTTTTTTAAATGAATTGGAAGAAATAATTCTTAACCTTAGAAATGAGAATCAGGATGTCTTAATTCTAAGCGATGAAATTAAAGCTTCTATAATAAAATCCGAATCCGACATTAAAGATGGTAGAATTATGTCCAATGATGAAGCTTTGCAACATTTTAAAGAATGCTTAAAAGGAAAGTAATATGGACCGAGACTTCAATCTCAGAACTTGAGAGCATCCTTCAGTTTTATATCAAACGAAATGGAAGTGTTGAATTCTCTTCTTGGTTGCTTGATGAATTCGAAAAAAGAATTGAAGTAATTTCCATTTATCCAAAAATTGGAAGAGAAACCGATTTGTCATCATTTAGGCTGCTTCCATTTAATAATTATGGGATAATTTATAAAGAAACTGAAGAAGCAATATTCATAGAATCAATATGGAGCTTTCGCTAAAATCCAATTAAACGTATTGATAATAAGTGAGGTAGCATCACTAATCACATGCCATAGATGCTACTCCACCAAATAGCGCGAATCAATCTCTTCTAATTTTTTCCGTTAATAACTATTTTATTTCTTATTTTTGGCTGCTAATGAATTGGCGGTGCAGGGGCTATGCAAATTCGTTTTAATAGCCATTTATAAACAATAATGAAGATAAAAACATTTATAATATTTTTATGCAATATCTGTATTGTGAATTCTCAGAATACAATACTTCCATTTGAGAAAGATGGTTTATGGGGGTATAAGGATACGAACCATACTATCATTGTTAATCCGAAATTTGAAGAAGCTTATGCTATTTTTTATAATCTTGGACGAATAAAGAAAAATGGAAAATATGGTTATATAAATGGTAAGGGTAAAGTTGTCATTAAACCTAAATTCGAATTTGCAGAAGATTTTATTGTTAGTAGTGCACTGGTAAAGAGGAACAATAAAATGTATTATATTAATCAAAATGGGAAAAAACTTAAATCAAGTGGTTTAATTAGTTGTGGTCATACTGACCTTGATTACCCCTATATAATACAAGATAGCCTGTCATTAAGTAGATTCAAGTATATATATGAGAAAAATATGGCAATACTTTTGCTGTCAGAAGTTGATTCACTATATTTAATTAGTCAAGTTTTAATAGCAAAGAAAAATAATAAGTTTGCTGTTTATGATCTAATTAGAAGAGATACAACTCCATTGGCACATATTCGAAAAACGGAATTTAAATATGACTCTATCAAGTTCTTTAAATGTAATGATAATGATGGGAAACTACAAGAAAATATAGCTTTAAAAGAAAATCAGTATTGGGGAATGATACTTTTACAATATTCAAATGAAATAATAAAGCCAAAATACTTATATATAGGCGGATTTATAGGGTCATATGCATTAGTTGAATTCGAACCAGGAAATTTTGGCTATATTGATCTAGATGGGAATGAATATTTTTATAGAAAGAAAAACGTTAACGACCACTAACATGAGATTGATTCAAGCATATCATTCCGGTTTTCATTTAAAATATTGTTGTCAATTTGGCTTTAAGTTTTCAAAAGCAGCAACTAGCTAAAACTCGTTGCCTATATAAATCTCAGGAACATCATCTTATACGAACGACTAAGAGATCCTTGCTATGTTAAATCAAGCTAATCTTTTGAGGTTTGCTTTTTCTTGTTGTTCCAAAAGTTTTGTCCACTTTTCTTTGATCCTTTGAAATTCCTTAGGATCAAAGTTTGGATCTGTTTTTTGACGATACGAAGCATTTCGAATATCGCGTACCATTTGGACTGCATCAAATAACTTTTTCTTTTTAGTTTTCATCTGTAAAGTCTCTTGGATTTCTAATTTCTAAAATCTTATGACCTTATTTTAAATTACAGAACTCCTTACTCTACACAAAGTAGAAATGAGGTTTTAAACCCTGTGGCAATATCAATTAGGCTTTGTTTCTGGGTTCTGTCTTACATCAAATAATGACAAAATAGATATTCTGTCATTCTTGATTCGATAAAACATCTTTACATGCTTGTGGATCAAAAGACCATATATAATAGCAGATTCATGCTCTCTTGTTCCCAATTTAGGATTCTGCTTAAGTAATTCTAATGAATGATAAACTTTAAGTGTAAATTTATCTTTAACTTTAACACCCCAATTAATTTCAAGGTATAATTTGATGTTATCAAAATTTCTTTTAGCATTTTTGGTAAAAAATATTCTCATTTAGGCTTGAAAATTTCATCCATTGGGATCAAAGATTCTTCATCATCCGATTCATCATATGCCTTAAGAACTTCATCTTTTTGTTCTTGAGTAAGAGAGTTCCACAATTCTCCAGGTTTGGATGATTTGTGTCTTTTCAACATATCATATAATGATTGCAATAACTCCACATCTTCAATAGAATTAATTAGATTACTTAGATTGTTTAGTAACTTAGCTCGGGTCATTTTATTAAATTTTGTATTTTACAATAGTGTGATTTATTTTATGTTTTCTATGGTATTACTCAAAGATAAGTTGATCCCTTCAAAAATTATAAAATAAAATCTTTCTTTCGCAATTTAAGTAATTCGGTGATTTATCGTTTCGTGTTTAGTCTTAGTGTCTTAAAAAAGAGCTATTACCAATCAACTCCGTTTCTCCCAAATCGTACAAAGTCGTACGATAACCTCTGCTGCCTTATGCATATCCTCAACAGAGACCCATTCTTTTTTAGAATGGATACCATGTTCTCCAGCGAATAGATTCGGGCAGGGTAGTCCCATGAATGATAATCTGCTTCCATCCGTGCCACCTCGAATTTTGCCTCGCAATAATGGAATACCGGCTTCTTCAATAGCTTGGGCGGCATAATCTGCGATTTCGGGTCGAAGGGCAAGGATTTCCTTCATGTTTCGGTATTGTTCCTTTTGGGTTAGTTCATATTTGGAATTGGGATATTGTATTAAGACTTTAGAGCATATCGAATTCAATTCAGCAACGTGCTGATTTAATTTGGCAGTTTCAAAATCTCTGATGATGAATTCAAGTTTGGCGGACTCCAGATTGCCTTCGATTTTCGTGGGATGAACGAATCCTTCATAAGAACTTGTGGATTCGGGACTTAAGCGATCTTTGGGCAATTGAGCTACGATCTCACTCGCTATTTTAATGGCGTTTTCCATTTTTCCTTTGGCGTACCCCGGGTGACTGGAAACGCCCGTGATGTGAATGGTGCAGGCATCCGCTGAGAAGGTCTCGTCTTCCAGGCTTCCCAATTCACCTCCATCAAGGGTATAGGCGGCCTTAGCGCTCACTTTTTCTAAATTCACCTTGTCTACACCATGACCGATTTCTTCGTCAGGTGTAAACAGTAGAGAGATTTCACCATGCAAGATTTCGGGATGTTGTTTTAAGTAAATGGCAGCTTCCATTATCGCGCATACTCCTGCCTTGTCGTCGGCACCCAAAAGGGTTAAGCCGGAAGCAGTAATGATGTCCTCACCTAATTTTGTATTGAGAATTGGAAAGTCAGAAGTAGAAATGATAATATTTGGGTCATCCGGTAGAACGATATCTTGACCGGAATAGTTTTTATGCAGGATGGGTTTAACATCTTTTCCACTACAATCGGGAGCGGTATCCACATGTGAGCAAAAACAGATAGCGGGGACTTCTTTGGTCGTATTGGAAGGTAATGAAGCATAGACATAACCCCATTCGTCAAGTTCGCATTGGATGTCTGCTGCTATTAATTCTTCCAATAAGGCATTGGAGAGATCTTTTTGATTGTCTGAAGATGGAAATGTAGAAGAAAAAGGATCGGATTGTGTGTCTATCCTACAATAACTCATAAATCGTTCTGCTGCAGTGGAAAAAGCGTTTTTAAAATTCATATGTTCAAATTAAGTTTTAAAGATATGACGAATTTTAAAAAAATGTTGTGAATATTCCTGATGTATTTATTTAAAGCTTAGAATTCCTTATAGCTCTTTATGACATGTTAAATTATTAATAAAAACATTTTATTTTTTATCATTCATGAAACATTATCTTGATTCAATCGTTTTGCTATCTTACTCTATGCATCCTTATTTCTAATCCTGTAATGTATATGAAAATTAAATTTGTTCAAGGTATTCTCATTTTTTGTTTATTATTGTTTCAATTCACTTTGATCCACGCACAAAACTTTACGATTAGTGGTACACTGAAAGATGCATCCAATGGTGAAGATTTAATTGGTGCGTCCGTGCTCTTGAAAGATAAAACGACCATTGGCGCATCAACAAATACCTATGGTTTTTATTCTTTGACTTTACCAAAAGGAAACTATACTTTAAGGTTTCAATATATTGGATATTTGACAGTGGAAGAAACTATTGTACTCGATCATGATCTTAAAATAAGTAAAGAGTTAACACCTGAATCTAAATTATTGGAAGAGGTGGTTGTTAAATCTGAAAAGGAAAATAAAAATGTTTCCAAGAATGAAATGTCCGTAGTTAAGTTGGATCCTAAAGCCATTGAAAATATTCCAGTAATATTTGGTGAAAAAGATATCATCAAAACCTTGCAACTAACACCCGGTGTTAAATCTGCAGGAGATGGAAATGCAGGCTTCTATGTACGCGGTGGTGCCATAGATCAGAATCTAATATTGTTAGATGAGGCTCCTGTCTATAATGCATCGCATCTTCTGGGATTCTTCTCCGTGTTTAATTCTGATGCATTAAAGGATGTAACACTTTATAAGGGTTCGATGCCTGCAGAATACGGTGGTCGCGGTTCATCTGTATTGGATATAAAAATGAAAGATGGGAATAATAAAAAATTAAATGCCTCTGGTGGCATTGGATTGATATCTTCACGACTAACAGTGGAAGCGCCCATTCAAAAAGATGAAGGTTCTTTTATTGTATCAGGTCGTAGAACTTACGCAGATTTATTTCTCAAATTATCGAAAGATACAACCATCAATGATGCAAGATTATATTTCTATGATTTAAATGCAAAAGCCAATTATAAAATCAGTAATAAAGACCGATTGTTTTTATCTGGATATTTTGGTAGGGATGTTTTGGGTGTTACAGGCTTTGGTTTGGACTGGGGAAATTATACTGGGACTTTGCGTTGGAATCATTTATTCAGTGATCAATTGTTTTCCAATACTTCACTTATTTTTAGCAATTTCGATTATCAATTTAAAATTGGTACCGATGATGTAGAGTTTAAAGTAAAAGCTTCTATTCAGGATTGGAATTTGAAACAAGATTTTAGTTATTTTCCGAATTCGAAGAACACGATAAAATTTGGATTCAACGCTATTCATCATACCTTTCTACCTACTTCTCTTGAAGCAGGTGTCAATAGCAGTTTTGATAATTCTACTACTGAAAATAAATTTGCATACGAAGGAGGACTTTATGTTCAAAATGATTGGAAGGTGAATGAACGCATTGGTGTCCAATATGGTTTAAGATATTCTCTGTTTGATTATGTTGGAAAAGGCACAGCATACACTTTTGATGAGCTCGGAAATAAAACTTCTGAAACTAAATATGCAAAAGGAAAAACTATTAAATATTATGGCGGGCTAGAGCCGCGACTTTCTGTGAAGTATGAAATTGATCCCACCCAATCCATTAAAACAGGATATACTCGAAATAATCAATACATGCATTTGTTGTCGAATTCCACAACTTCTTCGCCTACTGATCTTTGGGTGCCGAGCAGTAATAATGTGAAGCCACAAGTGGTAGATCAGGTTTCATTAGGATATTTTAGAAATTTTCTAGATAATAAGTATGAATGTTCATTCGAAACATATTACAAGAACTTAGGCAATCAAATCGATTATCGAAACGGAGCTGATTTAATATTTAATGCAGAATATGAAGGTGCATTAACTTATGGTAAGGGGATCGCTTATGGTGCAGAATTTTATGTAAAAAAATCTAAAGGAAAGCTTACCGGTTGGATTAGTTATACCTTGTCTCGATCACTTAGAAAATTCAGCGATATCAATCATGGTGATTATTATCCGGCACGTCAGGATCGAATTCATGATGTAGCCATTGTGGGAATTTATAATTTAACCAATCGGATTACGGTTTCTGCAAACTGGGTTTTTAATACCGGTGATGCCGCAACATTTCCATCCGGAAAATATACCATTGATCAGATCCAGGTTCCCTATTATACAGAAAGAAATGGCTACAGATATCCCAATTATCATCGCTTAGATGTTGGAGTTACCTTTTTAGGAAAACCACGCAAACGATATGAAGGAAGTTGGAATGTATCGGTTTATAATGCTTATGCCAGAGAAAATGCATACACGATCACCTTTCAACAAAACGAAGATAATCCTGAAAAAACAGAAGCTTTAAGAACGGCTTTATTTAAAATCATTCCTTCTGTGACTTATAATTTTAAATTCAAATAATTATGATCAATAAATATTTATTTTTTGCAATTGCGTTGCTTGGAATGTTTTCTTGTCAACAAGTTATCGATATAAATTTGAATGATTCGGCACCACAATTTGTTTTTGAAGCTGCCCTTGAAGAAGGTACCCATGATTTTAAAGTTCGGGCTACCAA